>JGI12210J13797_10405182_pt1 | contig 10870 bp, 8 predicted proteins | sample ElkSlonscriptome_3_FD_13797 | JGI IMG/M metagenome (IMG submission 13797) | reverse complement strand
GCAGCCGACCTGCGAGGAAGGGGCCGACTGCGGTCTCGGTGGTCGCTGACGGATGGACGAGGGCGTGGCCCTCTGCTCCTGCGGAAACGGTCACGCGCTGGCCGAGAGGCACCACTGCGTCGAGCTGACCCAGCGCGAGGGCTGTCTCGGACCCCGCTGCGAGGGCGTCTCGGGCTGTACCGCCCCCGAGCACTGCGCCGCCGACGAGGTGTGCGAGCGCCTCACGGGTCGCTGCCTGATGCGCTCCGAGATCGATGACGCGACGACGGAGCGCCCGACTGGAACCGCTGCCGCCGGACAATTCTGCTACGTACGGAGCGAAGGCGACGGCGATGGCTGCGCCGACCTGGACGCGCGCGACCACTGCGCCGAGGGCCTCGACTGTGTGCCCACCGGGCCACTGGGGCACAACGTGGTCTGCGGCTACCCCGAGCGGCAGCCCGGGGTGTGCCGGCCGACCTGTCAGCTCGACGCCCCTTTCTGTGAGCTCGGCTTCGGCTGCATGTTCGTGCAGGGCAACGGCGGCGTCTGCCTTCCGCTCGGCTACGTCGACGGCGTATGCGGCGAGGCGCTCTGCCAGCCGGGATCGACCTGCGTGCTCGGGGGAACGCTCCGCGGGGTCGCCCATGGTGAGTGCCGGATCCCTTGCGAGGCAGGGGAATCGTGCCCCGACGGGACCGGCTCGTGCGTCCCCGTCGACGAGCGATTCGAGGACGCGACTTTCTGCCGGTGAACGGTCGTCGTTGACGGCGGGCCCCGTCCCTTGGGAAACTCCGCAGCGATGCCGCGCGCCCTTCTCCTGGCTCTCGCACTCTCCACGACTGCGGCGGCGCTTCCCACCACCGGAACGGCCGAGGCCCAGTGCATCGACGAGGCCATCCGCGATGAGCTGAACGCTCGCCGTCGCTACCGCGGGGTGCAGGAGCGCTTGTTCCGCAAGTCGCTCCGCCACGAGGTGAGCATCATGGGCGGGGTCTACTCCGCCGACCTGCTCAGCTCCTGGGCCCTCGCGCAGGGCGCCTACACGTTCCACGCGAGCGAGGCGATCGGCCTCGAGCTCTCCTTCGCCTACAGCCGGGCTCGCTCGGAGCTGGTCCGGATCATCGAGAACGATCGGGGCATCGTCCTCTTCGAGGTGGACAACCCGATCTTCGTCTACCAGGGCCACCTCGTCTGGTCCCTGGCCTACGGCAAGGTGCGTTGGTTTGGCGGCACGATCAGCCGCTTCGACTTCAACATCGCCATCGGCGGTGGCGTCACCGACAACCAGACCTCACGCGGCCTGACCATCAGCGGGGGGTTCGGCCTCAAGCTCTACTTCGGCCAGTGGTTCGCCATCCGCATGGACGTGCGTGACCAGGTGCTGCAGCAGGAGATCCTCGGGGAGTCGCGGATCGTGAACAACATCTCGGCGACCCTGGGCCTCTCGATCTTCATGCCCTTCACCCCCTGAGGATCGGATGACCCGCTCTTTCACTCGCACATTCGTGACCGTGATCACCGGGCTCCTCCTGGTGGTGCTCCTCTCCGACATCGCGGATGCCCAACGGCGTCGCCGTCGTCGCCGTCGCGCCGAGCCGCCGCCCACCGAGGAGCCGGCGGAGACGCCGGACGCGGGGGCCGCGGACCCGGACGCCGAGCCCGCCGCCGAAGGGGAGGACGAGACCCCAGCCGCCGCCGCTCCCGCGGAAGACGAAGCAGAGGGCGAGGGCGAGGGCGAGACCGAGGGCGAGGCGCCGACGGAGGAGCCGCCCGTCGACGAGGAGATCCCGCTCGACGATCTCTCGCCGCTCCGCTCCGACCTGGCGACACTGATGGACGATCTGGTGCAGGTGCGTTCACGGATCGCGGTGCTCGGACGGCAGCTCTTCGAGACCCAGGTTCGGCTCCGGGTGGAGAACCGCGCCGGCGACGACCAGATCGTCTCGCGAATGGTGCTCCGCCTCGACGGGGACCCAGTGCACCGGGGCGACGAAGACCCCGGCGACGAGGGTCGGCAGCTCCATCAGGGGTTCGCCGCGCCGGGGCCGCACGAGCTCACCGTCGAAGTGGAGATGCGCTCGCGCGCCGACGAAGAGTATCGCTACCTGACCAACACCCGCTTCCGCTTTCAGGTGGTCCGCGGGAAGCTCACCGAGGTGATCGTCACCCTCGACGACGACTCCGACATCGCGGAGGACTTCGAGGACGACGGCGAGGGCGAGTACGACGTCAACGTCCGGGTCCGGGTCGCGACCCGCGAGCTCGGCGACGAGGAGTAGGCTCGGTGCGCTCCGACTCGAAGAGGCTTGGCTGGATCGCGTGCTCGGTGGTGATGAGCGCGCTGCTGCTGCCGGCCTTCGGCCGCGCTCAGGAAGCGGACGCGAGCGAGCCGGAGGGGGTCACCCTCGGTGGCTACCTCGACGCCCTCGCCAGCCGTCGGCTCATCGCCGACGAGACCGGGAGCGTAGAGCGGCTCCGTGCGCTCGTCCGCGAGGGCGAGGAGGCCTACTTCGAGCAGCGCTACGACGACGCCTCGCTGATCCTCTACGAGGTGGTGGAGAGCCCGCGCTTCGCGGACTTCGTCGATCTGGAGGACTTCGCCGGCTCGGAGGTCTTGCTCGCCGGCGCCCTCGCCGAGCTCGGGTCGCTGCGCTCCGCCGCGCGCTACCTGCAGCGGACGCTCTCCCGCGGCACCGAAGACCCCTACTTCGGTCCGGCCTACCGTCGCTTCGTGGACGTCACGCTCGAGAGCGGTGATCTCGCCGGCGGCTTGCTCCAGCTCGAGGCCGCGGCCGAGGTCGAGGCGCTCCCCGAAGACGCGAAGAACGAGCTGACCTACCTCCGCGCGCGCGTCGCCTACGACGGCGGTCAGCTCGACGCGGCCGAAGCGCTCTTCGAGGAGATCACCCGCCGCAGCCGCTTTTTCGCGAGCGCCCAATACTACCGCGGAGTGATCGCGGCCAAGCGCGGCGATCTCGACGACGCCGAGGCTCGCTTTTGCAGCATCGCGACGACCGAAGACCAGGAGCGCTACACCTTCTACGTCGACGACCGCTTCTTCCGGGTGAAAGACCTCGCCTGGCTCGGCCTGGGCCGGGTCGCCCACGAAGGGCTCCGGAGCGAGGACGCGTTCTACTATTACTTCCAGGTCCCCAACGACTCGGAGCGGGTGGACGAGGCGCTCTTCGAAGCGGCCTACGCCATGTACGAGGGCGACGACCACGACACCGCCATCGATCTGCTCGACCAGCTCGAGGCCCGGGCACCGGCCTCGCCTTTCGTCGACGAGGCGATGCTCCTGCGCGGCTACGTCCACCTCGGCCGCTGCGAGTTCGAGGAGGCCAGCCAGCTCTTCGTTCGATTCCAGGAGCGCTTCGCGCCGCTGGTCGCGGCGATCGACCGCATCCTCGAGAGCGAGACCCGCCAGGGCCAGCTCTACGAGGAGCTGCTGGCGGAAGAGAAGCGCCTCGCCCGGCTGCGCCGGGACGCGGACCTCGACGAAGACGACCGGACCGAGCTCGAGCGGGATTCGCTCAGCTCGCTCCAGGGGCTGCTGCTGGCGCTGCTGCGGGTGGACCCGACCTTCTACGAGCTGCACGCGCAGCTGCGGATCCTCGACGCCGAGGCTGCCCGAGCGGGCCGGCTCTCGGCGGACCTTCGCGGCCTCGCCACCCGGATTCGAGGCGAGGGCCCGGCGCCGGCCGCCGAGCGCGAGGCCTATCGAAGCGAGGTCGACGAGCTCCGCTCGGAGCTCATGGCGGCGCGGGAGATGCTCGAGGGGCTCGTGAGCCAGGTGGACTCGCTCCGCGCCGGCGGCGCCGAGGCCGAGCAGCTCGCGCCCATCGAAGAGGCCATCCGCGACGGGGCACGCCGGGCCCAGGAGCTCGCCCAGCGGCTCCGTCAGGCGGAGCGCGCCCTCGAACAGGAGCCCACCATCGAGGCCGAGGGCGACCTCGAGGACCTGCTGCGGGCCGACGCCCGCGCCGCGCGCCAGCTTCCGTCGCGGGTGCGGCAGATGCGAGCGCGCCTGATCGAGGCCGCCGGCGACGTGGCCGTGCGGGGTCTGAGGGACCTGCGCGCCCGGCTCGGCGGCGAGCTGCGGCGGGCCCGCATCGGCCGCATCGACGCGGTCATGGGCAGCAAGCGACGCATCGAGATCCAGATCGAGAGCCTCGCCGCCGGCCGCTTCCCGCCGGAGCTCATCGACCCGCTGCGAGTGCAGGGGCTTCTCCGCGACGACGAAGAGTACTGGCCCTTCGAGGGTGAGTACTGGGCCGACGAGTTCGACGAGACGGTCGCGCTCGATGGCGGCGACGAGGACGAGCCCGCCGACGACGACGAGGGGGCCGAGCCCGAGGACGCCGCAGCGGTGGAGGAAGAGGAGTGAGCCTTCGCCGCTCGCTCGTCGCCATTGCCCTCCTCGGGGTCGCCGCACCGGCGGCCGCTCAGGGTGACCAGCCCAACGTCTCTCGCTTCCAGGAGCCGGCGGACGAGCGCTCGATCGAGGCGCCGGAGGACGACGAGGGCGACGCCGATCCAGGCGATCTGGACGAGGCACCCGAACAGATCGAAGAGCGGCTCTACCTGCGCGAGCGCCCCGACCGGCTCGGTGACGCCGCTCGCGACTACCAGAACGAGCGCCTCGCGGCGCTCCTCGCCGAGCGCGAGCAGTGGGTGGTCCAGCGCCGAGAGCAGGCGATCTCGCTCCTCGAGGACTTCATTCGAAGCGAGCCCGAGACCGCCGCCGAGATGCCCGACGCGCTGATGCGCCTCGCCGAGCTCCAGTGGGAGAAGGCCCGCGCCGACTACCTGGTCGCCTTTGGCGCCTGGCAGGAGGTCCCGGAGGCCAACCGAGGGCCCACGCCCTCGCCGGACTACCGGCGCTCGATGGAGCTCTACGACCGGATCCTCGCCAACCACCCGGACTTCGAGCGCATCGACCTGGTCCTCTACATGAAGGCCTACGCGCACGTCGAAAAGGGTGAGACCGACGCGGCGCTCGCCCTCTACCAGAAGATCCTCGACGAGCACCCGCAGTCCCGCTTCGTGCCCGACGCCCACTTCGCCCTGGCCGAGTCGCAGTTCGCCGTCGCCGAATGGCCCGGCGCGCTCGCCGAGTTCGAGAAGGTCATGGAGCACCGCGAGAGCGAGCTCTTCGACATCTCCCTCTTCAAGAGCGCTTGGGCGCTCTGGCGGATGGGCCGGACCGACGAGGCCGCCGTTCGTTTCCGGCGCGTGCTCGATCTGGGCCGCGGACGCGGGGCGATGAGCGCGGCCCAGCGGCGACGGCTGCGGGAGCTGCAGGACGAGGCCCTCGACTACCTGATTCAGGTCTTCGTCGAGGACGAGAACAACACCGCCGCGGACGTCTTCGCGTTCCTCGAGGAGATCGGCGGCGAGCGCTACGCGAACCGGGTGCTGATCCGTCTGAGCGACACCTTCATGGGTCAGTCGCGCTTCGAGCGGGCGATCGAGGCCTACGAGCTGCTGCTCGAGATGGACCCGATGGCCCGGAAGGCGCCGCAGTACCAGCGCGAGATCGCGAGCGCCCAGGCCCAGCTCGGCGAGCCGTCGGCGACGATCGCCGCGATGAGCACCCTCGCGTCGACCTACGCCCCGGGGTCCGCGTGGGCGGTGCAGCAGGGCGGCTCCGACCGAGTCGAGCGTGAGCAGCGCAAGACCGAACGGATGATCCGCCGCCAGGCCATGCGCTGGCACGAGCTCGGTCAGCGCGAGCGACAGAAGCCGCTGCTCGAGAACGCCGTGGCGCTCTACGAGGTCTACCTCGAGCACTTCGGTGAGATGGATGCTGCCTACGAGGTGGCCTTCTACCGCGGCGAGATCCTCTTCCACCGCCTCGAGCGCTTCCGTGAGGCCGGCGACGCCTACCTCTACGCGGCCAACAAGAACCGCGAAGGGCAGTACACCCGCGACGCGCTCTACAACGCCATCGGCGCCTTCGAGCGGGTGCGCGAGGTCGAGGTGGCCGAGTGCTCCGGCGAGGGCGGCACGAGTGAGGCCGCCGAGCCAGAGCCGGAGACCGAGCCCGAAGAAGCCGAAGCGGAGGCCGAGTCGGACGAGGCCGAGTCGGACGAGTCCGATGACGAGCAAGCCGTCCCCTCGACGAACGCCTGCGAAGGCGAGACCGCCAACGACCGGAAGTTCTCCCGAGCGATCGGCCTCTACGTCGAGCTCTACCCCGACGACCCCGACCTGCCCGAGATCCTCTTCCGCCAGGGGCGGCTCTACTACGACCGGGGCATCTACGACCCGGCGGTGCGCCTCTTCGGTCAGCTCCTCGAGCGTTTCCCCGAGAGCCAGTACGCGGCGCCGGCCGGCGAGCTCATCCTCGACAGCTTCAACCGGGCCGCGGACTACGCGAACATCGAGTCCTGGGCCCGCCGGCTCAAGGCCGCGCCCGCCTTCGAAGACGACGAGAGCCAGCGGCGGCTCGACACCCTGATCCTAATGTCGATGTTCAAGGTCGGCGAGCAGCTCGCCGAGCGCGGCGAGCACGGCGAGGCGGCGGCCGCCTATCTGCGCGCCGCCGAGGAGTTCCCCGACGACGAGCGGGCTCCCGAAGCGCTCTTCAACGCGGGCGTCGAGCACCAGTCCGCCGGTGAGCTCGAGGGCGCCGACGACGCCTACACGCGGCTGATCGACCGCCACCCCGGCTCCGAGATCGGCGCCAAGGGCGCGTGGGCCGGCGCGCAGATGTACGAGTCCATCGCCCAGTTCAGCGACGCGGCCCGCTTCTATGAAGCCTACGCCCGCCAGTTCCCGCGGGAGGAGAAGGCGGCCGACGCCCACTACAACGCCGTCCTGCTCCGCTTGACCGCCGGTGACCACGACGAAGCGGTCGAAATCGGCCGCGAGTTCGTCCGGGAGTACCCGCGGCGACCGGAGACCGACGACGTCTACTTCTTCATCGGCCGCGCCCAGGAGGAGTCGGGCGATCTGCGGGAGGCCGCCGAGACCTACCGCGGCTATGTGCGCCGCTCGCGGAACGACGACCGGAAGGTCGAGGCGCAGACCCGCATGGGCCAGGTGCTGATGCGCGCCGGCGACGCGGAAGCGGCGGACCGAGCGCTCACGAGCGCCGTGCGCACCGCCAGCCGGAGCCGCCGGCTGGAGTCCGGCCGCTTCTACGCCGCGCAGGCGCGCTACCTGCAGGGCGAGCGAGTGCTGGAGGAGTACGCGGCGATCGAGATCGCCGGCGACGCCGCCGGCCTCCGCGCCCGGCTGGAGCGGAAGTCGGAGCTCCTGCGCCGCGCCGCGCTGATCTACGCCGACGTCGTCGAGATGGGCGTGGCCGAGTGGGTGTCTGCGAGCCTCTTCCAGATCGGCCGGAGCTACGAGCTCTTCGCCGAGGCGATGCGCGCCTTCGAGCTCCCGGAGGGGCTCACCGAGGAGGAGGAGCAGGTCTACCTGGACCAGCTCGCGATGTTCATCATCCCGATGGAGGAGCGCGCCCTCGAGGCCTTCGAGGGCGGCTACCAGAAGGCCATCGAGCTCCGCATCTTCAACAGCTGGACCGCGCAGCTCCGCGAAGCGCTCACCCGCCTCAACGACATCCAGTACCCGCCGCTCCGCGAGACCGGTGGCGACCTCGTGGAGGCACCGCCGCTGCCGATTCCCCAGCCCCTCGATGGTCTGCGGCGAGGCGACGCCGAGCCGGCCGACGATGATGGTGGTGAGGACGAGGAGGACGACGAGTGAACGTCTTCGCGATCGCGGGTCACGGCGTCGGTGCGGGCGAGCCACGCGCCCGGGGAGGGCGGGGCCGGCCTTCGCGCGTCTCGGCCGGGCTGGCCTTCGCAGCCGTCGTGCTGGCGTTCCTCTTCGGCTGCGGCGGCGCCACCGCCGAGGGCGGCGGCCGCGTCGAGCTCCCGCCCGCCGATCCGGAGGCGGTCCGTCACTACACCTCCGGGAACCGTGCGCTCTCTCGGGGCAACATCCAGCGAGCTCGTAACCAGTACCGGCGCGCCCTCTCCATCGACGAGAACCTCTGGGAGGCGCACTACAACCTCGGCGTGCTCGAGCGCCGCGCCGGCAACCTCGAAGAGGCCAAGAGCGAGCTCGACGCTGCGCTCGCGATTCAGCCGACCGCGCGCGAGACGCTGCTGGCGGCCGCGGAGGTCGAGTACGCGATGGAGAACGGGGGCACGGCCATCGACCGGCTGCGCACCCTCCTCGAGCACCACCCGGACGACGCCGGCGCGCGGGTCTCGCTGGCCGTGATCCTTCGGGAGGAAGAGCGCTGGAGCGACGCCCTCGAGGCGGCGCGCGAAGTGCTCATCCGGGACCCGAGCCAGATCCGAGCGCTCCTGGAAGTCGGCCGGGTCTACCGTGCGCAAGAGCAGTGGGACGTCTCCCGCCTCGTGCTCGACAAGGCGCTCGCGCTCACCGAAGAGGGCGACGCGGCGATCCGGGCCGAGATCCTCACCGAGCGGGGCCTGCTCGAGCTCTCGCGCGGCGACACCCAGGCGGCCTTCGATGCCTTCGAGTCGGCGATCGCTGCCGACGCGGATTTTCACCCAGCTCGCATGAACATGGGCTCGGTGCTCCTTCACGCTGGTGACTACGCCGGCGCTCAGGCGCAGTACGAGGCGGTGCTGCAGCGCGACGGCGACGACGTGGCGGCGCGGGTTGCGCTCGGTGTGACGCTGCGCGGGTTGGGCGAGCATCGGCAGGCCAAGCGCCAGTTCGACCAGGTGCTCCGCGACCACCCCGAGCATCCGGACGCGCTCTTCGACCTCGGTGTGCTCCAGGCGGAGTTCCTCAACGAGCGGCCACGGGCGCGCCAGACCTTCGAGCGCTATCTTTCCAGCGCGCCGCGTCGTCACCCGGGCCGGGAGCGCGCGGAGCAGTACCTGGTCGAGATTCCCGCGCCAGACGCGGGCGGAGGAGGCGGCGGATGAGCACGACAGTTCGAAGGCTCCTGCTCCTGGTGGCGCTGAGCACCTCGCTCTCCGTGGGCACGGCGATGGTCGTGCACGCCCAGGACAACGCCCGCGAGGAGAGCGCGCCTCCCTCCGCCGGCGGCGACGACGAGGAAGAAGAAGACGTCAACGCCGAGGGTGAGGTCCGCGAAGAGGGCGGCGCGAAGGTGAAGGTCTACCGCTTCGGCGGGCTCGACATCTCCGGTCGGCTGAAGTCCCCGCAGTTGCTCTACTTCCTGAATCGACTCCGGGCCGAGTTCGACCGGCCCAAGCTCCCGCACCGCTCCTTCATCCCCGAGCTCGAACGGTCCACCAAGGGTCGCGAGCTCTAGTGCACCCAAGGTCGCCCCGCCCGACCGTGTAGAATCCCTCCGAATGGTCACCGCCGCCCACCGCAAGCTCCGAGTCGCCTTCGTCTGGAACGAGTCCATCCAGCACGACCTCGTGCGCGACGAGCCCGCGCCTGTGGTCCTCGGACCGGAGGGCGACTACTCGCTCCCGGACGACGTGGCCCAGGCGATCGGCGCCGACACGCTGACGCTCCTCGTTCCCCACGGGCAGGGCTACGCGCTGCAGGTGCACCCCTCGCTCGGTGGCGACGTATGGGTTCAGGGCCAGCGGCAGCCGCTGTCCAGTCTGGGCGCGTCGGTGCCTCTGGGCCCGGACGACTACGGCGTCGTGACGGTTGGGCCGCTGGCGATCTTCTTCCAGCACGTGCGCGCCGCCATCGCGCCTCCGCGGCGACGGGCGCAGATGGATTTCGCGCTCATCGCGTCCGTGCTGCTCGCCACCTTGATGTGCAGCTCGTGCCTCATCTTCGGCTTCCTCGACTCCAAGCGCCGGCTCGCGCGTGACCCTTTCGAGCTCGACGAGGACCTCGTGAGCCGCTTCATGGTCACCCCGCCGCCGGAGGACATCCTGGAGGACATGCAGGAGTCCGGTACGGAGATGGAGGACCCGGGGCTGCGGACCCGGGACGACACCGGCGGCAAGGCCCACGAGGGCGAAGAGGGCCGAGTCGGTGAGGAAGACTCGAACCGGGAGGACACCGAGATCGAGGGCGAAGTCACCGACCAGGTGTCCGCCAAGGTCCGGCAGATGGGCCTGCTCGGGGCGCTCGACGGCGGGGGCGAGGGCAACGCGATCGCCGCGGCCCTCGACGTGCCGACGATCAGCGACATTCTCGGTGGCACCGGCGCGACCGCCACCCGCGCCGGCCGCGGCTCCCGCGGCGCCGGCCTCCGTGGGCTCGGCATGGGCGGCGGCGGCACCGGTCCCGGCAGCCTCTTCGGCGCCGGCGACGTCGGCGCGGGCATCGGCGCGGGCACCGGCATGGGCCTCGGCATGGGCCAGGGCGGCATCGGCGCGATGGGCCGCGAGCGGCGCGAGGTGCAGATCTCGGTCATGCGCGGCCGACCGCAGGTCAACGGCTACCTGAGCCCCGAGCAGATCAACCGGGTCGTCCGCGCGAACCAGGCGGCGGTCCGCTACTGCTACCAGGTCGAGGTGCAGCGGCAGCAGAACCTCCGCGGTCGGGTCGAGATCGCCTGGCGCATCAACCTGCAGGGCCGCGTCACGACGGCGCGCGTCGCGAGCTCGTCTCTCCGAAACCCGCGGGTCGAGGGCTGCATCGTCCGACAGGTCCGCCGCTGGCGCTTCCCGGAGCCCGACGGTGGCGAGGTCCGGGTCCAGTACCCGTTCATCTTCGGGCTCCAAGGCGGCTGACCGCCATCGGGGCGTGGTATGGGGCGGTATGTCGCTGACCACGATCGCCGACGACCTCAGCGCGGAGCTCGGGAAGCTCGAGTTCTCCGAGCCCGTCACCCACGTCTACGACCCCACCGACTATGCTCGGGGGGCGCACCACGACTACCTGAAGCGCTACGGCAAGGGGCCCAAGGAGGTCGTCTTCGTCGGGATGAACCCGGGCCCTTGGGGCATGGCGC
>JGI12210J13797_10387775_pt1 | contig 10870 bp, 4 predicted proteins | sample ElkSlonscriptome_3_FD_13797 | JGI IMG/M metagenome (IMG submission 13797) | reverse complement strand
AAGTTGCTCCCATAACCAACTGTTATAGCAGGTCTGAGACTTATCTTTCTAGTGATGTTAAATTCATAAGCATATTGAAGCGACACATTCGTATAAGTCAAAGCTCCCGTACCCGCTCGATCATGAGAGACATTCAGTCCGACCCCACTTTTTACGTCGGCAAAAAAGTGATCAAAAGAAAAATTGTACGATACAAATGCACGGGGCAATGCAGGCCATTGATTCCTGTAATTCGTAGCCACTCTGGTTTGGATAGAAGTCCCGGCAAATGCCGGATTTAGAAGCATTGGCGCCGCGTAGAACTGAGTAAATTGCTGATCCTGAGCGCGCGCTAAGATCCCAATGAACACAAAAATTCCTAAGAACGATATGTAGGTGAGTTTCCTCATTTAGAATTTTTAGAAAGGGTAACAACCTCTTCTACTTCCTTAAGACCATCCAGCTCGGCTCCGTAGTAAATTGATTTCTCAACGGAAACATAGCCTGTTGCCTCAACCAACATGGTATATTTTTTATTTGTGTTTAAGGCCAATACAAATTCGCCTGTCCCCCCATAGGTCTGAAATAAACCTTCTACATTCCCGCTCTCTTCATTTAAAAGGGTTATCAGGGCATTAGAAGGAATTTCTTCTCTTTCGGCCGATAGTTGACCCTTCAAGATGATTGTACTTTTTTCATCGAAATCAATTTCATACAAATCCTGAAGCCCATAACCTCCTACCCTTTCGGAAGAAAAATAAGCTTTGGATCCCGATTTATTGATGGTGAAGAATATGTCATCTCCCGGCGTGTTAATGGGGTAGCCCAAATTCTTTGGCGTATTGTACCCGCCGGAAACTCGATGGGAAACAAAGATGTCGTACCCTCCCATGGTAGAATGACCTTGAGACGCGAAATACAAATTGCCATTGGCATCTACAAAAGGAGCATCTTCGTTGTAGGCTGTATTAATATCTGCCCCTAAGTTTTCGGGGGTACCCCACTTTCCGTTGGGAAGTTTCTTAACCACGTAAATGTCTTTTCCGCCAAACCCTCCTTCGCGGTCGCTTGAGAAGTAGAGTACCTGATCATTTTCACCGTCGTAAGATGCACTCGCCTCTTGGTACTTACTATTAATTGACTGAGCCAACTTGATCGGCTCCGACCATTCATAGTGATTTATCTCGCTTACATAAAGATCTCCTGAGTAACCGTCCTTGCTTGTTCGGTAAATAATCAATTCTTCACCATTCGGAGTGGTGGCAATAGCAGCGTCATTTCTGTCGGTATTCAGCGGTGAGGGCGCGGCCTTCACTTTTCTAGCAGAAGAAGCTAAGTCGAGAATAAATATGTTTTCATCGAACTGCTCTGAAATGTCTTTTTCACTTTCAGCATTGAGTTTTCGGCGAGAGGTGAAGTACAACGTGTTTTTTGCAAAATCCCAAACAGGTGCATAGTCGTGGTGAACGGAATTCACCGTTTTACCGAGGTTTTTAACCGTTACTGAAAGTGGTTTTTGAACCATTTCGATCGCGCGCTGTGCCGAACTTTTAAGATGCTCTATTTCCGCCGCAGACTTCATCCTTTTCGCGTCGTTTTCGTAGTCTTCAATTAAATTGAGGGCATCGAAAAACTTGTATTCAGCAATGCGATCTTTGGCCAAATAATACTTTGCTTCGGTATCATCGAGATTCACTGCCAACTCAAGAAATCTTCTCGATTCGTCCTTATACGGCGGTAGATGAAAATAGCATATTCCCAGTCTTCCTAAAACTTCAGGGTCATGGGGGTCTATTTTGGAAATCTCAGTATACAGCTCAGAAGCGTAGTAGTAGTCTCCCTGAGTGTANTAGATATCTGCTTCATAAAGCAAATTCTTATGATATCTGCCCATTTTCTTTTGTGCCAAGGCATCACCGCCTGCAGAAAAGATAATTGCAATGACTAAAATGAATGAATAATGTTTTCTCATCTTAATAGTGTTACGTCACCTGAATCAATAAGTTCTCCACCGTCGGCGAATTTCACCTTGACTCTCCAGACATATACGTCCTGCTGGCAAATCTCTCCACGGTAGTATCCATCCCATCCTCTTCGGACTTCTTCGGATACAAACAATAGCTCTCCCCATTTATTAAAAATTTGCATCTCAAACTCTTCCACCCCTTTGTACTGAGGGAAAAAGATATCATTGTTGAACATGTCATCAACCGTCCAATAGCCCCCGTTTGGCCCTGATGTACTTGGGGTAAAGGCGTTGGGAAATGCAATTCGAGTGTCAACATTTCCCTTTACCGCTTGATCCACGGTGAAAGTATCTCGACAACCAAACTCGTTATCCGCAATAAGCGTCACAGGATGCCATCCGGTAGTCTCGTAGAAATGATAGGGCGAAAATTCCGTTGATGTATTTCCGTCACCAAAGTCCCAGAAATAACTGGTAGCATCGGTTGACAAATTCAAAAAGTAAACCTGATCGGGAACCGTAATAACCGGGGGGTTAACAGTAAAGAAAGCTTCCGCTCTCGGATGGACGGTTACCAGCGCGGGTTTCACTTCCGTATCTTGATCGCCTCCCGGTCCCGTAACTGTCAGTGCCACATTGAAAGTTCCCGACTCGTAGTATACATGCACGGGATTCTCTTCTTCACTGATGGTTCCATCGCCAAAATCCCAGAGATAACTAACACCATATGTTGATGTATTGGTGAACTCTACGACCAATGGCTCGCAACCGATGCCCTCTCCTTCAAATGATGCAATGGGCAAAGGAGGCTCGATAACCACCATTTGCGATGCGGTATCGTTGCAGATATCATTTCCAACACTTAAGGTAATCAAGTATTCCCCCCATGTTTCATACACATGGTCCTGGGGCGTATCGGGTTCAGTCGATGACTCGGAATTTCCATCTCCCCAGTCCCAACCATAATTTGCACCATCGTTGGCATTACTTAAATTGACAACATCAACGGTTGCTTCGGGGAATTGCTGCACCGCCGGTGTCGCGATAAACTGTGCTTCGGGTAAACCCAAAACAGGAAGGTCAAACTCAAGTGTGTCTGCGCAACCATATAAGGATTGAGCAATAAATGTCACGCTATACAATGAATCTTGAGAGTTGAAATTTTCATACACGTAAGTTGGCTCTTCTTCTTGTGAGAAGTTACCGTCTCCAAACTCCCACAAGTAGGTAAATGCACCTATCGTATTGTTTTCAAACTCAGCCGTGAAAGGCGAACATCCTCCATCAGGGAAAACAACATCGGCGACTATTTCAGGTATTACCTCAACTTCAATTGACTGTTGATCCTGGCAGCCGTATTCGGTCGTTGCAGTGAGCGTAACGGTATTTGTTTCAAGCTCCGTGCCCGAATTGACATATGTATGAGTATGCAATGAATCGGCATTTTCAGAATCATTCCCATCGCCATAATTCCAGAAATATTCTGTGGCTCCTTCGGTATAGTTGGCAAATTCAAAATCTGCCGGAAAACAGCCTTCAACACCGTTGAGAGCAATACTCACATTGGGTAAAGGGAACACTTTGATATCGCCACTCGTCGTATCGGTACAACCAAATCCCGATTGTGCTACCAATGTTACGGTAAAGTCCTGAACCGTATCCATCATATTTACAAATGTGTTTGAAGGGTTGGTAATGAACGCCTCATTGCCATCGCCGAAAGACCAGTTATAAGTAGCCCCTCCAAATGACGTATTGACAAAATTTACACCCAAAGGGGAGCAGCCCTCAGTCTCAGGAGTGAACTGCGCAATTACTTCGGGATATACCGTAATCTCTAACATCGACGTATCGGCACAGCCAAAATCGGTTGAGGCGATCATGGAAACTTGAAAATCCTGAGGGGCATTGGAAGTTGAAACGAAAACATGCTGATGAACTAAATCCAAGGTGTCTGAAATACTTCCATCACCATAATTCCATTGATAATTCGTCGCAACAGAACTATTGTTCTGAAAAGTGACAGGATAAGGAGAACATCCGGCAACTCCACTAGGTATGACTGAAGCATTGGGCTTAGGATGTAAGATGATTTGACTTCGAGCTGTATCCTCACAACCAAACATGGAGGTAGCAACCAGTTGAATGTCGAAAGTATCGGGTACAAACCCCACTGTTTGATAACCACCTAGTGGATCTTCAGCTACACTCACCGTACCATTGCCGAGATCCCACTGATAAAAGGATGCATTTACACTTTCATTCTCAAAAACAAAAGAAAGAGGTGAGCATTCCTCAATGGGATGAGAGAAGGCAGCATCAACCAACGGGTGGACTTCAATGTTTCGGGTGAAGGAGTCACTACACCCTTCTTCGGTGTAGGCCGTCAGTTCAATGGTATAGGTGACCGTTTGATTGGTATTGTTCACAAATGTGTGCTCGTGCAGAAAGGCTGATGTATCAGAAACAAGACCATCTCCGTAGCTCCAAACGACTGAATCGGCAAGGATACTTTCATTGGTGATATTGACGGTTAAAGGCCCACACCCGGAGGTTCGATCGACCGAAAACTGTGCAATCGGCTCGGGGTTCACGGTGACGGTTGCGTTAGATGTATCATTACAACCAAACGGTGATGTGGCAACCAATTCGACATCATACGTTACGGGAGAAAGTGTAGAGTTACCATAAGTATGCTCAGGGTTTACTGCCGTACTAATGGTTCCGTCTCCGAATGTCCATTGATAATTGATCGCTCCTGCAACCACTGGAAATTGCACGGAAAAAGGTGTACAACCAGTGTCTACAGACAGAGAAAAATCAAAATCAGGTTGAGGGAATACAGAAATAACCGCCGAAGTAGTATCGTTGCACCCATTTGAAGTGAAAGCAACCAATTGTACTTCGAACTGTTCAATAATCAACAAATCATTTACAAATTGATGGCTCGGATTTACGTCATTGGTGACCGTACCATCGCCGAAGTCCCATTCATAAGAATCGGCATTGATGGAAGTATTAATAAAATTAGCAGGGTCGGGATCACACCCCGGGATATAAAACGATTGAAACTGTGCCGTTGCATTCGGATTCACCGTCACCAAGCTGGTCGCTGTATCTTTACAACCGAAAGCATTCTGAGCAATCATAGTGATTGCATAAAGCGAATCTGCATTTCCGAAATTGTTAAACGTATGGGTAGGATTTTCTTCGGCACTTCCTCCACCACCACCGAATATCCAAGAATATGAATCTCCTCCTGAAGTGGTGTTGGTGAAATCAACCTCCAGCGGAGCGCAGCCGCTCGTCACTGTATGCGTAAAAGCTGCATCAGGGGCGGGTTCAACCGCCACGATCTGCGAAGATGAGTTTGTGCAGTGATCGGTAGAAACCGTCAATTCTACAGTGAAGGTTCCGACACCCGAATATTCGTGATTTGGATTCTGATCCTGAGAATCGTTTCCATCTCCAAAGTCCCAGTCCCATGAAGTTATTGGATCTCCTGCCTGTGAGGTAGACAAGTCGAGAAAACTTCCTTCAGAGTCTATACAAACGTCTTGAACTAGAAAATCAGAAACGGGCGACTCATGCACTTCAACTATCCGAGTGTCACTGTTGGCACATCCATTCGGAGAGGAAACGGTCAGAACGACATTGTAGGATCCCGGTGAATTGTAATTCTGAGCGGGAGGAGACTGTCCTGAAAAAGTATTGCCGTTTCCAAAACTCCATTGCCAATCATTGAGAGTACCGGTAGATCCATCGCTGAAATTGACCTGTAGGTTGTCACAAGCTTCGTCGTTATCCAAGTTTATCTGGGCCACGGGGGCAGGTAAAACGGTAATTTCGACATATGCCGTATCGGCGCAACCACTTCCTGGTCCTCCAACAGCTGCAATAAGCTCAACATCAAATGTTCCTGCAGAGTTAAATACGTGATCGACGGTGGGTGCTCCTGAAAGGACAGGGGGTGTTCCATCGTCAAAATTCCATTGAAATCCAGTCGCATTGCCGGAAGAATTATTAGTGAAAGTAACCGTTTCGCCCTGACAAATGGTCGTAGGATTTGCAGAAACACCCGCAGTAGGTGGCGCAACGATTTCCACTTGAATCGTCACTGCATCAATACCACAAAGGTTACTATCCAAAAGCAGAACTTCATAGGTACCGATTGCCGGATACTCGATGGTTCTCGGGAAAGTTGGTGGCCAAGGCGTCCAGTCTATGATCGAATCATATCCAAGCCCCCAGTAGTCTCCAAAGTTCCAATATTCATAGCGTTGGTAAATATTTCCTTGAAAAAGGCAATTTCGCTCCGTAGTGTTATTGAAGGTAAACTCATTATCGGGCCAACAGAGGACGGTAGCAGAAGGTGTAATTCCCGCATCATCTATATCCCATATTCGAATAGGATTGAAGGTCGCCGTACTTGGGCCTCCCTGAACTGTATTGCAGTAGTTTTCGGCGGTAAGCGTTACTACAGTCTCGCAATCCACCGTTCCTACTTCGTATGTATGGGACACGACTTGTCCCAGATTGGTGTAATCGTACGTTTCAATAGGAGAGCCATCACCGAAATCCCAAGTAAACACGGTCGTTTCTGAGGTATTCGTACTGGAATTAATAAATTCCATCGTTTGAGGTGCACAAGCTTGGGTCAAGCCACCAACCGGAACTTGAATCGAAGCATTGCTGGCTTCTTCAAGCACCACTACTCCGTTTACCGTGCAGCCGGTTGACGTTTCCGTAAATGTCAATAAGAAGGTATCGACCGTCGCAGTATAGGTATGTGTAATAAAATCGGGAGGAACGAGACTCCCACCTGTCTGGATTGGTGAACCATCACCCCAGTCTACTTCCCAAGCTCCGATGGTATTCGGCGACTGCAGATTGAGACTGAAGTTGTTTCCGTTACAGCTATACCAGTATGGGGTATCCGATGGGTTGCCGAAAAAGTCAAACAACTCACACTGGGCCTTAACCTCGGCACCAGCCAAAAGAAAGAAGGGGAGAATGACTAAAACTAATTTTCTTGCAATCCTCATATCCCGCATTTACGTGAAAATCCNAGAAAGGTTTGCTGTCAGTTGTCAAGCGGATGGCATAGTAAAGAATGATTCTGAAATTAAATCAGTGAGGATCCTGAAAATCAGGGTTATTTACAAACTCCTCATCGGTCAGGGTTTCCAAGAAAGCAACCAAATCGTCGATGTCCTGATCTGATAATCCAAGCCCCACTCCCTGAAATTTCATCAATGGATCAATGGTCGTAGAAGGGTGACCACCCGAATTGTAGTGCTCAACTACTTCGCGTAGGGTTTCAAATCGGCCATCATGCATATACGGCGCGCTAAGCGCAATATTTCTCAATGTTGGTGTCTTAAACTGTCCTTCCGAAAACGGACTACCATTCACTTCTGCCCGTCCTAGATCTGTAAAAATACTATCTAAGCCGTTGTTGTGGAATTGCTGATCGGTAAATAAGACCAATGCACCTCCATGACAGTGGAAGCAATCACCCCCGTTTTGTCCACCGGGAAAAACATTCGGATCACCACCTTCGGCCAAAAATAGAAAAAGTCCGTTTTGCGCACTAAGGCTGAGCTGCCCCGGACCGTATTGTGCCTGATCAAACTCACTGTTTCCCGAAACCATCGTTCGGATAAATTGAGCCATTGCGTAAGTAATTCTGACCGAATCGACACAAGGAGTTCCAAATGCCGCATTGAACATCTCTTGATACGCTGAATCGCCGGCTATTCTGTCTACCGCTTCTCTCCACGAGAGATCCATTTCGATGGGATTTTCAATCGGCTCCAAGAGTTGCTCTTCTAGTGTCCGAGCCCTGCCGTCCCAGAAGAAATTCGAATTCCAAGCCATATTGACAAGCGCCATGCTGTTTCTTCGTGTCAAATCTCCATATAGACCCACACTTTTTGGAACGTTATCAGAAAAAGATGCTGAAGGAAAATGGCAGGAACCACAGCTCACCACATTGTTTCGCGATAGCTTCTTTTCCCAAAAAAGGTGACGACCTAGCTCGATTCCTTCTTCCGTGAAAGGATTGTCAGCAGGAATGATCGGCTCGGGAAAAAAGAACGGCTTTTCAAACTCGTAGGGGGTTCCTGCATCGGGAATACTTTCGCAAAGTACATTGACTTCACTCGACGGCTCATCCTTTTTGCAAGCAGCCAAAAGCAATACTAAACCAAGCAAAACGCTCGTGGTCGAAATCCGATAAAAGGATTCATATGAAGCCGGAACTCTGATCATTTCTTGACAAAAGCTTTAGACATGTTATTGGCAAGTTTAATTCCGGTTTCCATTTGTGTCTCTGAACCATGAAAAGAAGTGACCTCTGCCAAATCGATTGTGTCTGCGGCAGTCGTAAAAATGCTGTCCACATCTACCGCAAAAGCAAACAACACGTTTTCTCCCGCATCGACGTCTATTTGCTTTTCGAAGAAACCCACTTTTCTGAAAAGAGTGTCCGTTCCTGTATGAAAAGCAAATGGTGTTGGGAGAAATTCATCGGTATTTGGTTCAAGGTCAAATCGACCGTCAAATGAAAAAAACCGATACCCTGACGACCATTGCCAATACATTCCCGCGGAGGTCACTTCACTTAATGGGTGTCCCGCCGGATATTGAGATATGGAAAAATCAGGATCGTTGGTACCATTCATTGCCGATGGTACTCCCAAGTCGTAGCTCAAGCCCACATAATCCCCTCCAGGGATTACAAACTCCAAACTTCTTTGGTTGTCTTGCATTGCAATCAATTCAATATCCGAGAGCTGCACGTAATCGTCAACCGATGTGTAAAGCCTGATATTGGACAAGTAAAATTTTATATCCGAGACATTGAATGAATAGCCGTGAACGTTTGTGTGGGTCTCCCCCATTTGCAAATCATCTCCTCCAAAGCGAGGGTCAAATGTCATAAATAACTTAGAATTCGGGTTAGCTTCATCGTCGTCACAAGAGATGGCTAAACCTGCAATTAAGACTAATATAAATACTCTCTTCATGGGAGGGGACTATCGATTTTCGTACGATCACTATACAAAAATAACTTAATTTACCCTGCTCAAAAGCAACTCTGATCACATTGAAAAAGACCGAACCACTGTATTTTCATATCTATAAATCTTCGGCAGGATCGGGTAAAACCACGGCTCTTATAAGCGTCTTTCTGAAACTCAGCCTCTCATCGCCAAACCCAAGCAAATTTAAAAATATACTTGCAATAACTTTTACCAATAAAGCTGCAAATGAGCTGAAGGAAAGGTTTATCTCTTCGTTAAAAAAAATAAAATCTATTGCTCCTGAAAGCTCAGCTTATCAAGAAGACTTTGAAGTCAAACAGCTTTTGGAGCAAACGGGGCTAAGTGTCACGGAACTCAGGGCCAGAGCAAGCAAAGTCTTTGACTTGGCCTTAAGGGACTACGACGAAATAGGCATCGGTACAATCGATGGATTCAACCATAAACTCATTCGTTCTTTCAGTCGCGATTTGAGGTTAAAAGCAGATTTTGAAGTGGAATTGGACGAAGCAAATTTATTCGCGGATGCCGTTGACCTCCTGCTGGAAAAAGTAGGCTTGGACGATCATATCACTCATCACCTCTTGAATTATTTAAGGCAGTCTATCGATGACGATAAAAAAGCCCACATTTCAACTCGCCTGAACGATCTCAGGAATTTAATCACTTCTGAAGAATCCGAAATTCCCGTTGCATCGCTTTACAATGTTGAACCCGGGACATTTGCAGAGACAAAACGCAACCTTCTACCCGTTATTCACTCATTCGAGAAATTTTGCCAGCGAATCGGTGAGGAAGTATTTCAGATCTTTGAGGAAGAAGGCATTACGGTAGATGATTTGAGCTACAAAAATACGGGCTACTTTGCTTTTTTCGAAAAATTAAAAAATTACACGGGTGGATTTATTTCACTCCATTCGACGTTGCAAAAGCGCTTGGAAAAACCATGGCATAGTGGCTCTGCTTCAACGAAAAAGAAGGAGGCTGTCGGAAATCGCCAGTCTGAATTTCTGAACTATTATCATCAGGTGGAGGAGCACTTTAGAAGCAATTACAAGGATTACTCCATCGCCAAATCTGTCATAGACCAAATCGACTTATTGGCTGTTTTAGCTGATCTTTCAAATGAGTTAAATACTCTTGCCACGGAGCGAAATGTCGTTCCAATTTCCAGTTTCAACCGAATCATCTCAAATTCAATGAAGAATGAGCCGGTGGCATTCATTTATGAAAAATACGGAAATCGATACCAACACATCCTGATTGATGAATTCCAAGATACCAGCGAACTTCAGTGGAAAAACATTACACCTTTTATCGCTGAATCACTGTCTATGAGGCAGTTCAATATGGTAGTCGGAGACGCCAAACAAAGTATTTACCGATGGCGCGGAGGCAAAGCCGAACAACTCATTCGCTTACCCGAGCTGGATCCCGCAGATCCCGATATCTTGCCTGAGACCAGATCGAGCTTCAGGTACAATTCTCTTATCGTGCCGTTAGACGTGAATTACCGAAGTCTGCCAACAATTGTGGAATTCAATAATCAACTGATCGCTGAGTTGACACCCTTACTCACCAAACCTGACAGTCTTTTTCGGAAAGAGTACGAAGGAAAAAGTGCGAATCAAAGTTACCCCGAAAACAAGTCAGGCGGATATATCGAATGGCACAAACTGGAAAAAAACCCGGAACCTGAGTTGGTTTCTAAACAGGTAATCCGTTTCATCGAAGATGCGGTTAATGATGGATTCAGCTACGGTGATATTGCTGTCTTAGTGAGAAAAAGAGGGAAAGAGGTCAACTCTATCATTGAACGATTCAGCGAATTGGGAATTCCGTTTACTACGAAAGATAGTTTCGGATTGGATATGAGTCC
>JGI12210J13797_10296116_pt1 | contig 10870 bp, 7 predicted proteins | sample ElkSlonscriptome_3_FD_13797 | JGI IMG/M metagenome (IMG submission 13797) | reverse complement strand
GATGCGCGTGAAGATGCCCTGCGCCAGCGGAGAGCGGCACATGTTGGCGTGGCACACGAACAGCACGCCACGTCGGCTGGGGCCCGACGTCGCGAGGCTCATTTGAGCAGGGCCCGCACGTCCGGATCGTCCTTCAGGATCTCCCACATCGGATCGAAGTCGATCTGCTGCAGGAGCTTCTTGCCCTTCCGCTCCTTCACCGTCTTCAGGTGACCCTTGGCCTCCTCGAGCTCCCCGAGCACCGCCGCCTGCTTGGCCAGCTCGAACGCGGGATCGGGCAGCGTCTCGTCCGTCTCGAGCGCCAGTTCGAAGGCCGCCTTCGCCCGCTCGGGCGTGGCGTGCAGGGCCTTGCCCCGGGCGGTGAGGGCCTTGGCGATCTCCACCGATTCCACCTCGGCCGCCTGAAGCTCGCCGATGATCTCGGTGACGCGCGCGTCCTTGGTGCGCCGGTTCTTGATCTCCTTGAGCAGCCCCGTGGTGTCCACGCCCCCGCCCGAGCTCTCCGCGGCGGCGTCGCCTGCCGCTCCGTCGGCCCCGGCCCCGCTGGTGCCCCCGCTGCCGGCCGAGCCCCCGATCCCCGCCGCGCCGCTGCCCGACGCCACGATGCCCGTGCCCCCCGAGCCCGCCGCTTCGCCGTCGCTGCCCGAGCCGCCGGCGCTACCGCCCGTACCGCCCGTACCGCCCGTACCGCCCGTACCGCCGGCCACGGGCGGTACGACCACCGCGACCGGCGAGCCGTCGGCGGCCTCGTTGCCGTCGGCCTTGCCGTCGCTTGCGCCGCCCTTGGACCCGCCCTTGCAGGCGGGCGCCAGGCTCAGCACGAGGGCAGCGACCAAGGGAGTGAACACACCGAGACGCCGGGGATGCCGGGGATGCATGGGCACGGATGCTACCGCAAAACCGCGCCTCGTCCCCCCCCCCCGCGCGGGTTCGGGCCTCGCTCTACGCCGTGAAATTCCTGGTCATGCGCACACCATCGAGCCGTTGTTTTGCGGCGCGTGCGACGGATCGCTGTAATCGCCCCGGCGAAGTAGCGTATCCTCCCGCCCGAGCATGGCTGTGCCTTCTTCTGTCGCCATCGCCCTGACCACGTTGCTGTACAGCGCCCCCGAGACCGCGGCCCAAGAAGCCAAGGTCAAGGAGCTGTTCGACGAGTGGTGCACCACGTGCCACTCCGGTGGGGGAAATCCAGCCTCCGACCCGTCCGAGGTCGATCTCGACGTGCCCCTGGGCAGCCTGGTGGGGGTCCCGTCGGCCGCCAACGGCAAGCCCCTGGTGGTGCCCGGCGATCCGGAGGCGTCCTATCTCTTCATCAAGATGAAGGGCGGCGACGGGATGGAGGGCGAGCTCATGCCGCTGGGCGACGATCCCTTCACGGCCGATCAGCTGAAGGTCGTGTCCGAGTGGATCGAGAGCCTGCCCCCGGCCGAGGAGGGCGGCGGCGGGGCCAGCGTCGACGGCGAGATCACGACCGACGGCGACGACGGCCCGCCGGCCAAGAAGGGGCGCAAGCCGTTCAACGGCACCTCGCAGGTCGCCCTGCCCACCACCACCACGCTGGGCAAGCGCACCCTCCAGTACCGCATCGATCACCGCTTCGGCCGGATCGGCACCGAGCGCGGCGCGTTCGGCATGGACGCCGGCGTGTCGATGGCCATGGGCCTGTCGTACGGCATCGTCGACGGCCTCGACGTGCAGCTGCGGCGCGCCAACTCCAACAAGACCTGGGAGCTGGGGATGAAGTACATCCCCCTTCGCCAAGAAGACGGCAAGGCGCTGAGCCTGGGCGGCTACGCCTCCATCTCGCTGCTGCGCGGCTTCGACGTGGCCAACCCCGTGGTCGGCGACTTCCAGGGCCTCGTCAGCCGCCTGTGGTTCGACCGGTGGAGCACCATGCTGTCGCTGGGCTACCACCTCAACACCAACCACAGCGCCCGGGTCGTGGTCGACTTCGACGACGGCAACGGCGAGGTCCTCGTTCGCGACAAGCGCGACACCCTCACCATGGGCCTCGCCTCCACGGTGTGGGTCGACAAGAAGAAGAAGTGGGGCATCGACATGGAGTACATCCTGCCGATCCCCGACGGCTCCACCCCCAACGTCTTCTACTACCGGGGGGGCGACGCCGATCCGACCGGCTCCCGCGCGGGGTCGTGGTCGCTGGGCGGCTCGCTGCGCACCGCCAAGCACTTCTTCCAGGTGTTCTTCACCAACAACCGCGAGATCTCGACCAACCTCTACGCCTCCGGCGGGCAGAGCGGCAACCCGTTCTCCACCCCCGGCGTCGACAGCCGCAACCCGTTCCACAAGTTCAACTTCTTCCTCGGCTTCAACCTCGGCCGCCAATTCGGCATCAAGGCCGGCAAGAAGAAGAACGACAAGTGAGGACGTCTGCCGTGACCACGCATCGACTCTCCCTCCGTCCGCTGGCCTTGCTGGGCCTCGTGTTCTGCGCCTCGGCCTGCACTCAGCTCGAGAAGGTCGACGACGAGGGCTCCGGGGCCGCCATCCCCACCCGCGTGCAAGAGGCCTTCGACGTGCAGTGCGCCACCGCGGGCTGCCACGACTCGACCGCCGCGCAGGCAGGCCTGGATCTCACCGCCGCCGCGGCGCCGAGCATCATCGGTGGCCAGTCCATGCAGTCCTCCCTGCCGCTGGTGGAGCTGGGCAACGTCAACGGCAGCTACCTCGCCATCAAGATGCTCGAGGTGGTCCCCGAGGGCGTGACGCGCTCGGGCAACATCATGCCGCAGGGCGGCGACCTCGAGAGCCCCGAGAACGCCATCATCCTCGGCTGGATCGCCGGCGCGTCCCTGCCCGGCGGCGGCGGCGGGATCGAGACCGACGACGGGTCCATGACCGACACGGGCGACGACGACGGCGACACCGACGAGCCGGCCACCACCACCGGGTCGGAGATCGTGGCGTGCGGCCTGGGCGACGTGGCCCCCGACGCGCCCAACCCGTACGACATCGGCATGAATGCCGGCCAGATCCCGCCCGATGTGGGCGAGGCGCTGGTCGCCAACTGCGGCTGCCACGAGGTCGAGTCGAGCGATCTGGAGGCCTCGGTCCCGCCGTACACGGGCGAGGTCCACTTCGCCACCATCGCGGACCTCCAAGCGGACCACAATGGCGCGCCGGTCCACGAGTTGGTGCTCTCCCGGGTCGAGAGCGAGACCACCGGCATGCCGCCGAGCTACTACTGCAAGCTCGACGGCGGTGAGGCCATCACCGCAGAGGACCAAGCCTTGCTCATCGAGTGGCTCGGCGCCGGAGCGCCCGACGCCACCGCGTGGCCATGACCACGGCGCTTCGTCTCGGCCTCCACGTGCGCGGCCGCGTCCAGGGCGTGGGCTACCGCGCCGCGACCCGCACGCAGGCCCGCGCCCTGGGGCTCGAGGGCTGGGTCCGCAACGAGCCCGACGGCACCGTCACCGTGGTGGCCGAGGGCTCGCGCGACGACCTGAGATCGCTGCTCGAGGCCTGCGAGGAGGGCCCTCCGTCCGCGCGCGTCGATCGGGTCGAGGCCACCTGGGGCGACGCCACCGGAGAGTTCTCCGGCTTCGACATCCAGCGCTGAGAGGCCGGGCGGACGCGCGCCGGCCTCCCGCGTGCCTCAGGCCGGCGCGGCGCCGGGCCGAGCCGCCCGTGCGCCCGAGACCGGCCCGTCGGCGGTCGAAAGCTCCGCCACCGCCTCGTCGTGCACCTCGAGCTCGGCCACGCCCCCCGGGATCACCAGCGACACCACCGGCGTGCCCTCGGGGATGATGGAGCCGTCGTGGTGCGTGATCTCGGGCACCGGGTTGGCCTTCTCGTGCTTGGTCAGCTCGCGCTCGAGGGTGGCCTGCTCGGCCTCGTCGATCGCGCTCCAGGCCAGCCGCCCGCGGCACTTGGGGAAGCGTGAGCACCCCAGCCACGGCCCTCGCTTGCCGCGGCGCAGGTTGAGCGGCGCCTCGCACTTGGGGCAGGCCAGATCCGTCAGCAGCGGCGGCGGCGACGGGTACTTGATGCCCCCCTTCTTGTCGAGATTGATGACGTACGTGGTCTTCGGATAGTCGACCGAGGCCAGGAACGGCCCGTAGCGGCCGTTGCGGAGCTCCATCGCCGAGCCGTCCTCGGGGCACGACACGTCGACCAGCTCGGGCAGCAAGGGCCGCCCCTTGCGGTCGATCGGCGCCGAGTAGTCGCACTCGGGGTACGCGGTACACGACAAGAACCGGCCGTTGCGACCGAAGCGATACTCGGTGCGCGAGCCGTCCTTGGGGCACTTGTAGATCGCCGGCTGCGTCTCCGCCTTGGCGTGGGTCATCACCTCGTGGGCGCTCTCGAGCGCCTCGGCGAACGGCCCGTAGAACGCGTGCAGCATCGCCACCCAGTCGGCGCTCTGCTCCTCGATCTTGTCGAGCTGAAGCTCCATCGAGCGCGTGTAGCCCAGGTCCATGAGGTCGGGGAACGCCTCGAGCAGCTTGTCGGAGACCACCTCGCCCAGATCGGTGGCGTAGAACCGCCGGTCGAGCTGCTCGACGTACTTGCGATCCTGGATGACGCTGATGATCGAGGCGTAGGTCGACGGCCGCCCGATGCCCTCCGACTCGAGCGTCTTGACCAGCGAGGCCTCGGAGTAGCGCGGCGGCGGGCTGGAGAACCGCTGATCGGCGTCGATGCCGAAGGGCGCGGCCCGCTGGCCCTCGGTCAGCGCGGGCAGGGTCTGCTCGTCGGAGGCGGTGGGCACCCCGGCCACCCGGTAGAACCCGTCGAACGCCAGCACCCGGCCGGTGGCCTTGAGCACCGCGCCCGTCTTGCGATCGGCTCGCTCGAACAGCACCGCGGTGGCGTCCCAGCGGGCGGGCACCATCTGGCTGGCCACGAAGCGCCGCCAGATGAGGTCGTAGAGCTTGAGCTGGTCGGGGGTGAGCGACGAGGCCAGCGCCTGCGGCGTGCGCTCGACCGAGGTCGGCCGGATCGCCTCGTGGGCCTCCTGCGCGTCCTTGTTGCTCGAGGAGTACACGTTGGGCTTGGCCGGCAGGTAGTCCGCCCCCAGCCCCGAGATGTGCTTGCGCGCCTCCTCGATCGCCTCCGGGGCGATGTTGGTGGAGTCGGTTCGCATGTACGTGATGAGACCGACCTGGCCCTCGTCGGGCACCTTCACGCCCTCGTACAGCGACTGCGCGGTCCGCATGGTCCGCTGGGCCGAGAAGCCCAGGCGGTTGGCGGCCGCGATCTGCAGGCTCGAGGTGATGAACGGCGCCGAGGGCCGGCTGCTGGTGCGCCGGGTCTCGATCGACTTCACCGCGTAGCGCGTCTTGGCGTCGACCGAGCCCGTGACCACGCGCCGCCAGCGGGCGGGGCCGCGGCCCTCCGGGTCCTCGGTGCTCTGCACCGACACCGAGGCCATGCCCACCGCCTTGGACACCCGCTCGACCTCGGCGCTGAGATCCTGGGGCGCGTCGGACTTGCAGCCCAGCGCAAAGCGCTCGCCGCCCAGCTCCACCAGCTCCGCCGCCAGACCGCCGTTCTCGGCCAGCCACGCGTTGCGCCGCTTGAGGGTGGGCCCCTTGCCCTTCTCGTCGACCTCACCCAGCAGCTCCCGCCAGCCCTTGCCCAGGCTGGCCGCGGCCGTCTCGTCGAGCGCGAGCTGGGCCGTCACCCGCCAGGTCTCGTCGGGAATGAACGCCCGGATCTCCCGCTCGCGCTCCACCACCAGGCGCACCGCCACCGATTGCACCCGCCCGGCCGACAGCCCCCGCGCCACCTTCTTCCACAGCAGCGGCGAGGCCTGGTAGCCCACGATGCGATCGAGGATCCGCCGCGCCTGTTGCGCATTGACCTTGGCCACGTCGATGGGGTGCGGGTTGGAGAACGCGCGGTGGACCTCGGTCTTGGTGATCGCGTTGAACACCACCCGCTTGGCCGCCCCCGGATCGATCCCCAGCTCCTGCGCGAGGTGCCAGGCGATGGCCTCCCCCTCGCGGTCGAGGTCGGTCGCGAACCAGACGTCCTTGGCCTGCTTCGCCAGCCGCTTCAGCTCGGCCACGTTCTTCGCCTTGCCGCTCAGAACCGTGTACGTGGGCGCAAAGTCGTTCTCGAGGTCCACGCCGGGCACCGGCTGCTTGACCCCCTTGGGCGCCTTCTGGGGCAGGTCCCGGATGTGCCCCACCGAGGCATGTACGATGAAGTCCGACCCCAGATACTTGTTGATCGTCTTGGCCTTGGCCGGGCTCTCCACGATCACCAGCTGACGGCCCTTGCCCGAGATCGGCGCCGCATCGTCGGTCTTGGGGGCCTTGCGGCCGACCTTCCGCGTGGCCTTCTTGGCCGCCGCCTTCTTGGCCGACGGCTTCTTCTTGGACGACGCCTTCTTGGCGCTGGCCTTCTTCTTGGAAGACGACGCCTTCTTGGCGCTGGCCTTCTTCTTGGAAGACGACGCCTTCTTGGCCGACGCCTTCTTCTTGGAAGCCGTGGCCTTCTTGGCCGTCGACTTCTTCTTGGCCGCCTTCTTCTTGGCCGACGTCTTCTTCTTGGAGGACGTCTTCTTGGCGGTCTTCTTGGCCGCCGTCTTGGCGGTCTTCTTCTTGGATGTGGTTGCCATGGGCCGCGAAATCCCAGGCGTGCAATGTGCGCAGGCCTGCCGACGAGGGCGCCCGAATGTAATGGAACCGAGTGAGCCCGGCTACCCGGGCCTCGATGCCACGCGAAACGCGCTTCCCCCCTACGGGCTCCACAGCATGAGGCCGCGGCTCCACGCCGCAAGCTCGGGGCCTCGGGGGCCGGGATCGCCTCCAGGGCTCGTCCGGCCGCCAACCCCAGGCCACGGGTCACCCACGTCCGAATCCCGCTCCATCCCTCGTGTCCGCGCCCCCCCACGATCGCCGAGAGCGCGAATCCTTTGGCGCAACCCACGCTTTCGCCGCGGGACCAGCTTCGCTCACGAACACGGGCTTCGAAAGCGCAACGGCCGCAGCCCCGGGGGAGCTGCGGCCGCGGATTCGTGCCGAAATGGAGGCCCCGCTACGCGGGCGGCGCCACGCCGCCGTTGAGCTGGGTGCACGCGTCGATGTAGCCGGGCTGCTGGGTGGGGCACGACTGCCCAGCGCCGAGCGCCATGCAGAACCCGCGCTGATCGGCCACCGACAGCTGGCGAACGCAGTCTTGGAAGGTGGACGACTGGGGGTTGTTGGCGGCGAGGGCCAGGCAGTTGGCCCCGTTGGGATCTTGGTGGGTCGCGTGGTCGCTGGGCCGCCACATCGTCTGGACCCCGATGTCATCGCCGTTGACCGGGCGAAACATGTCGGTCGAGCTGTCCACGACGCAGTCGTTCGGCTCGAGCTCGACCGTCTGGCAGCACACCCGGGCCGCCCCACAGACCTCGTCGATCATCGACTCGTTCCAGGTGGGATTGCACGGAATCGGGCAGTTGGCGGCGGCGAACTCGATGAGGCCCTGCCCCGCGATGTCGTCGACGCGCACGCACATCCCCGAGCGGCTCAGGCCGTTGTTGTCGCCCGAGAAGTACGGGGTGTCGGAATCGTCGATGCTCTTGCCCGAGTAGTTGGGCAGCGCGCCACCCACCGCCGCCGGGTCGTCCGAGCAGCAGTAGTGCGTGTCGGGGCAGTTGTCCTCCTGCTGCGGATCGCAGCGGAATGCCACCAGCGGGTAGTCGACGCCGATGCAGGACGTGGCCACGGTGGCGCCGAGCCCTAAAGCCGCACCGTTGATCAGAACGAATCGAAGGATCTTCTCGGGCCGCATTGCTCAAACGGAACGTGGCATGGCCGCGCGCTGATGTAAAGCTTCCCGCACCGGCGTATCCGGCTCCAGGCCGCGATCCGGCCCCGTTCGAGCCGCCGGGGCGGCCGCTTCCCGGCCCCGCCGCACTCCGCCCCGCGCCCCGGTGGCCCTTCCGCTCGCGAAGACGACCCCGGGCGTGCGATCGCGGCCGTCGGGGCGGGCCGCGGCCCGTGGAATCGGTCGCTGCTTTGGCGCGTAGGCCAGCCGCACGCTAGCATCGAGCGAGGAGATGGCCGTGAACGAGCGGATGGGGCAGACGCCCGCAGCGCAGGGGCGCTTGCGCGAGCGGACCACCGCCGGGGCGACCCGGCGAGGACATGGGAGACGACGAGCGCTGGCGCTGGGCGTCGCGCTGTCGCTGAGCGCATGCTCGGGGGCCAAGACCGGGGTCGGCGACGAGCCCGAGCCCGGCCTGGCCGCGGCCGCGCCCGCCGATCCCGAGGCGGGCCGCGCCGCCGAGCGCTTCCCCACCGAGGAGGAGCTGGGGCCGGTCACCAAGAACAGCTTCCGCGAGCACGAGGCGGGCGAGGCCTGGGTGTTCGATCCCAGCCAGGAGGGCGGGCCCAAGAAGCTGCCCGTCGGCGTCGCCGAGGCGCGCGGCTACTCCATCATCGATCTCTCCAGCTCCTGGACCCCGTACATCTTCAGCGACAAGACCCCGGGGCTCGACGACACCAAGCCCAACCTCTATCGCGAGAAGTACGTGGGGCTGGCCAACGATCGCGTCGACCACTACGGCGACCCGATGCGGGACCACGAGCACAACTACCTCGAGCTGTACGGCATCCCGCCCTCGCTCGACGTCATCCAGCAGGAGTGGTCGGAGGTCGACTCGGTGGTGGTCCCCTGCCTCGAGCAGGCCGGCTTCGACCCCGAGGCCTTCTCCCGCTACGACGGCACGATCGCCTACCGCAACAACAACGGCTCGGCCAAGCGGGCCAAGAAGGCCCGCTGGCTGCGGTCGCAGGCCGCCAAGCAGATGCGCAAGGCCGGGCTGGACCCCGAGTCGAAGGACGACCGCGCCGCGGCGGCCACCAACCCCAAGACGGCCAAGTCCTACGAGCGGTGGCGCAAGGAGCAGGACATCGTCGACGTCATCGATCACGCCCAGCGGCGCTTCCGCTGCGAGAAGCTGTTCAACAGCGCGGGCGGCGAGGGCAAGTTCTCCCCCGGCGTGTACGACTCCGACACCACCCACGCGCTCGCCAACTTCGAGCGCAAGCACGACATCATGGGGTGGGGTCACTTCAAGCGCGACAACATGGCCATGCTGGCCCTGCCGCCCGATCAGACCACCCACCTGCGGCTGCTGCGGGCCATCGAGGAGCGGGTGGTGATGTCCACCGGCATCATCGAGGACGGCTCGGCCAAGCGCTGGAAGAAGGACTTCCGCTACCGCGACGCCAGCGGCAAGGAGCACCCGCTGCCCAACCTGGTCGAGGACTACACCGCCGCGGTGATCGAGGCGCTGGGCCTGACCACGCCCGAGCAGGCCAAGCAGCGCCTCGCCGAGCTGTCCGATCTCGGTGAAGGGGGCTTCGACCAGCTGCTGGTCGCGGTGCGCCTGCCCGAGCGCCCCGCCTACTACTCCAGCGACATGCAGCTGTCGGCCGTGATCGACCGCGGCGACATCTGGTACGACTTCCCCTACGACGAGGAGGGCAACAAGCTCGGCCAGCCGCGCAGCCGCTACCCCCACCTCACCCTCTTCGTGGAGTACGAGGGCCAGACGATCCCGCTGGTGCACTGGCGCACCACGATCGGCTCCTGGCGCTCCGAGCTCAACGAGGGCGAGGTGATGCTCAAGTACAAGAACTCCGACGTGGGCCCCCGGGTGTGGAAGGACATCGTGGCCGCCCCGGTGTGGATCCCGCCCAACACCACGCCGGCCGAGGCGCTCATCAAGGCCCGCTGGCACGACGGCAAGTTCACCAAGGACGTGAACTACTCCGAGATCGGCCCCGGGTACCGCTCCGCCTACGGCCTGGTCGCCGCCTACCACATCAAGCAGGTCACCCGCGACGACGGCACGATCCGCGCCGAGCTCGACAACGGGATCCGCACTCACGGCAGCGTCGACTACATGTCGATCCTGCGGCGCTTTTCCCACGGCTGCCACCGGCTCTACAACATGGACGCGGTGCGCCTGTTCTCGTTCGTGCTGCGCCACCGCGCCTACACGCGGCTGGGCCAGCAAGAGGTGGGCGTGCGCCGCAACCTCGAGCACGAGGGCAAGACCTACAACATGAAGATCGACACGCGCGGCTACAAGTACGAGCTGGTCGAGCCCATCTCGGTGCGGGTCACCGAGGGTCGCATCCGCGGCTCGCGGCACAGCCCCATCGACGAGTACGTGCTCAAGCCCGTCAAGCCCGAGCCCCTCGAAGACGGCGACGCGGCGACGGTCGACGACGACGACGCGGCCGGCGAGTAGAGATCTCACGTTCGGGCCCCACCCCCGCGGGCCCGCACGGCCGCCGGGCGGGCCCAGCGGGTGAAAAAAGCTGATAAGGTCCCGCGCCGTGCAGGCCAATCAGGTGGGATTCGAGAGCAGCTTCAAGCAGCACCTCGACGCAGAACAGCGTCGGGCCGTGCTAGAGGCCATCGGGGCTCGCATCAACCCCGACTCGACCATCGGTGAGGTCCTCGACGCGGCCGAGGCGCTGGGCTGGAGCGAGCAGATGGGCGATCTCTCGCTCGCCGACCTCGCCGAGGCGCTGCTGGCCCCCGAGGGCAACGCCAACGACGGCGACACCAGCGACGACGACGGCGAGTACGAAGCCGACGACGAGTACGAAGCCGACGACGACGACGACGAGTACGAAGCCGCCGCCGACGACGACGAGTACGAAGACGACGACGACGGCGACGACGAGTACGAAGACGACGACGACGACGACGACGACGACGAGATGGACGAGTTCGTGCTCACCGTCCAGGACACCACGCCGTCCCGCTCCCGCCGGGGCCCGGCCTCCAAGAAGAAGGCCGCCGCCAAGAAGACCTCCAAGAAGAAGGCCGCCGCCGCCCCCAAGAAGGTCTCCAAGAAGAAGGCTGCCGCCGCCGCCAAGAAGACCTC
>JGI12210J13797_10114434_pt1 | contig 10872 bp, 8 predicted proteins | sample ElkSlonscriptome_3_FD_13797 | JGI IMG/M metagenome (IMG submission 13797) | reverse complement strand
TGGGGGGCTACGCCGTCTCGTACCTGCTGGTGCGCTTCGCCCACATCGTGTCGGTGACCGAGATGTCGATCCGGCAGTGGAAGCCGGTGGGGCCGGTGGCGCTGCTGGCCGCGCCGCTGCCCGCCGCGGCCGTGGTGCCGCTGGTGGTGCTCACCGTGCTGCTGGGCGTGGCCTTCACCGCGGGCGTCCGGTTCCGCCTCACCGGCCCGCTGTTCGCCGCCGCCTTCCTGTGGGTGACCAGCTACCGCAACTCGTGGAGCATGGTGTTCCACACCGACAACCTGATGGTGCTGCACGCCGTCGTGCTGGCCTCCAGCCCCGCCGCCGACGCGCTCTCGCTCGATGCCCGGCGGCGCGGGGTTGCGCCCGACGACACCCCGCACGCCTGGTACGGCTGGGGCATCCGCCTGATGTGCGCGGTCACGGTGGTCACCTACGTCATCGCCGGCTGGTCCAAGCTGCACAACTCGGGCTGGGGCTGGGTGACCAGCGAGACGCTGCAGGTCTACGTGGCCTACGACAACCTCCGCAAGGTCGAGCTGGGGGCCGGCTACTCGTGGCTGGGCACCACCTTGGCCCAGCACGGGTGGCTGTTCCCGCCCATGGCCGCGGTCTCGCTGTCGGTCGAGCTCGGCGCTCCCCTGGCCCTGCTGCACCCGCGGCTGGGCCAGGCGTGGTCGGTGGCCGCGTGGAGCTTCCACGTGGGCGTGCTGGTGCTGATGGCGATCATGTTCCACTACCCGGTCACCGGGGTGGCCTACGCGCCGTTCTTCCGGGTGGAGCGGCTGCACGACTGGTTCGAACGCGTGCGAGCGCGCCGCTCGGGATAGCGCCGCTCGGGATGGCGCCGCTCGGGATGGTGCCGCTCGGGATGGTGCCGCTCGGATAGTGCCGTGGATTCCGGCTCGTTCATGCGGTGCGGGCGAGTTCGCGCTCGATGTCGATCTTCGCATCTTTCCGTGACGAAACGAGCCGGTGGCGGCCATGGGGACCTCTTGATGCGCAAGAGCAACGAGACGAGCGGAGCAGGGGGGCGGTCCTTCGTACGAGGGGCGGCGGTGATCGGGATGCTCGGCCTGGGCCTGGGCTGCGATCCGGGGCCGGGCAAGGAGGACGCCAGCGGCGACGGAGCGGAGGCCAGCGCCGGCGACTCCGACAGCGTGGGGGGCAGCAGCGGCGGGCCGGTGGCCACCAGCGGAGAGGGCAGCGGGGAGGCCAGCGGCAACGGCTCGTACACCGGGGTCGATCCCACCGCGGGCTCGGACGACGAGAGCGGCACCACCGATCCCACCACGGGCGGCGATCCGACCGCGACCACGGGCGTCGACCCAACCGGCGACCCGACCGGCGACCCCACCGATCCGTGCGACGCGCTCGAGGTGACGTGCGCCGGGTTCGACGGCAGCGAGCTGGTCGTGTTCCAGATGGCCACGGGGGCCATCGACGACACGTTCCCCGTGCCGTTCGAAACCTACGAGGCGCACTCGATCACCTGGGTGGGCGATCACGTGTACGCCTGCGTCGGCATGGCCGCGACGCTGTTCCAGATCGACGTCGGCACCGGCGCGATGATCGACAGCGGCCAGCCGTGCACCGCGGTGGCCGACATCGATGGCACCCTGCTCGTTCGTCGCGGCACGATGGGGGACCCGTGGTCGACCGACTATGCGACCTACCCCGATTTTGCCGCGGTCCAGGCCGGGGCGCCCTCCACCGTGACCAACTATACGCCCGACATCGAGCGGATCACGGCCACCGGTGACACGCTGATCTCCTCCTGGCACTCCGACGATCACGTCGCGATGCACGACCTGGTCACGGGGGCGTGGGGCGGCGACGTGCCCCTCGACGGATACGACGGCTGGGTCCTGGGCATGGACGTGGTCGCGGGACAGCTGATCGTGAACACCTGGTTCTCCAATCCGCTCCGCCAGGTGGCCTTCGATCTCGCCACGGGGGCGCGCACCTGCGAGCTGCCCAGCGTGGGGGGGTCGCTGGACATGCTGGACGGGCTGGCGTGCAAGCGCGGCGAGGGGAGCGAGCCTCCGCCCCAGCCTCCCCCCGCGTAGCCGCGCGGTGGTCTCCCGCCTCACCGACGGGGCGGTGAGCCGGGGGCCCGGCTCACTACGGCGAGGGCGGCATCGCACCAGATCCGTGACCCGGCATGCGAAACGGCTGGCCTCCAGCCGCCTCGAGGCGCTCCCGCTCGGCGTGGAGCACCGGCAGCAGCTCGCGCCAGCGGCGGAGCCCATCGTGGAGCGAGGGCGGCGGATCCGCCCGGGCGGGCGCCCGCGCCCCGGACGTCCCGGACGAAGGGCGAGACGTCCCGGGCGTTTCGAGGGGCCCGGGCGACGGCGGCACAGCCGGCCGGGTCGGCTGCGGGAGCACGGCCGGCTGTGCCGCGCGGTTCGCCCGGTGCACGAGCGCGGCCATCGATGCGCCACGGCATCGAGCAGCGCAGCCGACGAATCGACCGCGTCCACGGGGGCCGGCTGGGGGCCCCGCGGGGCACGGCCAAGTGAGGGATTCCCGGGTTTCCCCCGGCTCCGTGCCGCGGATCGCCGCGGGCGCAGGCCAGCCGGCTATACTCCGTAGGTGATCGCTTCGGATCACACCGAGCCGCCGGAGACTCCGTCGCGGAGTGCCCTGGGCCGCCTCGTGGCGACCTCGGTCGATCTGCTGTGCATCATCGATCACCGGGGCATGCTGCGCTGGTTCAACCCCGCCTGGGAGCGCCGGCTGGGCTGGAGCAGCGAGCGGCTGAGGCGTGAGGCGCTCATCGACTTCGTGCACCCCGCCGACGTCGACGACACCGAGGCGGTGCTCGAGCAGATCCGGCAGTCCGACGAGGAGGCCCGCTTCGAGAGCCGGCTGCGCTGCCACGACGGCACCTTCCGCTGGCTGGAGTGGAGCGTGGTGCCCATGCGCAGCGGCGCCATGTACGGCACCGCCCGGGACATCACGGCTCAGAAGCTGGTGGTGCGAGAGGCCGAGGAGCGCACCCGCTTGCTGGTGATGGCCGAGGAGATCGCCGGCGTGGGCCACTGGCGCATCGACCTCACCACCGACACGCTCACCTGGTCGCAGGAGATGTATCGGATCCACGGGCTGGATCCCGAGATCCATCAGCCCGACGTGGAGAGCTCGGTGGAGGCCTACCACCCCGAGGATCGCGGGCTGGTGGCCGACTACATCCGCGACGCCATCCTGCTGCGCAAGGACTTCGAGTTCGAGCTCCGCATCGTGCGGTCCGACGGCACGCTGCGCAACGTGCTCAGCCGGGGCAAGTGCGAGGTCTCCGAAGACGGCCGGCCGCTCGCGGTGTTCGGCGTGTTCCAAGACGTCACCGAGCGCAAGCGCCTGCAGGAGCGGGTGACCCACTCCGAGCGCATGGCCACGGTGGGCACGCTCGCGGCGGGGGTGGCCCACGAGATCAACAACCCCCTCACCTGGGTCATCGCCAACCTCGACGCCATCGACCGGGGCCTGGAGGGCATGGTCGCGCGCGCTCGGGGCATGCGTGGCGACGCCGACCAGCTCAGCAAGATGATCGCCGAGGCCCAGCAGGGGGCCGAGCAGGTCAAGCGGATCGTCAGTGATCTGCTCACGTACTCGCGCTCGCAGCCCGAGCAGCTCGAGCCGGTCGACCTGCATGACGCCCTCGACATCGCGGTCAACATCGCCACCAACCAGTTCAAGTATCGGGCGCACCTGGTGCGCGACTATGGGCACGTGCCCACGGTGGTGGCCGATCAATCCCGGCTGACGCAGGTGTTCGTGAACCTCGTGGTCAACGCCGCGCAGGCCATCCCCGAGCGGCGCAACGTGGAGGGGGTGATCGAGATTCGCACCGGGGTGGGCACCGACGGCCGGGTGCGGGTCGACGTGATCGACAACGGCCTGGGCATGCCCGACGCGGTGCAGGCCCGGGTGTTCGACCCCTTCTACACCACCAAGCCGGTGGGGGTGGGCACCGGCCTGGGCCTGTCGATCTCCAGCAACATCATCCGCTCGTTCGGCGGCGAGATCGAGATCGACAGCCAAGAGGGGGAGGGCACGCGGGTGACCGTGGTGCTGCCGCCGGCGCCCGACGTGTCGGGCATATACAGCACCCTCGACGAGGCCTACGACGATCCCGAGCAGCGCGACCGGGTGCTCGTGCTCGACCCGGAGGGCATGCTCGGCCGGGTCCTCACCCGCATGCTCAGCGCCCAGTACGAGGTGGTCACGCTGCGCACCGGCCGGGATGCCCTGTCCATCCTCGACGACGGCGAGGAGATCGGCGCCATCCTCTGCGACGTGGACGTGGGCGACATGACGGGCCTGGAGTTCCACCGCAACGTGCAGCGGCTCGCGCCGCAGATGGGCGACCGGGTCGTCTTCATCACCTCCGACGATCCCGACGGCCCCCGGGGGATGCTCGAGGCCGCGGGGCTGCCGTGCGTGACCAAGCCGATCGAGCCGTCGCTGCTGCGCGAGCTGGTCGAAGAGATCGTGGGCTGATCGGCTCTGCCTATTGCCGACCCGGCGAGGAGGGGCGGCGGCGTGGTTCGAGCACGTAATCGATCCTCTGCCAGGTCCACTCGCGTGACAGCCCGGGTCTCGCGAGCTGGCGCCCCCGAGTGGTGCGCCCGCCGACGAGGCCCTGCGCTCGGAACGCCGAGAGGTCATCGGGGTGAGGGTGTCGCACGATGTGCCCGAGCGCGATGGGGCGACGGCTCGCGAGCAGGATCAGGGTGGAGCGAAGGGGATGGCTTCGGGGCGCGTCGTCGGGCCATGCCGTCAGCATGCCTCGCCGACGGCGATGGCCGCGAGATGCGATGTAGACGTGCTCGTTCGGGATGACCTCGACCCCCTCGGGCTCGCCTTGGGCAGCGGCTCGCCGCCGGTCGTGCTCGGCGAGATGACGAAGGGAAGATCGACGTCTTGACCGACGACGGGGGAGCCCCCTCGAGGGTTCCAGTGGCGCCTCAGGCCGGTTCGCTTGGCGTACGAGCCCGCCGTGGGGGTCGAGCGCACGACGAGTCCATCGGAGCTGGCCCGGCCCTTCATCCGGCTGCGAATTTCTTCGGCCTGACCTCGGATCTTCTCCTCCATCGGGTCCGGGGCCCGGATCCAGTCGACGAAGTTGCTGATGCGGCGGTGGGTCTCACTACGGGTGCTGAACGACATGGCGGGTGCTGCGGCTAACGTGTCGCAACAAGGGCCGATGATCACTCTTGCGTCGATTTCTTCGCTCGGAACCTCGAGCAGCGAGAGGTTGCGAATCCCGGGACCAAAGAGTCGCTCGAGTTGTTGCAGCGCTCCCTTGCCGTTGTCGTGTTGGTCGCATTCCCTGACCCTGGCCACGATCTCGCTGGCCGTACACGTCCATGCATGCACGCGATCGATGTGGGCCTCGGTCCAGACGCGCGGCACGGCGAGATTGTCGGGGTTGACGGGGTCGCGGACCACCCAGCGCGTGCCGGACTCCCCCCGTGGAGCGCGCGGGCCGGCTCGTCCATCGAAGCGAATCTCACGGCGCTCGTCGATGATGGTTGCCAGCGCGGTGAACCATGTTTCGAGGGTCTCGGTGTAGGTCGACGCGACTCCGCACTCGTCGAAGACCTTCGCGCACAGCAACTCGAGCAAGAACGTGGGCAGCTCCGTAATGAGATCGTCCTCGGTGACCCGACATGTTCGCCACCACTTGAACAGGCGAATCATCTGATTGAACGTCACGATCCCAGGGGCGCGCTTGGAAAGCCGCGTCCGGGAGCGGACGAAGTCGACCTGCCGAGAGATCGACGTCGAGACCTTGGTGCCGTCGGCGCGGTACAGGAACTCGAGGTTCTTGCCGTGCTCGGGGTGAGCCACCATGGGCACGATGTCGAAGGCGTAGGGGAAGGTCTCGAGCTTCAGCTTGATCGAGCTGTTGGTCCGCGTAATCGAGCTCCCACGTCGACCACGCGAGCCATCGAATGCATGCTCCGCCTGCCCCCGCCAGGGCGAGCATCGAGCGTCGAGAGATCGTCTTGGGAGATGGGGAGCGGGGCATCCAGAGTCTCCGTGTCGAACGGAACGGTTCCGATGACGTCGACTCCCCGAGAATACTCACGATTCCGGTAGCAGTCCCGGGCCGCGCCTCGCCCCGGTGGCCCCGGTGATCCGCCGCCCCAGCCAGGCGAACGCACACAGCCCCAGCAGATCGGCCAACAGATCGAGCGGATCGGCGGTGCGATGGGGAGAGGTGGCCTGCACCAGCTCCTCGGCCACCGCGCCGAGCATCGGCACGAGCACGGCCAGCGGGATGCGGAGCGAGCCCACGGCCACGGTGCGACCCAGGGTGGCGAAGTGCATGCCCAGCGCCACCAGCCCGAACAGCAAGAAGTGCAGCACCTTGTCGATGCCGGGCACCCGCAGCCACGCCGCGTGGCCCTGGGCGAAGGCGCCGGTGTAGGCGACCAGCGTGACGGCGAGCACCAGGCCCAGCTGCGGCCACAGCAGCCAGCGCGCGCGCCAGGGATCGTCGCGGGCCGACCGAGCCCGAGCCACCAGACCCACGCCGAGGCCGGCGCCCAGCAGCGCGCCGCCGATCACGTCGGTGGCGTGGTGGTGGCCCACGTGCACCCGGGACAGCGCGACCAGCCCGGCCAGGGGCAGCAGGGCGAGCGCGAGCCGGCGGGACCGGGCGTGGGCCACCACCACCGCAATCGCGGCCAGCACGGCGTGACCGCTGGGGAAGGAGGGCAGGGGCGGGGCGGGCAGCAGCAGCACGGCCGGCACCGGCCGCGGGCGCATGACCAGGCCCTGCAGCGCCAGCGTCGCGACCAGGCCCACGAGCATGGCCAGCACGGCGGCGCGGCCCAGGGCCCGATCGCATCGGATCGCCCACCACGGCACGCCCACCGCGAGGGCCACCAAGCCCGCGGTGCTCGACGCGATCATCAGGGCATCGAAGGCCTCGGAGGCGCCGGGGGGCGGCAGAGCGTCGAGGATCCACGCGTCGAGGGGCATCGCCACCCCAGACGCGCGACGGCGCCGAGTCGTTGCGCCCGCGGGCCCGAGCGGTCGGAGGCCCCGCGCCAGCGGCGGGGAGCGAGGGGCGAGCGGCTCCCCTTCCCGGCCGGGGCGGGAGATCCTTCGATGGGCGGGTGAATCCCCGCGAGGAGGCGCGGGGAGTCCCCGGGGTCCTCCCCGCGGTGACCCTCGGGCCCGGACCCTCCATCGAGATTCGAAGAGTTTTGGTGGCACATTCGATGACGATCGCGGTCGCGGTGCCGTCCAAGCGGACCTCTCCACTGCTTGGATTGCCCACCGATATGCTTCACTTCGTTCGATCCACCCTGCTCGGGCTGACCTCGTCGGCCCTCGTCGTCCTCCTCGCCCCTTCGTCGGCCTCCGCCACCGTGCCCGAGTGCAGCGGCGTCGCCATCGGGGCCGATGCCCAGTGCGAGCAGCGGATCGAGATCGGCTGCAACAGCTCCTGCGAGGTCGACGACGTGCTGATGGCCTGCGCGGCCGAGCTCACCGCGAGCTGCAAGGCCGAGTGCAACTTCGACCTCGACATCCAGTGCTCGAACGATTGCGGGGACACCTGCGTAGAGCGCTGCACCAACGGCGACGTGGTCTGCCACGACGAGTGCGCCGACGAGTGCAGCGTGAGCTGCATCGACACCTGCGCCGACGCCGACGACCCCCGGCAGTGTCGTGCGTCGTGCGAGGCGACCTGCGCCAACGAGTGCGACGACGCCTGCGGGGAGCTGACCCTCGACGCGTCGTGCAACGAGCACTGCAACCAGTGCTGCATCGGGTCTTGCACCGCGCAGGCCAACTTCGACTGTCAGCTCGGCTGTCAGGGCGATGTCTTCGCGGCCTGCCAGCTCGACACGATCGACCAGTGTGGTGCCTCGTGCGGCACCTCGGGCACGGTCTACTGCGACGGGCAGTACGTGGCCGGCGGGGACGACGTGGGGCCCTGCATGGATGCCCTCGACGAGCGCGCGATCGATGTCACCGTCGACGTGGAACTGGGCGAGGCCCCCTCGCTACCCTCGGAGGGGCTGGGGATGTGCAGCGTAGTGAGCAGCCCCTCGGGCACGGGCTGGCTCGGCGGGCTGCTGGTGATGGGCCTGGTCGGGCTCGGTCGACGACGCCGTCGCTGAGCCGCGCTGAACCAGCGGTCAGTCGGCCTCGAAGCCGGCCTTGGCGTGGGCACCGTCGCAGAACGGCTTGTTGCTCGACTGGCCGCAGCGACACAGGGCGCACTTGGTGCCCTCCCACGCGATGCGCCCGCTGCCGGAGCGGATGACGACGTTGCCGCTGAGCAGCAGGGGGCCGTTCTTGGCGCCCTTGATCTCGAGCGTGCCCCCGGGACCCGGCCGGCCCTTGCCCGCCTCGCCCACGGGGCCCGGATCCGCGAAGCCGGCGTCGCGGTGGCTGTTGTCGCAGAACGGCTTGTTCTTGGAGGCGCCGCAGCGGCACAGCGCCACGCGGGTGGTCACGCCCTGGCCGTTGGTGCCCTCGATCACCAGGTCGCCGCGGATGTAGAGCGGGCCGTCGGGCGCGATGGCCACCGTGTTGTCGCTGGGGGCCGCCTCGGCCGGGCCGCCGTCCTTGCGCTCGAACGACAGCGCGCCGGTGGGGCAGCGGGTCACGATCTCGGCCGCTTCGTCTGCCTCGACCGCGTCGGGATCGCACCAGGGATCGCGCTTGCCCTCGAACAGCGCCCCCGCGGACCGCCCGCACTCGGCGGCGTGGATGCAGAGCTTGGCGTCGTAGACGACGCGGATCTTCATGCCCTCATAGGGAGTGATGTCATCGGCCATGGGGCTAGGGTAGGGGATGGGTCGGAAGGAGGGAAACGCCGCGGGCGGCCGGCGGCGACAAGTGCCTCGGAGGGGCGAAAGGCCGCGATCTCCTTGACAAGTCGGGGCCGGCCGCTTGGCATGCCGCGGGTGAGGGAGGACGCATTTCGAGTGCTGTCGTGGAACGTGAACGGGCTGCGTGCCTGTGATCGGGCCGGGTTTCGCCGCCAGCTGAGCCGCACGCGGGCGGACGTGTTCGGGGTGCAGGAGGTGCGGGCTCGGCCCGAGCAGCTCGACCCGGCGCTCCGGCGGCCGCGAGGGTGGCACACCCACTTCGTGGCGGCCGAGCGCCCCGGCTACAGCGGCGTGGGGCTGTTCTGCCGCCGCCCGCCCGACGAGGTCCACGTGAGCCTGGGCGAGGCCCGCTTCGATCGCGAGGCCCGGGTGCAGATCGCCCGCTTCGGCCGGCTGGTGATCGCCAACGTGTACGTCCCCAACGGCAGCGGTCGCGATCGCGACCACTCGCGGGTGCCCTACAAGCTCGCGTTCTACCAGCGCCTGTTCGACGAGCTGCAGGCCCGCCGCCGCGCCGGCTGCCGGGTGCTGGTGATGGGCGACCTCAACACGGCCCACCAAGACGTGGACCTCGCCCGGCCGCGCCAGAACCACCGCACCAGCGGGTTCCTGCCGGCCGAGCGCGCCGAGCTGCGGCGGTGGCTCGAGGCGGGCTGGGTGGACACCTTCCGCGCGTTCGAACCCGGCCCGGGCCACTACACGTGGTGGAGCCAGCGGGTGGGGGTACGCGAGCGCAACGTGGGGTGGCGCATCGACTACGTGCTGGCGTCGCGAGCGGCGATGCGCTTCGTGCGAGAGGCCTTCATCCTGCCCGGGGTGCGCGGGTCGGATCACTGCCCGGTCGGGGTGAGCCTCGATCGCGCGGCGCTGGGGCGAGGGTGGTAGGATCGTCGCGACGCATGCTCTGCGGGCTCATCTCCCTCTCCCCGAGTCTTCGCTCCCGCTCCCGCTCCCGCTCGCGGTCGTTCACCCGAGGCGCGTGGCTACTGGTGGCCGCCCTGGCCTCGAGCGCGACCGCCTGTGACCAGATCCCGGCCCGCGGCACGCTCCAGGGCTGGCCCCCCGGTGAGCCGGTGGTGGTGGGCGCCTGCACGTTCTTCTTGAAGAGGGCCTCGCTGTACCACTCGACCGAGTGGCACCTCGACGTGGAGGTGGGCGCGGCCAACACCGGGGTCGAGTCGGCCTACTGCGGGTTCTCGGCCCAGGCGCTGAACCAGAGCGACGTCCCTCTCACCGATGCGGCCAAGGGCGGGCGGGAGCTGCCCCCCAGCGAGGAGATGGTGGAGTCGAGCATCGCCCGCGAGGCCAACGTCACCGGCTCGTCCTCGGGCCGAGCCGAAGGGGCGTGGGTCTACGTGGAGCTGTCGGAGGGGCACTGGCCCGTGGCCACCCGCTCCGGCGTGATCGTGACCCCCGAGCGCGTGCGCCCGCCCAGCTGAGCCGATCTACCGGGGCGGCGACGACGGATGGTCGCGCTCGAAGGCCTCTCGGGCGCGCTGCTCCAGCTCGAGCCGGCGCTCGCGCTCGGCGGCCTGCTGCTCTTGCTCGGCGCGGCGGCGCAAGGCTCGGACCTCGTCGCTCTTCGTGCGGTAGGACGGGGGCGCTGGGCCGTACGCTCGGCACAGCGGAGTGTCGGGCGGGAGCTCGTCGACGTCGTAGCTCAGCAGCGAGCTGCACCTCTCGCCCAGCGCGGGCAGCGAGCGCTGGGCCGCGCGGCGGAGCGCGGCTAGATCTCCGCGAGACTCCACCTGCGGGAGCAGCTCGAGGTAGCGATCGCCCACGTCGAGCAGGGAGTGGATGGCGTGAACCTGGACCTCGGTGGTGGCGGCGGCGAGCCGAGCGGTGGCCACCAGGTGCTGCGCCCGCACGACGTAGAGCTGGGCGCCGGGGTCGGCCCCGGTCATCTTCTGGGCGCGGGCCAGCACCGCCTCGGCCGGGGCGAAGCGAGCTTGCTGGGCCAGCAGCACGGCGTGCACGGCCTGCAGGTGCACCCGGTTGGCGAGCGTCGGAT
>JGI12210J13797_10025541_pt1 | contig 10874 bp, 5 predicted proteins | sample ElkSlonscriptome_3_FD_13797 | JGI IMG/M metagenome (IMG submission 13797) | reverse complement strand
TTTTTGACAGCAGAAACGGTGGAAGAACAGCCCCAGACCTTTCGCGATCGCCTCGCCAACACTTGGACTCAGGACGCCAGCGGACGCTGGGACGGGCGGGAACAGGCTGTTTTTAGCGATCGCCCAGAAATCGGCAACTGTTTCTACTTGGTGTTTGAGGGCAATGAACCCCTTGATGGCAACGTGGTCGCTCTTACCTTGCGAGGCGAACCCGCTGAATCGACAGGCATCAACCCCGATCATCCCCCTCGCCGCTGGGAAGCCTGGAACGGGCAGCAGTGGCAACCGATTTTGCGGATTGAGGCCGAGGACGGCACCCGTGGTTTTAGCTTCGACACCACAGGCCCTGCAGATGTCAACACTGTGCAGGAGGCCGATGTGCGCCTGCACATACCTAAGTTGTGGCCCTCGACCTACTTTGGCACTTACACCGGGCGCTGGCTGCGTTGTGTTTACACGCCTCCGGAGGGGATGCAGGCCAGCTATCGGCGATCGCCCACCCTCATGGCCATCAGCGCCCGTGCCATCGGCGGCACCACCCCTGCTCACCAGTGCAGCATCATTCGCGATGAGCTATTGGGAGAAAGCTCGGGCAATGCAGGCCAAAAATTCCAGATCCAGAGCACCATGATTTTGCCGCGCCAAGAGGGGGAGCAAATTGCCGTGATTCCGCCCAATGGGCTACCGCAAATCTGGCAGGAGGTGAATGACTTCGCCAGTTCTGGCCCTGAAGATCTGCACTACACCCTCGACTCCATCATTGGGGAGGTGCAGTTTGGGCCGTTGGTGCGCGAACCTGCCATGCTCAAAGAAGACGTGCGGTTGCGAGCCAGCATCCAAGAGCCTGACAACCGCCGCGCCACCCTGCCGTTAGAGCCTGCCGCAGTCAAGATGATGGAACGCCAGTATGGAGCAGTGCCGCCTAAGGGTTCCATGATTCGCATGATGACCTACCGCACCGGAGGCGGCAAAGCAGGTAACGTTCAGATGGGTACTTTGAGGATTTTGAAGTCGGCGGTGCCCTATGTGGCACAAGTGGTTAACCACCTAGCCGCCCGCGACGGAGCCGATGCTGAATCGTTGGAAGACGCAGTGATTCGCGTGCCCCGACTGCTGCGAACGCGCGATCGCGCCGTCACCGCCGAAGACTTTGAAGCCATGGCTCTGCAATCGAGTCGGCGGGTGGCGCGGGCCGAATGCCCGAAAGAAGCGACGGGCAACGGCAAGCAGGGTGTCGTCAATGTGCTGATCGTGCCCTATGTGGACACGGCTCCGGTTGAGCGAGGGGTGGGCATCAGTCCAGATGCTTTCACTCTGAGCGATGACCTGCGGTCAGAGGTGCTGACGTTTCTAGACGAGCGACGGCTGCTGGGCACTCAAGTTCAGCTCCAGACGCCCCACTATGTCGGCGTATCGGTGCAGATAGAGGTGGGTCTCGACCCCGAACACGCTAACCCCCAAGCTCGCGAAGAAATAGAGCGATCGCTCTATGCCCAGCTCTATCGGTTCCTTAACCCCATCACTGGAGGCCCTAACGGACGAGGATGGGACTTTAGCAGCCCAGTCTACACTTCCGACATCGTGTCGCTGCTGCAATATCTCCCCGGCATTCGCTACCTAGGCGCAATTTTGTTGGTCGAACTGCGACGTCAGGGCGATGACTGGGTTCGTACTCCCATGCCCAACGGCGTCATTGATCCCGGCCCTATGGGCCTGATTTGTTCCTGGAACGACCGCGATCTGCGTTCTGGTCACACCGTCAGCATCGTCGCCTAATAAAAGTTTTTAGGAACTGCTCCTCAGCAAAGGCTCTTAGAGACCGTCCTAGTAAACATCCCTATGTCATCTTTGGATCACGCCTCTTAATAAAATTCCACAGCAACCGAGTGGGATTGTAATCTACCTTTAGTGGGATGTGGTTATTTAGCGCTTCTGTAGTAAATCTGGATTTTCTTCCGCCATCCTGATAATATTCCCGCACACTCCTTTTTGTTCTCTCTAAGCACCTAACTCATATCGCCGCTCTCCCTAATGACCTATTCCTCGGCCCAGCCCCAACTCAGCATCCAACTCGTACCCATGCAGGTCGTAGAAGCCCTGCCTCTGGCTGCGAGTGGCGATCGCTGGCTGGACACGCCACTGGACAGCGGTATACCGTCGGTTAACCTACGTCTATGTCCGGGGGAAGCTAGCGAGTTGATTGTGCAGCTCGATAATCCAGGCGATCGCCCCCTGCAAATCAGCCATACCCTGACGGGCAACTTTCCCCTGGAGTGGTGTCAGGTGGGGGGAGAAGAGGGGCGTGAAATCGCCCCCCATCAGCAAATGAACCTGGTGCTTTACTTCCGCATTGAGGCCGATTTTTTTGAGCGCCATGGTGCCGTGCAGCCCAGCAACCCATTAGAGATTAACTATCAGGGACAAATCCAAATTCACACTACACCCGAGGGCAGTAGCCAACGGCAAACCCAAATTTGTCCGTTTAATTTGTATGTACGTCCCGATAGCCTCTATCTCAACTTCTTGCCAGAACTGTATCGGGAAGTAGATTTTATTGGTCGATTTCTAAAAGTTTTTGAATCCGGCTTCGAGCCTGCCGTTCATACTCTAGAGACCCTATGGGCCAACCTTGACCCCCTGACGGCTCCCCAGGCCATGTTGCCATTTTTGGCCTACTGGGTGGGCTGGCCGTCAGACGTGCCCTGGGATGTGATCACCCAGCGGCGACTGATTCGACGAGCCATGGAGTTGTATCGCTGGCGAGGCACAAAGCGGGGCCTGCGGCTCTACCTTCACCTCTACACCCGCTTGTCCCTCGACCAGCCCGATACCCCCGAACTCCAGCGTCACATCTGCATTCAAGAGGTATTTAATGAAGGCTTTGTATTTAACCGCGCCCGATTGGGCTATGAAACCATTGTGGGCGGTGGTCGCCCCTATCACTTCATTGTGCGGTTGCGATCGCCCCAGCCCGAAACCCTGAACCAGGATCTGATTCAATCCATCATTAACCAAGAAAAACCCGCATTCTGTTCTTACGACCTTTACATTGAGTCGGTTAACCGTCGCCTATCGCCATCCTCGGCGAGGGGTGTCTGAGCCTCTCATGAGCTTTGTCCGCCTGTCGTCATTGAAGTCAGTGGTGAATCGAAGTCAGTGGTGAATCGAAGTCAGTGGTGAATTAAGTAGTGAATCAACCTGTGGTAAATCAACGACCCATGTCCCAGCCATTTCCCTTCCCGCCGCTGCAAGCCTTTGAGCGATTGCAAATTACCGATGGTCTGTTGATGACCGCCGACCTCTGGCAGCGAGCTCACGGCTATCATCGACAGCGGCAGAACTTTGTCTATCAGGCGTTGCACCATGCTGCGGTAGTGTATGGCCTTGGGGTCGTTGCCATCGAGCCGCCTGAGCAGGTGCAGTCAGCCTATCGAGATGGGCGCTGGGTAGAAATTCAGCCGGGGGTTGCCATCGACGGGGAGGGGAATCCAATCGTGGTGGCCCAGGCGGAGACCTTTCGTCTGGAGTCAGAACCATCACCAGGAGAACAGTTGCGGGTCTACCTAACGGTCAGCTATGTCGATCCGGATGAGCTGACGCCGGGATTGGGCGATCGCGTCAGCATCAAGGAGAGATTTCGCATTGTCGAAAAGATGACCCTGGAGCCGCGCGATGTGGAGCTGTGTCGCATCTGTCTGGAAGGACAAGACATCATCCTGCGGCCTGCGGCCAATGTATTTGAGCCAGGAATCAACGAAATCGATCTGCTCCATCGCCCCATGACTCAGCTACGGCCTGAGGGAATGGTGCGTCTGGTTCAGCTTACAGACCAGAGTGAAGCCGACTCTGCAATCACACGCCAGCTTCGCTACTTAATCAAAGCAATGCATGGACTCTATCCGTCATTAGGTGGGCAAGAAGAGACTGGGGCGATCGCCCCAGAAGAAACACGTCCTGAAGACCTAGCCGACGACGAAGCGGCCAAGTCTTCTACCGCTCCTACGCTTCCCCTGTCAGGCTACGATGTGATCTACGCTCCCTGGAACTCCTTGCAGCGCTGTAACCTAACCACCTATGAACAGCTCGCTGAAGCCCTCCACAACGGCAGTCTACTACTGGTCAGCGCCTCCCCCGACGAGGTTGGTATTGCCGAGCTTTATCACTTACAGGCAGAACTCCAGCTCGCCCTCGACAACACAGGAGCGAATGACGATCTGACCAGTCTCCGATCGAGCATAGAGGCCGAACTCAACGCTTTTAACCACGACATCGATAGCCGCATTCAAGAGCTGATACAGTCGCTCCAAGCGATTGCCACTATGCTGCACCATCCCCTCCAGGGCGATGGCACGGTCAATGCCCTCCATCCCCTGCGGTTGGAACCTTTTCTGTTTAGTCAGCTGCCGACCGTCGAGGGCTGTCCTTTGACAATGCGTCTATGGGGTCCCATTTTGCTGGTCATTGGGGATCTGGCGCGACAGTGGGGGCCAGATGAAACCCTCAGCCACTCGCGGGAAACCATTCGCTCTGCTCAAGAACTAGGCATTAACCTGCTGCATTTTGCCTGGCGTCAGCGTCACCTGACCCAGCTCCAGGGCAACCCTTTCCGCCCTGGACTGCCGCCCACTCCCGATTCCCTGCGCGATCGCATTCCCGGCACGGAGGCATAGATCATGGCCCCGGATATCACCATGTCCCATCCCATTTCCACAGAAATTTCGACCCCAGTGCTGACCTATGCACCAGGAGGCTCGCCCGCCACCTTCGAGGTGACGGTGAGAAACCGCAGCGATCGCTTCGCAGCCTTTCGTCTGGAGTTGCTGGCAGCCGGATCAGATCAGACTTCTAAAATGCGCTGGTATCGCCTAGCACCGGAGGTGTCATCCAAAATTCCTGTGGGCGATCGCACCCGCTTTCAGGTAGAAATTCTCACCATTCCCCCCGTGCCCGACGGCTTCACGGGCACTATGAATATCACCGTGCGCGTGTATTCCATCGAGCTACAGACAGAAGATCGGCAGGTGCTACGGCTTATCATCCAAGGCACAGGCTATTTGCCGCCTCGAATGACCCTGCCTGTCACCAAACTCCAAGGCTATCCGGGAGAACGCATTGAAATCCCGGTGTCGGTGATTAATCCCAACCGCCAAGCCATCGACGTGGTGCTGCGCCTCAGCGGTCTCTATCGGGAGTGGCTCCGCGATGGTATGGAACAACATCTGCACCTGCTAGCCCGAGGCAGCAAAGACACCACCTTTGTCTGTCACCTACCTGCGCCCCCTAAAGCTCCTAGCCAAGACTATCCCTTTATCTTAGAAGCCTTTCAGTCTCAGGCGTCGATGCCGGTCTATGCCCAGGGGCTGCTATCTGTGTTGCCCGCTGGTTATGTAGAACTGCGCTGCCAGCCCAGTCGTCCCACTTTGCCCCAGCGCCTGCGCCGCTGGCTCAACCGTCATCGCAGCACCACTTCCGTTGAGGTGATTCTAGACAATCGCAGCAACTTGGCTCACCAGGCGGCGCTGTTTGCCTGCTACGCGTCAGATCAGCCCCGGCCTCAGCCTCGGCGGCGGCGTCTTATCTGGCCTTGGCGACGCAACCGCGCTGATGCGGCAAACGAATCCGCAGAGCCGCCTCCCGAACTTCCTCTCAGTCAGCGTCCCCTCGATCCTGGCCTTATCCTTTCGGCTCGTGAGGCGGCGATCGCCCTCGACAGTCAGAGTGTCGAAACCCTAACTATTGAACGCGCTCTGCCGTGGATCGGGGGGACGCGCCTGCGAGAAATTAAGGTGAAAGCCCTTTTGACGGATGGGCGCACAGACTTAAGAAACGATATCCAGATCATCGACCTAGAGATTTTTCCGCTGATTCCCATCTGGTTACAGTCCGTTGCCGCCGCGTTGCTGGTGGCGATCGCCGCATTCATCTGGTGGGAGGTGAATCAGGTGCGTCACCTGGGGGCAGTCACCTCGGTGCAGTTTAACGGTCAGGCCGATGAGGTGACGAGCGTTGCCAAAGATGGACGCATTCGACTGTGGAGCGTGCGGGGCGATCGCCTGCGGCCTGAAGCGCCGCTCAATCGTCGTAGTGAAGATCGCTCCTTGCGGGTGGTACGCTATCGCCCTGTCGATAATGACCAGGTAGTCGTCGGCTTTGAGAACGGCGAGTTGGAAACCTGGGATTTGCTGTTACAACGACCCCAACTCGCCATGAGCATTGACCAAGACGATCGGGTGTTTGATGTAGTGGTTCCTCCCAATGCCCAGTCNATGTATAGCGGACACGGCAGTGGTCTTGTGGTGCAGTGGAACTTGCAGCCTGAAGGTGAAGCGGCTCCAGCAGAACCGTTAATGGGCTATGAGTTAGGATTTGCGATTGAAACCCTAGCCCTCGTGGGGGGCGATCGCCAATACCTGGCCGTAGGTGGGCGCAACAACCGACTGCTGCTGCTCAACCTGGCAACCGAAGCGTCTCAACCGCTGGACTATCGTAACGGTGGCCCTAACGACTACGTGATGAGCCTCGACAGCCCCGACCAGCGCCCCTATCTGCTGGCAGCAGCAGACAATCAGGGCTACATCAGCCTGTGGAACCTGCAACCCTGCCTCACCTCCACGGCTCCCTGTGAGCTACTCGATGAATGGTCGAGCGGTCATAACGGCGAAACAGTGAGAGCGATCGCCTTCACTACCGGCGGCTGTTTTCTTGCCAGTGCGGGCGATGACGGTCGAGTGAAGCTCTGGCCTTTGATTGACGCAGGCAGTCGCCTTCCCGCCTTAGCCGAGGGCAAAGTGGTACGGCAATTTGATGACCCCGTCAATGCCGTTGACATGATCCGCACCCGTCGCCATCTACTCATCGCTAGCGGCGCTGAAACGGGTCATGTGCGTCTCCACCGACTGCGCCTGTCTCCTGCCGGGGAGGCTGGAGCATGTCCCAGCCTGTAACGTTAAAGTCTGCGGAATTAATGCCCACGTTCAATGCCCACGTTCAAAAGCTCTAGAGAGATGTAGCGATGACAAGGGGTTCTTTTTCAAGCAAGTCCAACCTGAAACGTTTGGCTAATAGCGGGGCGGGGAGTAATCCCCTGGCTCCATCGGGCGGTGGCTCAGAATCTGGGATTCAAGCTGTGGTATCCCGGCCCCTGGCCGTTATCCTCAGTTCCTCCGGGCAAAATAGCATCGAACCGGGCAATACCTTTTTCATTGGAGTGACGGTCAGCAACCGCAGCCCCCAGAACATTACAACTCAGGTGTTTATCGACAACTTGCCGCCCCTACTGCGGCAGTGGTGCGATGTGTCCCAGGAATATCTGGCTCTGGCTCCCGGACAGAGCGGAGAGGTGGTATTTCAGATTCGGGTGCCTATCGACGCCCTGCCCACCACCTACAGCTATTTGGTAGTAGTGGATGCTCCCGATCAAGACTATCCGCCAAGCTATTACCCGCAGCAGTTGCAGATCCTGCCGTCGAGCCAAGAAGTCAGTTCTGAGAGCGATCCCACCTTCGTCGTTCAGCCCTTGACCACGGCAGCTGCTCCTGCTCTGCTGGATCGAAGCAGCTCTATGCCGGTGCAGGTGCAGGTTTACAACCGTTCGGATCGAGTCGATCGGTTTCGCCTCCGCTGCCCTGACCTACCCAGCACGTGGTTCAACATCGACTACCCCCGCAACCAGGAAGGGATCGGACTGGTGGTGGAAGCCGACAGTCTACGCCTCAACCCTGGCGATCAGGGGCAAGTTCTGTTAATCTTGCATCCGCCCCATGACGCCCCAGCAGGACGCTACGAGCCAACTCTCCAGCTTCTATCAGAAAACGATCCCACGTTGGGACTGCTGGATGTGGTCTACTTCCAGATTCAGCCCGACTATGCCCTGCAGCCTACCCTGCAAACCCTGGTGGGTCGGATTGGCAGTCAGGCCGGATTGTTTGAACTGTGGCTCAACAACAGCGGCAACACCGATCGCCATCTACTGGTTCACGCTGATGACGCTGATGAGGGGTCACTCTGCACCCATACTCTCGTCCCCAATCCCATTACGGTGGTGCCCCAGGCCACCGGGCTAGTGCAGCTCAAGGTGCGGCCCAACAAGTGGCGGAAGCGGCCCTGGATTGGCGGTGGCAAGGTGATTAACTTGCGGGTTACCCTGATCGACCAGGATCAGCATCCCCTACCCAATGCAGTGCTTCAGAGCATTTTGGTGTGGTCACCACGGCCCTGGTGGCAAGTCTGGCCGTTGATCTTACTGGCTCTTGGGGCAGTAGGTCTGCTGATTTGGGCTTTGTGGTGGCTGCTGTTTCGTCCGCCTGTCTTGCCCTCGATACCGGAGTTTTTCTCAGAAGATGTCAGCTATGCCGCATCTGACGGCGACACGGTGCGCGTGGGCTGGACTATCGAAGACCCCCGTCGCATTCGTAACCTGAGGTTAGTCGGGCGATCGCCCGACGGTCTAGTCATCAGCGGCCCCCTCGACTATGAGTTCAGCGGCAACACCCTGCCCCCTGGCCTTGACCCGTTCTGCACCTTAGATGCCAATCTGCTCCAGTGTCGCAATGTGCTGACCGATGCCCGTCAAACCGGAACCTACGTATTTGAGTTGACTCTCACGCCCCGAGGCCGCCGCCGTAATGACCCCATTTCCAGCCAGTCCGATGCGGTGGTGATAAACCCAGTACCTCAGCCAGTCGTGACTCAAATCGCGGCTGGACAGCCTATGTATCAGGAGGTAGCGTTGACGGACGATACGGCAGCCGACGATACGACCGGAGAAATCACCCTCAACTGGATTGTGGAAAACCCCGAAAATTTGGAAGCTATTGTTCTCCAGGGGCGTACCGGGGATGGCTCCTCTCTCGGAGAGATTGAATATCGTTTTGTCCCTACAGCCGGGTCTCCCCCCCAAGTACCGCCTGAGCTACAGCCCTTCTGTCAACTAGCAGCGCTGCTCGAATGCCAGGGCATTCCCACGGGCATTCGGCAAGCGGGAGACTATACCTTTGAGCTAATCGCGCGCCCCATTCAGCCAGCGGCAGAGCCACCAGAGCCTGTGGCGTCGGAGGTGGTGAAGGTTGCTCCCGTACCGCCTCTGATTGCCAGCTTTTTGGTAAACGGTGAAGAGGCCCAGGCGAAATATCTCATTCCTGTGGATCAGGGTCAACCCCCACCCATAATGGAAATAGCCTGGGATGTCATTGGCGGTTCAGGCACCACCGTTGAGTTGGCTCCTGCTCCCGGTAGCGTGCCTTTCCAGGGAGCGCTGACGCTCCCTCTCAGCCAACAACCGGGCAGTTCTTTGGTGACGCTACAGGTGAGCAATGGCGCTGGCCAAACCATCACCCGATCCGTAACCTTTGAAACATTTGATCCGACGCCAACTGACCCTGTCGCAGCAGCAGCAGAGGCGATCGCCGCCGCCACTGCCGATTCAGAGGAATCTTCATCAGCTTCAGGCTCTGACTCAGCTTCAGGCTCTGACTCTGGCTCAGCTTCAGGTTTGGGAACACCGACTCTGTCTGTGCCAGATACCCTATCTCCAACAGAAACCCCTCCCCAGTTTGACTAAGGTCGGAGTGTTTAGGCGCAAGATGAACGGATTGACGTCGTGGCCCCTCGTTCAAGCATGGTAAAGGCAGTTTCTTTCAAGCACCCAATTTCAAGACAACTTCTGAATGAAATGTGAATATAACTTGAATGGAACCGATTAAATGCCAGGAATTTCAGAGAGCGAACCTTCTAATTCTTCGACCGCAAACCGCGTCACATCCTGCCATTCTTCAACGGTGAAATGAAACCCGTGAGCTTGAGCCATTTCAACAAACGCTTGGGGAGTGGGAGCTGCGTTGAGCTTTTCTCGCAACTCGGGGTTAGCCTGAACAGTGCGAAATAGCTGAACCACGGCTTCTTTAGACATAAAATTATTCCTTTAGTTTAATAACAACATCATTATCAGTGGCCTTTTAATCATGATCGATCGTTTCCACTCAGATTCTAATACGATGCTTCAATGCATATGCTTCAATTTGAAAGACTTTATGAAACAATTGCGTCAGACTGCTCAGGGCTTAATGTGGCCGCAACGCGTACTGTTTCTCCATGTTGGGTTGAGGACTTTGTTACGGTTAGCATTTCACTAAACATTTCACGTAACGAGACGTGACAACACACAGCGATAGCAAATTCATCTAACGAATAGTCTCAAACCTCTATTGTTGTTTAACGTTAATTTCAAGTTAGGGTTCAGCTTATCTCTATGCGAATTCTCCAGGCTTTACTGACCCTCTATTTACGACGATATCCTAATCGCTTGCGGCTTAGCCAGTTCAATTTTCTGGCAAGATATGGCTGGCTCAAAAATGCCTTGGAGGAGATTCGTCCGGCTCTCTTCCCCAAGCAAAAAGAAGAAGAAACTGTTGCCGAGGCTACTCCTGAAGAACCACCCAGCGATGAGGTGATTCAAATTCTCGCCTCTGAAATTCGAGGACGGCGAGGTCATTATCGGGTTGAGCAATGGCGGTATCGTCGCGGTCAAGGCTATGTATTTAGCGGCACCCAATTGGGACTCGATCAGCCCGTTGTCATTAAGGAATATCTGCTCAACGCTAGCTTTTTTAATGAGCAAGAACTGCGGCAACGGCAGCAGGTGTTCGAAAACTTAGCCGGGCTGGAGTTAGCCGATGGGCGACTACAAGACTTGCGCGTCATTCAGCCCTTAGAGGCGATCGCCGATGCTGATGCCGCCCATCGCTGTTATCTGGTCACCGACAGCCGCGATGCTGCGCCCACCTTGCGGCAGCAGATAGCGGTCATAGGGGCTCGTGACTCTGAAGCAGTGCGGCAATTATTGCTACAGCTTTTGCAAACTCTAGAGCTGCTGCACC
>JGI12210J13797_10043189_pt1 | contig 10879 bp, 8 predicted proteins | sample ElkSlonscriptome_3_FD_13797 | JGI IMG/M metagenome (IMG submission 13797) | reverse complement strand
CGTCGAGCCCACAGGGGCTCCCGTCGACGCGGGCTCGGGGCTCGGGGCCTTCTCACTGCCAAGGGTGAGGGCCAGGGTGATGCCGATCCCCGCCACGAGCGCCACCCCGGCGATGATGGCCGTGCGGGTGCCTCCCCCCCCACCACGATTCACCTCGGCGGCGACGGTGTCGAGGGTCTGCGAAGGACCGGGGGTTTGGGCCGCGCCGGGCGGGGGGGCCGGTGCCCCCACCACCGTCTCCGCGCTCACGTAGTCCGGTCCCGTGCGGTCGCCCGAGTGACTCTCGGCCGCGCCGCCCGCGGGCGTGAACGCGGGTCCGGTGTGTGGTCCCCCGCCCGGCGTGAGCACGCCGAGACCCGACACGCCCGTGCCGACGATCGACTTTGCCGGCAAATCGAGTCCGGCCCCAATTCCCGCCACACGCAACGCCTCGACCGCATGCACCAGGCTTTGCGGGCGCTCGGCCGGGTTCTTCGCCAACATTTGCAGCACCGGGCCGTCGAGGCTCTGCGGAAGGGACGGGTTGACGTGCGACATGGGCGGCGGCGGCTCCTGCACGTGCTTGAGCATGAGCTCCATCATCGTCTCGCCGTCGAAGGGGGTCCGCCCGGTGAGCATCTGGTGAACCATGACCCCGAAGGAGTAGATGTCGGTGCGGTGGTCGACGTTCCGCCCGTGACACTGCTCCGGCGACATGAACAGGGGTGTGCCCATGGCCGCCCCGGTGCGGGTCTTGTGGTTGACCGAGTCGTCCGCCATGAGCTTGGCGATGCCGAAGTCGAGCAGCTTGGGGAAGAGTCCGCCCTCATCGTCCTGGGTGAGAAAGATGTTCTCGGGCTTCAGGTCGCGGTGCGCGATGCCGGCCGCGTGCGCCGCATCGAGGGCACGCGCCACGTACTTGAGGATCGGGAAGGCCTCCCGGGGCGTCAGGGCACCTCGCTGTTCGAGATAGCTGTCGAAGGTGATCCCATCGAGCAGCTCCATCACGAAGTAGTGAAGTCCCCCGTCGAGCGTGCCAAAGGAGAAGATGTCGATGATGTTGCGGTGGCGGATCTGATTGACCGCTTTCGCCTCGGCCTGGAACCGCGAGACCACGGAGGCGTTGGCCGAGTACTCGCGGTTGAGCACCTTGATCGCCGCCCGCTTCCCGATGAGGGGGTGGATCGCGCGGTAGACCTTGCCGAAACCGCCCTCGCCGAGCTTCCCCTCGACGCGGTACTCGCCGACGGTGACGCCTACCGGAAGCTCGTCGTCGACGGCCTCCACCCCTTCCGAGGCTTGCGCACCATCTTGCTGGTTCGGATCGGACATGACCGTCTGGAAAGTCTACACCAGCCGGGACTCAGGCGTCGCACCCGAGCGTCACGCCGGTCGCCTCACCGTCACGCTCCACGACCCGGAGCACGACCACGACGCTGCCTTTTCGCGCCCCTTCGCGCTCGGGGCACCGGCCGTAGCTCTTGGTCGAGAGGGCTCCCCCAGAGACGCCGCGTTTGGTGAGTGCGCTGCGAACCTCCCCCGCCCGGGTGCGGGTCGCGGCCCCGTCGGCCGGACGCTTGCTGCCGCCAGCGTAGAAGACGCCGATCTCCACCTTGGTCCCGGGGGCCGCCTCGAGCGCCTTGGCCATGGCATCGAGCAGACCGTCGGACGAACGCGCCAGCTTGCCGCCCGGGGCGAAGGAGACCGGCTCCGCAAGCACCATGCTGTCGCCATCGAGGTAAGCGAGCGGCGCCTCGTCGGGGCAGCCGTCCCCGTCCTCGAAGCCGTTCTTCGTCTCGGCCTTCTCCGGGCAGCGGTCATCGGCCCCGGTCACCCCGTCCCCGTCCGCGTCGGCCGGCGGAGGCGCGCTCTCGGCGCCGGGCTCTTCATCCGGGGGTGCCGCGACGGAAGGTGCGGCCTTGGGCGGAGTCACCACGACCTTGGACTTCACGCGGCCCGAACAGGCTACCAAACCACAGCTGAGGGCCAGAAGGCCCCAGGTCAACGCGTTACCCACACCACCGCCTTAACACGGGCCTCGACGAGCACCGAGACGTGCCAGTATCTCCGTCAGCTCCTCGGGGGAGAGGTCGACTTTCTCCACCACGCGCCCGTAGAGCTGCGCCGTCGGGACCATTCGCTCTCCACCCCGCTCCTTCTGCAGCTCGTGAAGCGTGACCAGCACCGCGCGCTCGACCCGGGTGAGGCCGTCACGCACATCGGGGATGACGTCGAGGGCCTCGGGCGGAAGATCACCATCGGTCATGCGATGACGCCGGCGACCTCGTCGTCCTCGAAGACCACCCGGTTGCGGCCCGCATCCTTCGCCCTCGCCATGGCGGCGTGAGCTCGGTCGAGGAGCTCCTCGATGAAGAGGTCGGCGTCTTGTATCAAGGCTTCGACCGCGGTCTGGGCCATGAAGACCCCGCCCAAGCTCACGGTGGTGCTGCACTGCTGCTCGACGGCGAGACGGATCTTCTCCGCCACCCGCACGGCCCCCTCGCGGGTGGCGTCAGAGAGGATGACCGCGAACTCCTCTCCCCCGTAGCGCGCCACGAGATCCGTCTCCCGGGTGGTCTGGTCGAGGGTTCGTGCGACCTGGCGAAGCACCCGGTCGCCCTCCACCGGGCCGAGGTGGTCGTTGACGTGGGCGAGACGGTCGGGGTCGACGATGAGACAGGCGAGGCCGGAGGGCGTGCCGCGCGAGGAGGCCTTCACGGCTCGACGCAGCGCCTGGAGCAAGAAGCGCCGGGAAAAGACGCCAGTCAGCTCGTCGACCATGGCGATGGTGGCCAGGCGCTTGTTGGCCCGGCACACGTGGATCTGCGCATCGAGGCGCGCGCAGACGACGGGGAAGGGCGTCCGGCCGAGCACGAAGTCGGAGGCCCCGGCCTCGAGGGCTTGGGTCACGACGCGCTCCTCGGCGTCGTGATCGGTGAACATGACGACGGGAATCGACGCCGTCTGAGGAGAGGTCTTGAGGGTGCGACAGCGGTCGATGGCCTCTTCGCTGGTGGCGTCGACGACCACCACGTCCGGCTGGACCGAGCCCACGTCGGGCTGGTCGCTGAAGGCGATGGCCGACACGTCGTAGCCCCGCTCCTCGAGCTGGAGCAGCAGCGTACGCTGGGAATCCTCCGACTCGCCGAGCAGGATCACGCCGCCTCGTCCTCGCGCCGGTCGCGGCACCGTCCCGCTCGACGGAGGAGGCGCCGAGAGCCGGTAGCCATGGTCGATCGACAGCGAGGCCGCGTCGACGTCGAGCGCGGGAGCGAAGTAGAAGCCCTGGCCGTATTCGCAGCCGAGACCGGTGACGAAACGGAGCTGGTTCTCCGACTCGATGCCCTCCACGGTCACCTCCATGCGCATCGAGTGGGCCAGGGAGACGATGGCGCGCACGATCTCCGTGTTGTCGCCGCTCGTCCCCAGCTCCCTCAGAAAGGAGCGGTCCACTTTGAGGGAGTCGATGGGGTAATTCTTGAGGTTGGCGAGCGAGGAGTAGCCCGTCCCGAAGTCGTCGAGGAGCAGACGAATGTCGCGAGCCTTGAGCGCCCTCAGCGTGGCGAGCACCGCCTGATCGTCCACCATCATGCTCTCGGTGAGCTCGAAGCCGAGGGTGAACGGCTGCACGGGATTCTCGGTCATCATCGCGTCGATGCGCTCGACCAAGTGGGGATCGCGGATCTGGCCGCGCGACAGGTTGACGTTGATGAAGATGGGAGGACCCTCGGCCTGACCCTCCTGCCAAGATTGAACCTGCGCGAGGATCTGAGGGAAGATCACCTCGAATATCCCGCTGAGCAGCCCGGCCGTCTCCGCCACCTCGATGAAGCTACCCGGCAGGAGCAAGCCGCGCCGCGGGTTCTCCCACCGCAGCAGGGCCTCGAACCCCGCGACCCGGCCGCTGCGAAGCGAGACCACCGGTTGGTATCGGATGCGGAACTCTTTCCGGGCGATGGCAAGACGGAGATCCTTCTCGACCTGCAACCGTTCGACGATGCGCCGGTGCATGGGTGCGTCGAAGACGCGGTGCTGTCCGCCCCCGAGCGCCTTGGCGCGGTTCATCGCTACGCTCGCGTCGCGCAGGTAGTCCTCGGGGTGCTTGCGTTCGCCGTCGCCGAGCACCACCCCGGCCGATACGGTGGAGAAGAGCTCCTCTCCGCCAACCCCACGCGGGACCTGCAGGTGCCTTTGGATCTCGTCGGCGAGACGAACCACGCGGGCGAGGTCATCGGGATTGTCGACGAGGAGGAAGAAATGGTCGCGACCGACACGGGCGAGGGTGTCGGTCGGCCCACGCAATCGCCGGAGCGACTCGGCCACGGTCTGGGTCCAGGTCTCGCTCACCGCGTGGCCGAAGCTGTCGGTGATGGCCGCGTGATTGTCGAGGAACAGCGCGAGCACTGCGAAGGGAATCCCGTGCTCCTGCTGCCGTACCATGGCCCGGCTCAGACGGTCGATCAGCAGCGCGCGGTTGGGGAGCCCGGTGAGCTTGTCGTGCAGGGCTTGATGCTGCAGGAGGCCCTCGGCTTCCTTGCGCTTGGTGATGTCGGTCTGCGAACCCGCGATACGATATGCGCGGCCCCGCTCGTTGCGCACGGCGAGACCGCGCGCCAGCATCCAGCGGTAGTCGCCGTCCCGGTGGAGGATCCGATACTCAGCCTCGAAACCGTCTTGTCGGCCCTCGAGGTGCTCGACGAGTCGACGCTTCATCTCCTCGAGGTCGTCGGCGTGCACGCGTCCAAACCAGGCGTCACTCGAAGCATCGAGCTCGATCGCAGCGAAGCCGAGCATGCCCTTCCATCGCTCGGAGAAGTGAATGCGATCGTGGTCGAGGTGCCAGTCCCAGAGACCGTCGTTAGCCCCTCGAACCGCGAGGGCGTAGCGCTCCTCGCGCTCTCGCAGCGAGCGCGTCGCTTTCACGCGCTCCACCGCGTACTGCACGCTCCGCAGGAGCGCTCCGTCGATGTCCACCTCCCAGACGACGTCCTGCGCCCCGAGCCCCATGGCTCGGGTCACCAGCTCGTCGGAGCCATCGGCGGCCACCACGACGATGGGTACCTGCGGATAGCCGCTCTGTAGCTTCTCGATGCGCTCGGTGCAGTCGAGGTCGACGTAGGCGACGACCGCGTCGATCTCGGCCGACGTCTCGAGCCGCCGGAGGGCATCGAGGATGGTCACCACCCTGACGACGTGGATTCTCGGCGCCCCACTCAGGCGCGACGTGATCCCATCATCGCGGTCGCAGCGCTCCAGGGCCAAGACCTGTAGCCGCTTCACGACCGAAGTGCCCCCCCCAGGGTGCACCGACGACTCCTCCATCCGTCACTCGAGTGTACCGGAATTGAACGGTCGTGAGGAAGGAAAGCGGAGAACCTCCGCCCAAGCTCGGCGCAGTTCTGCGCCGATGCACGAGCTGCGAACGGCGACGCTCACGGTTGCCGCGTGGTGGTCACCCCGGCCATGCAGGTGATGCCCTCCGCGCAGTTCTGCGCTTCGTCCACACAGACCGCGGCCCGCGCGACGGCGTCGTCGCCGAAGACCCCCCCGAGCTCGTCCACCGAGTCGACGCAGGCGAAGAACTCATCGTAGTGCCCACGCTTGCCCTGCTTTCCGTGGCAGATGTCGCCCATCACGAGACAGATCCGGCGGGAGGGAGCGCTCAGGTAGAGGTACGCCCCTCCCACGAGGGCCAACAGGACGAGCAGTGCGACCAGCCCCTTGGCCATGACGCGCTAGAAGCGACCGCCGACCGTGGCGCGCAGAACGAAGTAGTTGCTCGTGGGATCACCGTTGAGGCCGCCGAGCAGATTCGAGAACCCCCCGTCGTCGACGGGCAACAGAAAACCGAGCCGCGCGAAGACCGGGATGTTGGCCGGTCCCGAGAAGGGCGGTCGGTACATGATGTACGGCTCTACGGCGAGCTGGTCGCGGTCGAAGGCGTTGCCGAATAGCCCGCCGTCGTACTGCGTGCCGTCGACCCAGGCCTGGAGGCGCACCCCGGCGCCGGGTCCCCAGGGGGAGAGCACCTCGAGGTCGTTGACGAACTCGACGAAGCCCCTCACCGCGGGCGCGCCCCCCCGCTCCGCTTCGTCGAGGGTCGAGACCCAGGCCGCACCCGCCATCTCGAAGCGATAGTAGACGAGAGGGTAGATTTGGTAGGCGAGCCCGACGTTGGCGCGGATGGGCACGTTGAAGGGCGCGAAGCGGTGGCTTTCGATGCCGGCGCGCAGAGCGCTCGAGATCGCGAGGGCGCCGCGAGCCAGAGGGGAACGGTCGTCGAGGTCGACGGACGTGGGGATGGCCACGAGGAGGCCGCCCCAGAGCGCGAGCTTGTTCGAGGTGGCCGCGAGCACGTCACCTCCGTGGCCACCGATGACGATGTTGCCCACCACCGCCTTGTCGTCGCCCGCCTCGGGCGAGGCGAGGCCGATGGGGATGTCGATGTCGAGGAACGCGGGTACTTCGTCGAAGCCGAGCTGGGCCACCACGTCCCAGGTGTAGACGTTGGCCGCGTCGAAGAGCCCCACATCCATCTCCGCGCGCACGTGGCGGGTCAGGGCGAGCGGCTTCCAGTCCTTGCGCATCCAAGCGATGACCTCGGGCTCGTCGTTCCCGTCGTTGGGGTCGTCCGGATCCGCATCCTCGGCGTTGGTCGGCGGGGGAAGCTCCGCCGGACGGTAGGGGCTGCCGGTCGGTCCGTAGCCAGGATCGTCTCCGCTCGGCGGCGGAGGCTCGTCGGGCTCGTCCGCCTCGCCGAGGGGCTTCCAGTCCTCGCCCTCGGCATCCTTCTCTTCGGCGAGAGGCTGTGGCTCGGGGGTCTGCGCCGCAGCGCGCACCGACACCAAACCGAGGGCCACCATGCAAGCGAGGACGAGGCGAAGATGAGACATGCCAGCCCTAGTCTTGCCTGAGCTCCCCCGTGCGGGCCAGACTTCGGTTCCTCAGATCTTACCGCGGAGCAGGTTCGCGACCGTCGCTTCGCCGTACATACGGACGGTCTTGCCCAGGGATCCGAAGTCGAGACTGCTCGAGAGGATGTCGGCCATGCCAAAGGGCAGCATGGCCGGGATGGCGCCACGGGCGTACTCCACCGCGAGGCCACCATCGGGCATCCGGTAGGCGCCGAACTGCCCGCGCTTCATCACCGAGACGCCTCCAGGTTCGGTGACCTGACGCTCGGTGCGGCCCTCGTAGTAGCACCAGTGCTCGCCTTCGAGGATGTAAAAGTAGTCGTCCGCCCGGAAGCGGCCAGTGGCCCCTTCCGTGCCGATCGGCGTGCTGAAGATGAGGATGTACTCCGTGAGCGACGCGTGCAGGATGAGCAGCTGCCCGATGGCTCCCCCGGCGTAGTTGAAGACCCAGTCCCGCTTTTCCTTGGGCACGATGTGGCCCGGATAGGCGACATCGAGCTCGTCGGCGATCCGATCGATCTTCTCCTGCGTAGGGAGATCGATGACGCCGCGAATGATGTCGTGAAGCTCGTCGGGGTCGAAGATGAATGCCATCGCGGGCAGGTGCTTACGCTGCCCGGAGCCCCTTGCCAAGCCTCGGAAGCCCTTGGGACGCGATTCCCTCACCGACAGCCAATCCTCGATCTTTGGTCCGAACCGTGGAATGAAGCCTTTGCGCCTCGCAGGAGCTGCCCCCCCGGAAGCCTTCGTCATGAGTTTCTTGGTCGATGCCCTCGGTATCCCGGACCACCCCCTCGCGGTGTTCCTCTCGCTGACGATCGCCGGCTACCTCTACTTCCTGACCCTGGCCGGCATCAGCTACTTCATCTTCTTCGTATGGAAGCGTGACCGCTTCCACCCCGGCTACGAGCCCGACCGCCAGGAGATCAAGCAGTCCCTCAAGTGGTCCTTCTACTCGGTGTCGGGGAACGTGGTCCTGATGATGCCGATCCACTTCGCGATCGCCAACGGCTACAGCAAGCTCTACACCGACGTCGCCGACTACGGCTGGGTCTGGATGATCGCCCAGGTGGTGCTGCTGCTCATCATCACCGAGACCCTCATCTACTGGACCCACCGGGCCCTCCACACCGACTGGCTCTACCACCACGTCCACAAGCCCCATCACCGGTTCGTGGTGACGACCCCGTGGGCCGGCGTGGCGTTCAATCCACTCGATTCGTTCGCACAGGCCCTACCGCACCACCTCTGCGTCTTCCTCTTTCCGATGCACTTCGGGGTCTACATCGCCTCGGTGAGCTTCGTGACCCTTTGGGCGGTGATGATCCACGACCGGGTCAGCTTCATGCCTTGGCGCGGGATCAACTACACGGGGCACCACACGCTTCATCACTGGCTCTACGACTGCAATTTCGGCCAGTTCTTCACCCTCTGGGACCGTATCGGCGGCACCTACCGCGACCCCGAAAACCAGCCGGACGTCCCGGAAGAGGTGCTGCGTCCCCACGTCTTTCGCCGCAAGCGCAGGCCCGCGAAGGCACCAGCGGAGTAGCCCGCCGCCCTACAGTGCGCGCTCACGCTCGGCGCGACATCGCACCACCGCTTCGTAGAGGCTCCATTGGCCCTGCGCCCGCGCGAGGTTGTGGTGCCCCCGGCTGGCGTAGCGCGTCGAATCCCATCCGAAGTAGCTCTCGCGGAGGGCGTCGGCCGCGAAGCGCGCGGAGAGCTCGAGGCAGACGTGCTCGACCCCGATACGGGCCGCCTCGCGCTCTTCCGCCGTCGGCTCTCGCGCGAGGCCCTCGACGTAGCCGCGCCACGCGGCAGCCATGAAGTCGACCTCGAAGCGCGCGAGACCGGGCGCGTCCTCGCGCTTGGGGTTGCACCAAGAGCGGAAAGCGTCACCCAGCTCGTGGGCCAGGGCCATGGGGCCGAGGGTATCGAGGTCGATGAGGCAGACCGCTTCTTTCCCCGCGAAGAGTAGATTGGAGAGCTTGAGGTCGCCGTGACACGGCTGATCTTCCGAGGCGGGCAAAGGAGGCAGGGCCTCCGCCGCGGTGAGGATCTGCCTCGCGAGGGGCGCGACTTCGTCGTACAGGGCGTGCGCCCCGAACTCCGCCAGTGAGCCGCGCAGGCGCGCGAGGTGGGCGGGGGTATCGTGCACCCCGATCCGGGTGCCCACGAAGTCGTACGCCAGGGTCTCGAGCGCAGCGTGGAAGCGCCCCACCAGACGACCCGCCGCCCAAAGCTGGGCCGGCTCTTCCGCGCGGTCGTGGGCCTCTCCCTCCACGTAGGTGAGCACCCGCCAGCAGCCTCCGGCCTCCACCCAGAGCGCACCGTCATCGGTGGGAACCAGCTCCGGGGTGGTCAGGCCCCGGTCACGGAGATGTCGGGTGACGGCCGCGATGTTCTCGTGGATGGCCGGGTCGAAGATCGCGTTCACCCTCTGCAGGACGTAGCGACCGGCGTGCCCCTTCACGAGATAGGTCTCGTTGATGAGGCCCTGTGCGATGGGGGCGCAGACCCCCAGCCCGAGCCGCCGGTAGGCCGCCAGCGCCTCCTCCGGCTCGCTCATGCCAGCGCGGGCCCCTCCTGGATCCGCACCGGGGCCCCCCGCCCGAGCCCCAGGCCATCGGCGGCGCTCTGCTCGGCTCGCGCGAGCTCGATCACGCCGAAGCTGTTGACGAGGGCCATGTAGTTTCCCGGAGACACCTCCCCGTAGGTGCGACGTACCGGGAAGGTGAGCCCGCCGGCCACCACCACCGGGTTCTTGAACGGGGCGAGCAAGGCCGCGTCGATGTTGGTGATGAGATTGCCGAAGTTGTCATGGGTGACGACGATGCCCGCCACCCGATCCTTGGTCACTGCGGGGTCCTCGATCCACGAGGGCACCACGCTGTCGACGGTGGGCCCGAGCGAGCTCGGGTTCACGCGGCCAGCGGCGAGCTCGGCCCCGAGGGGGGCGAAGACGTCGCGCCCGTGAAAGGTGGCGCTCACGGCGGACGGGTCGATCCCTGGCACCTCGTCGAGGTCGAGGCGATGCACCACCGCCCCGTCGCGCTCTGCGATCGATCCGATGAGACCGTTGTCGGGCGCGACGAAACAATGACCGTCACACACGACCACGAGGATCTCGCGCCCGGTCCCGACGCCGGGATCCACCACGGCGAGATGTACCGAGCCCTCCGCGAAGTAGCCATAGGAGCGCTCGAGCCAGAACCCGGCCTCGGCGGGAAAGTGCGGTGACGTCTCATGGGTGACGTCGACGATCTTGGCCGTGGGAAAACGGCGGAGCATGACGCCCTTCATCATGGCGACGAAGGGCCCCTTGTGTCCGATGTCGGTGGTGAGGGTGATGACGCCGGAGGCGCTGAAATCGGCGAGCTTGGAAGCAGAATTCACGGGGACGAGTCTACCAGGTATGTCGATGTAGCTACCGCGCAGACCCGAAACGGGCGAGCGCCGCGGCGCGCGCTGGGGTACCATCGGCTCATGGCTGCCTATCGCGATGAGCTCGATGCCGCCCGTACGAGGATCCGAGTGCTCGATGCTCAGCTCCAGGAGCAACGCGCCACCAACGATGCCCGCCAGGCCAGCGTGGTGGCGCGGCAGATCGAGCTCGAGGCCATCGAGTCCGAGCTCGAGCAAGCTCGAGCCCGTGGCGGCACCGAACCCCGAACCAGCCGCGCCATCGGTTGGGAGGCCCTCGCGACCCTCGCCGTGGCCGCTTTGCTCGTGTCGGTCGGCGTAAGCGAGGCCATCGATCGCGCCGAGCGCGCACGCTCGGCCCTGCGCCACGAACGCCTGAGCTGGAAGCTCGAGCGCTCCGACAAGGACTTCGCCCTCGCCTCCCTCCGCGCCGAGAACCAGCGCCTCCGGCGGGTCATCCGCGAGCAAGACGACGATCCGGATGTCGCCATCCCGCTCCGCGATCCCTTTACGGCCGCCGGCCCGCACGAGGAGCCCGCCACCCCGGGCTCTGCCCCCCC
>JGI12210J13797_10470096_pt1 | contig 10880 bp, 10 predicted proteins | sample ElkSlonscriptome_3_FD_13797 | JGI IMG/M metagenome (IMG submission 13797) | reverse complement strand
GAAGCCACCGCACGTGAGATGTAGCGTGACGGCAAACCTAAACTGGAAGCGACACAACCTGATGACTGAAAAATCGATCGTGATGTATTCTCGAGCCGCGTGTCCGTTTTGCGTCGCAGCGCGCAACATGTTGCGCGGCAAAGACCTGATGTGGACTGAAGTTTCTCTGGACGCCGAGCCCGACAAGCGGGCTGAAATGATTTCACGTTCCGGTCGCAAGACGGTTCCGCAGATCTTCATAGGCGACTTTCACGTCGGTGGGTTCGATGACCTGAACGCGCTGGAGCAGGCCGGCGATCTCGATCGCATTTTGACCAGCTGAGGCATTGAAGGAATCATGACAGATAACACTGAAATCACGGTGATCCGTGGAGATGGCATCGGGCCTGAAATCATGGATGCGTCGTTGCGCGTGCTCGATGCCCTCAATACTCGGTTCGATTACGATTTTCAGCTGGCAGGTCTGGCGGCCCAGGAGGCCGAAGGCACACTGTTGCCTGAGCAGACGCTGGCATCGATCGAGCGGACCCAGCTGGTTTTGAAAGGGCCGCTGACTACACCCGTCGGCGGCGGATTTCGCTCGCTCAACGTCGAGCTCCGCAAGCGTTTTGATTTGTACGCGAATGTACGCCCCGCGATCAGCTTTCCGGGAACACGCGCGCGCTACGACAATATCGACTTGATTACCGTCCGCGAAAATACCGAAGGCGCCTATCTGGCCGCGGATGCCTTTACCTCCCAAGACGGTTCGCGCGCCGAATCCAAGATGGTGGCCACGCGCAGTGGCTGCGAGCGCATCGTGCGCTACGCTTTCGAATTGGCCCGCAAGGCCGGGCGCAAGAAGGTCACGGCCGTGCACAAGGCCAACATCCTCAAGGATGTGACGGGCATGTTTCTGAATGTCGCGAAATCGATGGCTGACGAATATCCGGAGATCGAGTTCAACGACATGATCGTCGATAACTGCTGTATGCAGCTGGTCATGAATCCTGAGCAATTCGATGTCATGGTCACGACCAATCTGTTCGGGGACATCATTTCCGACCTGTGCGCCGGACTGGTTGGCGGGCTGGGGTTGGCCCCCGGCGCGAACATCGGGGATCGTACCGCGATGTTTGAAGCCGTCCACGGCTCGGCGCCGGATATTGCAGGTCAGGGCATCGCCAATCCCTGCGCGTTGCTGCTGGGTACTGCCCAGATGCTGGAGCACCTCGAGCACCAGGACGATGCCAAACGAATGCGGCAGGCCATTCGCCAGGTGATAAGCGCCGGCGACCGGGTAACACCCGACCTTGGCGGCACCGGCACGACGTCATCGCTGGCAGAGGCGATCATCGACCGCCTTTCCGGCTGAGGCACGCCTGATGCACCCAGGGTCTGGGCGGCTCGGCAATTATGAGTCAGTCATTATCTTCGGCGGTAAATGGCAGCATCCCGAGGTTGCCGTCAAGCGGACGGAAGGCTCCGCGAATTTGCCGCTGAAGCCAGTTTCCAGAGGTCGATATCGCGACTTCGAGTGAATGGCCGCGTGCGCAGAGCGCCGTGATTGCCGCCGAATACGCGCATCCCGTTCCGTGGAATCCACCGGCGGCCCGGGGCCAGTCGAAAGCGGTCGCGGCATCGGGTACGACCAGCAGGTCGCGGCAGGTCTTGCCCTTTGCGTGGCCACCCTTGACCAGGACCGCGCCCACGCCGCTTTCCAGCAACAGGGCGCCCAGTGTTTCCGGGTCAGTGTCTTCGGCTCGTCCGGTCAGCGAGGCCGCCTCGGGCAGGTTCGGGGTGACCAGCGTTGCTATCGGCAGCAGTTCCTCCCAGAGCGTGGTCGTCGCTTTATCGTCCAGCAGCGCCGCGCCGCTGGTCGCGATCATTACCGGGTCGACGATCAACGGAACCAGGGTGCCGGAAATTTCCCGTGTTCGCTTGAGCTCCCTGACTACGGTCCGCGTGATTTCGGCGTTGGCCAGCATCCCGGTCTTGATTGCACCGATCGGCAGATCTGAGAAACACGCCGCGACCTGTTGACCGACAAAGTCCGCGTCCATGATGCTTATGCCGCTGACCGCTGCAGTGTTCTGGGCCGTGACCGCCGTGATGGCCGATGCACCGAACACCCCTAGCGCGGAGAATGTCTTGAGATCGGCCTGGATTCCGGCGCCGCCGCACGAATCGGAGCCGGCGATGGTCATTGCAACCGGGGGGCGGGTGCTGGATTGTTGTTTTTCTGCAACACTGTTCATGCAATTGCTCCATGGCAAACCGCTTGCCGGCATTGTTTCTGAAAAATTCGGTTGAGACTGTTGTATTTTTACCAAAAGTCAAAGTACACTTGCGTCGTCACTCTACATCGCACAATCGGAAAATAATGCTGCGTCGTACGTTGATCATGCTGCTGATGTTCTCGGCAGTTGCCATTAGCCCGGCTTATGGCAGTTACGCCACTGCCAGAACGATGATGCCGTCTTCGATGGCCTGGTATCTTGCGGGCTTCGAGTTGGGGCCATGGGAAGCCTATCTGGCGCAACGCCTGACGCCCGAGATGGATTCCGTTCAGCGCGTTGCCGTGCCTGAAATCAGCTGGCTTCGTTTTGACCACGACGTGGTATTGCCCGATTTCGCCAAGCCTCTTGTTGGCAAGTCCGACCAGCTCAGGTTTTCATTCCTGAGTTCTCGCATCACCCGTTCGCTCCAAATCGGCTCGTTGCCGGGGACCCTGCCCGAACGTGGAGCGCCTGGTTTCCAGCGCGCGCTTTTGCTTTCCGGGCTTTACGGAAAATTTAATGACTCCAACAGTCTGAGCGTTTCCGCTGTGCTCGCGTCGCAGCAGTTCAGCCACTCAATGCTGGATCTGGCCGAGTACAATGGCGCCTTTCGTCCGGTCGATTTTTTCGCTGCCAATCGCGAACTCTCACAGGGCGCCGGGCTTCAGCTGGGATTTGCCTCCGAATTGCTGCCACGCTTGATGATGAATGCGACGTTTCAGTCGCGGATTGACATGGACGAGCTGTCCACTGTTCGTGGCGTGCATGGCCATTCGGCCGATCTGGACATTCCTTCGCGATTGCGAATGGGGCTCAATATGCGCGCCGGCGAACACACGCTTTTCACGGTGGCGGTCTCCCAGGTTTTCTACAGTCAGGTTGGCGCTTTCCCGAGTCGTTCTCTCCCGGCCAGATTCAATGCGCTGCTCGGCGACAGCAGCAGCCCGCGGTTCGAGTGGAATGATCTGACGGTCTACACCGTCGGCATGCGCTGGGAGCATGAGAGCGACCTTGAATTCAAGGTTGATTTTCACACCCGCTCCCAGCCGACCCCGACATCGCCGTCGTTGATGGCAGCACTGGACGATGAACTGGCACAGCACAGCGTACTGATCGGGCTTGGGAAAGGCCTGGGGAATCGTGCGCGACTGGATCTCAGCGCCTCGTATGCGCCACCCGAGTTTGCGTTCGGCGGTAACGTACTCGGTGTCGTGAGCGAACGCCTGGATCAGGCTGTGGAAGTTGCCGCACGACTCAACATCCGGTTTTAAACTACCCAGGCTTTTCAAGCGAATTCAGTTCGATCCCGCGCCTGTGTGCCGCGCACCTCTGAATTGCGTTAATCTGCTTGCAGTCCCGACCGCGGCATAAAGCAAAGATGGCGATGTTCTCGCAAATCAAGGATTGGTATCATCGGAATTTTTCCGATCCGCAGGTCGTGATTCTCGCGCTGTGGCTGATCCTGGGGCTCGTCCTGGTGATGACGCTGGGCAGGATCCTGGCGCCTGTTTTCGCCAGCATCGTGCTTGCTTATCTGCTCGAGGGCGTTGTCATGCGGCTGCAGCGTCTTGGCATACCCAGGATAATAGCGGTGACTGCGGTATTCAGCGCTTTCATGGCGGTTCTGCTGGTGGTCTTTTTCGGCATCACGCCAATGATCATTCGCCAGGTCGTCGATGCTGCTCGCGTCTTCCCGGACTACATCAGTCAAATCCAGACTTTCGTTCTGCAGCTTCCCGATCGATATCCGCAGATCGTCGGCGAGGGCCAGGTCAACGACATCCTGGAAAGCATCCGCAAGTATATCGGTGAGCAGAGCACCAAGGTCGTTTCGCCCTCAGGGCTCATGTACCTGATCGGCCTTGTGGTTTTCCTGGTGCTGATGCCTATCCTCGTGTTTTTCTTCCTCAAGGACAAAGACCAGATCCAGGCCTGGTTTCGGCGCTACATGCCCCGCAACCGGGCACTGGCGATGGATGTGTGGAGCGAGGTCGATGCTCAGATCGGAAATTACGTTCGGGGCAAGGTGCTGGAAATCCTGGTCGTATGGATCGTCACCTATACCACCTTCGCGGTGCTCGGGCTTCCTTTTGCGATGCTGATTTCCATGCTGGTCGGGTTTTCGGTGCTGATTCCTTACATCGGCGCTGCCGTGGTGACCATTCCGGTCGCGATCGTCGCGTTCATTCAGTTCGGCTTCAGTGGGGACTTCGTCTGGGTAATCGTCGCCTACGCGATCATCCAGCTTCTCGACGGCAATGTCCTGGTGCCGGTGCTGTTTTCTGAAGTGGTGAGCCTGCACCCAGTGGCAATCATTATCGCGGTACTTGTTTTCGGCGGCATCTGGGGTTTTTGGGGTGTGTTTTTTGCGATTCCGCTGGCCACTCTGGTTAATGCCGTTCTGCGCGCATGGCCGCGTCAGAACACGGAAACCGAGCGTGCCGCGAACGCCGGGCAGAACTGACAGACTGCATGCAGTATTCCGATATCGAGGGTCTCGAATTCACCAGCCGCGAATTCGATCCGGATTCCGGCGAACTCAGATTGCGTTGGCGCCTGTTTTCCAGAGGTCGGCATCTGGCGTTGGAAGAATGCTTTGGTTTCGGCCGCGCCATCGGACGGGTTCCACCCGAGCACCCGTCTTTTCAGGCGGCCCTGGATCTGTTGCACTGGATTGCCGGCGTCAGCTATTGGAAGGTTGTGTGCCGAGGCAATATTCGGATGGCTGCGGGTCGACCAGACGCCTTTCAGGCCGACGCTCTGACACGCATCTACCGGCACGGCCTGGCCGAACTGGCCTGGTGCAACCGCCTGAAAGGCCGTTATTGGCCCCGATTCGGCGGCGCCGAACCGACGGCTTGTCCCCAGGCCCCGGACTTAGGCCTTAAGCCGCGTGCGCTGGTGCCCATGGGCGGTGGCAAGGATTCGCTGGTAGCGCTTGAGCGGGTTCGAGCCCGCGGTATAGCAGCCGAAACCGTACAGGTGGGGGCTGCGCCGCTGATTGGGCGCGTGGCCGAACGCGCTGGCACTCGACACCATGTGATCCGGCGCAAACTTGCTCCTCAATTGGCCGCCCTGAACGCTGATGGCGCGATCAACGGGCACGTGCCGATCACGGCAATCAACGCCGCCGCCCTCGTGGTTGCAGCGCTGCTCTGGGACTTCGACGCGGTGGTGTTCGCCAACGAGCGGTCGGCCGATACGCCCACGCTGACGACGGCGGACGGCCGGCCGGTCAATCATCAGTTCGCCAAGAGCTACGAGTTCGAGCAATTGCTGGGGCAGTGGGTAGAGAGATACATTGCCACCGATCTGACGGTTTTTTCGCTGCTGCGACGCGACAGGGAACTTGGCATCTGCCGCGAGTTTGCAGCCCTGATTTCCTATCACGATGTGTTTTCCAGCTGCAACCGGAACTTCCACCTCCAGGGACCGCGAACCACCCGCTGGTGTGGTGAATGTCCGAAATGTCAGTTTGTTTTTCTGGCGATGGCGCCATTCATGGACGCGGCACGCCTGCAGGCCATCTTCGGTCGCGACCTGCTGGCGGAGCATCATCAGTCGGATGCGTTTGCCGCTCTGCTGGAGCTGGACGGTCCGAGGCCGTTCGAATGCGTTGGCGAGGCAGAGGAGGCGCGCGCGGCCCTGGGCGCGCTTTCCGTTGATCCGGACTGGCGTGATCACGTGGTGGTACGAGAGCTGGTTCGGCGACTCAGCCCAATCCTGCCACCGAATCTGGAGACGATGCTTCGTCCCGGTGGTCCGGACCGGATTCCGAAGCGCTTCGAGCCATGAATTTCGAGACGCTGACTTCGGGTCGAACCCTGGTGGTGGGCTTCGGGCGCGAGGGGCGGGCGTTGGAACGCGCCGCGGCCCTGCGGGCACCTGGAGCGCAAATCGAGGTGGTGTGCGACCGAACACCCGATTTCGCACCGCGCGACTGGCCACTGCACATCGGCGCGCCCGATTCGGTTTCTTTCGAGCCTGACCGAATTCTGCGTTCCCCCGGGGTGCCGGTCGATCTGCCGCCATTGCCAGGCTGGCGCGAGTCCGGCAAACCGGTAACCTGCATCTCGTCGCTCTGGTTCGGCGAGCGCCCCGATGCACGAGTTATCGCCGTTACCGGCAGCAAGGGCAAGAGCACAACCGCGGCGCTTATCGCGCACCTGCTCGCGGCCGGTGGGAAGTCGGTGGCGCTGGGCGGCAATATCGGCGTGCCGATGCTCGACCTGCTCGAGGATCGCTCCGACTGGTTTGTCATAGAGCTTTCCAGCTATCAGCTGGCCGACCTGCAGGGACACGCGGCCGCGGCGGTCATCACGCGGCTGTTTCCCGAGCACCAGGACTGGCACGGCGGCGTGGCGAACTATTACGCGGCCAAGCTGCGCGTGGCCGGTATGCTCGACGGTGGACCTCTGTGGATCAATGGTGCCGACCCCGTGCTGGTGGAGGCGGTTACGGACCTGCCGAATGTTCGGACGGTTAACAATGAGGGCACGATTCGGGCCGTGGACGACGGTATCCGGTACCAGGGACGACGTTTGATGGCGGCTTCCGAGAGCCCCCTGGTCGGACGCCACAATCTGGACAATCTCGCGCTGGCTTTAGGCGTAGTCGAGTCCATAGACGGGCAACTGCGGTCCGCGCTTGATAGCCTGGCGTCGTTTCTACCCCTCCCGCATCGGCTCGAACCCGTTTCCGGCCCGGACGGCACGAGCTGGATCAATGACTCGATAGCGACAACGCCATACGCGACGCTGGCGGCCTTGCAGGCCAGCCCGCTGCAGCCGGTGCTGATCGTCGGCGGACTGGATCGCGGCGCGGACTGGCGGATGGTCGTGGAGTTTTGCCGCAACAACCCGCTCGGCGGGCTGATCGGTTTGCCGGATAACGGGCCTGCCATATGCAGGCTTGTTTCAGAGGCCGGCGGCGTCGAGCCCGGGCGCGTATCGAATGTCGCCAACATGCCCGAAGCCGTGGCCGCAGCGCAGGCGCTGAGCAAGCCGGGCAGGGTGGTACTGCTCTCGCCGGGTGCGCCGAGCTTTCCTCGATTCAGGGATTTCGAACACCGCGGCGAGGTATTTCGCAACGCCGTCAGGAGTCTGGCGTAAAGGCGGGAAAGGTCAGATTATGTTGACGATAACGGGCCGGTGTCGAATTTCTCACAGGTTCGCTAAAGCGATCGATCCACTGCGAAGCGTGCAAGCAGTTCCAGTGAATCGCGTTCCGGCGAGGGCGGCAGGGGCGCAAGCGCCTGGCAGGCGCGTTCGGAAAACGCGGTGGCGCGTTCCAGCGCATCGTCCAGCGCACCGGTCTTTGTCAGCACGTCGCGGACCCGCTCGAGTTCTTCGGTGCCGCCGGCGTGAATTGTTTCGACCAGAAATTCACGATCGGCCTTTTGCGCGGCCTTCAGCGCCAGGATCAACGGAAGCGTGACCTTGCCCTCGGCGAGATCGTCGCCGAGGTTCTTGCCCAGCGGCTCGTCTTTGCCCGAATAGTCCAGCCAGTCGTCGGTGATCTGGAACGCCTGCCCCAGGGCATAGCCGAAATCGGCAAGCGACTGGGCGATCGGATCTGGACTGTCGGAGATTACGGCACCCAAGCGTGCGGCCGCCGCGAAAAGGCAGGCGGTCTTGTCGCCGATGACCTTCAGGTATCCGGATTCGTCGAGATCGATGTCGCCGAGCTGCATCAATTGCAATACTTCGCCGGCGGCGATCGTATTGGTCGTGTCGGCCAGGATTGACATGACTGAATTGGATTCAAGCTCGACCATCAGCTGGAAACTGCGCGAGTAAAGGAAATCACCGACCAGAACCGATGCCGCATTGCCCCAGACCTGGTGGGCGGCCTGTTGTCCGCGCCTTCGCTCCGAGCCGTCCACCACGTCGTCGTGCAGCAGTGTGGCGGTATGGATGAACTCGATGACGGCCGCCAGCTGTGTATGTGCCATGCCGCTATAACCGCAGGCCCGGGCCGAGAGCAGATGAACGAGAGGCCGCAATCGCTTGCCGCCAGCGTTGATGATGTACTCGCCAATCTGGTTGACAAGCAGCACGTCGGATCTGAGCCGCTTGCGAATGAGCGCATCCATCGCCTGGCGGTCGCCAGCGGTCAGGCCCATGATATCGGTCAGTGAGCCCGGAGACGTAATTGAACTGACATGGTTCATAACCGGTGATTATACGTTTCACGGGCCGACAAAGCGTTGCCGATTGCTTTTGAATCATCCAGCGACGATTCCTCCAACCGGCCGGGTCCGGCCTCACGCGGCGTCCGCCGGGTCTCGGGTTCCCGGGGTCGGGTGACGAGCGCCCACGCAGCCCCCCTTGGACCGCTGCAATACGGCATGCGACCGGGCTCCAGAATGCATGAACTCGGGTACCCGCAGTCTCTAGGAAGATGGCCCCTCACAGCTGGATGAGGGCTGAGTGGCTGGCTCCTTGTGCTAGACTTTCACGCCTAAATTCATACTTGTGAGTAAGCGAAATGGCGCGCGGAATCAACAAGGTCATCCTGATCGGAAACCTGGGGGCGGACCCCGAAGTTCGCTACACGCCGGCCAATACCGCCGTTTGCAATATCAGCGTTGCGACCACCGATCAGTGGCGCGACAAGCAGAGCGGGGAACAGCAGGAAAAGACGGAATGGCACAAGGTCGTGATGTTCAATCGGCTGGGCGAGATCGCCGGCGAGTATCTCAGGAAGGGCAGCAAGGTCTACATCGAAGGCCGGCTGCAGACGCGCAAGTGGCAGGGTCAGGACGGACAGGACCGTTACACTACCGAAATCGTCGCCAACGAGATGCAGATGCTTGACGGTCGAAGCGGTGCTGCGCCCATGGACGACGCCGGGTATGGCAGCCGCCAGCAGCAGCCGAAGCAGCCGCGGCAGCCTTCGCCGCCGGCCGACGATGATCTGGCCGACGATATTCCTTTCTGACCTGCCCCGATGACAATTTTCGGAAAGCATTCATGACCAGGTTGCTGGTCACCGGCGGGGCCGGCTTCATAGGCGCCAATTTCGTCCATCATGTCGTTGAAACGACAGGGGTCTCCGTCGTCAATCTCGACTTGCTGACGTATGCGGGCAATCCCGAATCGCTCGCCGGCGTCGATGCTGATCGTCATGCCATGGTGCACGGCGATATCGCCGATACCCGCCTTGTCCGCTCGCTTCTCGAGGAGTATCAGCCGGAAGCGATCGTGCACTTTGCTGCGGAAAGTCACGTAGACCGTTCCATTGACAACCCGTCTGCGTTTATCGAGACCAACGTGCTGGGCACCCAGGCCCTGCTTGATGCTTCGCTGGACTACTGGAAGGGCGGTCATTCCGATTTCCGTTTCCTGCACGTTTCCACCGACGAGGTCTACGGCGACCTTGAACCGGACGAGCCGGCATTTTGCGAAACCAACGCCTACAGGCCCAGTTCTCCGTATGCAGCGAGCAAGGCGGCGGCCGATCACCTGGTCCGCGCCTGGCACCGTACCTGGGGTCTGCCGGTCGTGATCACGAACTGCTCCAATAATTACGGACCGCGACAGTTTCCGGAAAAGCTCATTCCCCTGATGCTGATCAACGCTCTGCAAGGGCGCGAACTGCCGGTATACGGTGACGGCCAGCAGCGCCGCGACTGGCTTTTCGTCAACGACCACTGCAGCGCGCTGATGCGCGTGCTTGAGGATGGTGCGCCGGGTCGTACCTACAACATCGGCGGCAACGCGGAACGAACCAATCTGGAGATCGTCCACACGCTTTGCGATCTGCTCGATCAGAGGGTTCCGGGAGACCAGCCGCGACGAGAACTGCTTCGTCACGTGGCGGATCGTCCGGGCCATGACCGGCGCTATGCCATCGACGCGTCGCGCATCCGAGACGAGCTTGGCTGGGCGCCGCAAATGGACCTGCAGTCAGGCCTGGAGGCCACGGTGGCGTGGTACCTTGAAAACCGAAGCTGGTGGCAGCGTATTCAGGACGGTTCTTACCGTGGCGAAAGGCTGGGCACTCGCGGAGAAGCCCGGTGAAAGCAATGCTTGACCTGGCCTGAACGGAAGCGAGAGCATGGATATCGTCAATACTGACCTTCCCGGCGTGATGTTGATCTGTCCCGATGTATTCGGTGACGAGCGCGGGTGGTTTCTCGAAAACTGGCGCAACGAGCGGTTTGCCGAGGCCGGCATCGAGTTTTCGTTCGCGCAGGTCAATACCAGTCACAGCCGGTTCGGTGTTTTGCGAGGTCTGCATTATCAGTGGCCCGAGCCACAGGGAAAGCTGGTCTGGGTCACCTCCGGCCGGGTCTTTGACGTGGCCGTCGATATCCGTCCTGAGTCGCCGGAGTTCGGGCGCTGGGCCGCGGTCGAACTGAGTGCCGAAAATCACCATCAGCTCTGGATTCCCGAAGGTTTCGCCCACGGCTTCCAGGTGTTGTCGGAAACGGCTACTTTTTCCTACCTGTGCACGCGAGCGTACCGGCCCGAATGCGATGCGAGCGTGGCGTGGGACGATGAAGATATAGGGATACGCTGGCCGCATCGGCCTTCTTCGCTTTCGGCCAAGGATGCATCGGCGCCCAGACTCGAACAGATAGCCAAGGAGCGTTTACCCAAATGCGAATCCTGTTGA
>JGI12210J13797_10033043_pt1 | contig 10890 bp, 6 predicted proteins | sample ElkSlonscriptome_3_FD_13797 | JGI IMG/M metagenome (IMG submission 13797) | reverse complement strand
CTTCATTCCCATCAATCGTCAATGAAACAAGAACAGGATCATCAAAACGGATCTCCACATCGACGTAATCGGATTTCCCACCATAAGAAGCGGTCAGCGTCACCACCTGATCAGATAGAACTTCACTTGCCGTGAGTGTTCCGTTTTCGTCCATATCGGCATACAAAGAGTTTTCACTCCACGCAGGAACAACGGCCTTGGAGGTGTTGTCATTATAGTATGCCGTACAGGTGTAACTCGCCGTACCGCCATCAGCCACTAAGGCTGGCCCTGAAATTTCGATGCGCTCGAGAACCGGCGCAACATATTTAATCAACACGCTATGCGAAGCAGCGAAGACACCATCCAAACTTGCGGAAACCGTTACCCCGACATCGGCAGAAACATCTTTTGCAGTCAGGAGACCGTTCGCATTAATCTCAGCATAAGCTGCCGGCGAAACACTCCACTCCGGTTGCACAAGTGGTGCTGATCCATCAGAATACTCAGCAACACAACTCAACTGAATGGATGTGTTTTCATTCAATGAAACAGCCCCGGAGATGGTCAGGGCTTCCAGTAGCGGAACATCAACGATGGAGACCGTAAAACTATCCGTTTCCCCGTTGAAATTCGCAATAACATTGATTTCTTCGTCTGAATCAACATTTCCTGCAGTCAATTGACCCGCCGCATTGATTGCTGCTGATTCAGCAGAAAGCGTCCAGGTGGGGACAACAGAAACAACAGTTCCATCTGAGTAACTGGCGTTGCAGCTATATTGAGCGACCGCACCCTCGTCCACACTTGAGGGACCTTCAATGGAAATTCCTGTGAGTGACGGGGCAACCGACTGAATCACAACATCTAATGTTTGTATGTAACCGCCAACGGAGGCAGAAACAACGATGTTCTGATCAGCCGAAATATTCCCAACACTCATCAAACCAGCGCCATCAATGGAAGCATCAACCGCAGAGACTTCCCAAGCCGCATCAATTTCGACCATACTTAAATCTGAATATTTGCCTGTGCACGTATACTGAGCTGTAGTGAGTTCATCAACAAGAGTGGGCCCTGAAAGAGTGATGCCCGTAAGAACCGGATCAGGTGTCCCACCCGGCGGGGGGGGACCAACGGCCATAGAGGGGGCCGCATAAACACTCGCCAGCACAGTGGCGAATAGAATCGATATTCCTTTGCTGATTTTCTTAAACTGCATCGACTTCTTCCTATTAAATTCTCTGTCCACTTGCCTCCCCCCCCAGGGAGCTGGCAGATACCGGTCGCCGGTTTTCGTACCATTGGGTCATAGAATTAGCACTACACGTGCCAGATAGGGTGCTGATTGCTTGATGCGAAGCTAAGAAGCCTGTTTGCAGAGTTTTTTTAAATCGTTTTTATACGAGTATTTACTATCGGGATAGCCGGAATTTTGCCGAACGCAAGCTCAGCTTTTAATATCTTTTTCAGATATAATCTTTGTTATTCCTTAAACTATATACCCGTTATAAATCGTTGCAACATTGCGAATTATACACTCTGGACATCATATGGAAGCACCTCGAGCGGTCTAACTCGAGTGCACTCCAATAGCTCTTAAAATACTAAACAATCCTCACACTTCTGTGTAAGGATTCACGCATCGAACAGACATACCCCTGCCTGGACGTGAGCCGAGTTCTTTAAAGTAGTATCCCGACTCGGTCAACTTATAATTCCGACTTATTCGGAAAAAAGAAATACGCCGTCTACATTAGCGTTTTACAAGGGTTTTATGAGATCTGGCAAATAAATGTCAGACAGGAAACCATGGCCCGGAAACCTTAAAACAAGGTCAAAATATAGGGGTACTTTTCCCCCGCATTTTAGCCTCTCAACACGGGATACTTCCGACAGGACCGCAATGAATCAGGAACTCTGGTCTATCAGCTCGCTCAGAATCCGGTCAATATGCCGCTTAAGCTTTACCGGCGGTTTATCCATCAGCACATAAAAACCCTCGGCATTCAGCTGCGCATAGGTTTTCCAACCATTGGAAATCCGCCACGGCATCGAAACGTTTTCCAGCGCCGTTTCAGCGGAAGCTTCATCGAGCCCCAGTTGACCACAGGTCCAGATCGACTTCTCCTGCGACATATTCTGGCGTTGCACCGTTTCGAACGCAAAATACTCTGCTACCTGCTCCTCAATCCCCATTTCTTTATTAAGGTAGGGATTCGGCGGGGGCGGCAAACCCGCCGGCTTCATATTTTCATGTGCATACTTATAAAAGCCCCGCATCAGTCCGATCGCCCGGTCAATCACCTCGGTTTTTTCAACCAACGCAACCGGATCCATATCCGCCCGCTCCGCAATCATCTTATAATCCACCACGCCGTCAACAACGGCCTTCAACACCCGGTCTGCCTCTAATTCATTCATAAGCAACATCCTATTCATCCATACTCCCGAAGCAATGCTTTTGCGATTCTTTGCGATCTTTTGCGACCAAATCCATTGCTCGCTTACAAAGAATTCATTATTCTGCGCAAATGAACCTAATATTCCAGACATTGGAAACCGCCTTCCCCCGCTCCGGCCTCTACCGGAACGGAAACACAGAAAACACGCTACACGAAACCGCGTTGCCCTTCAGCCGGTTCCCCTGGCGCGAACGCCACTTGCAATGCCTTTGGGCCGATCCGCGTAACCGCCCGACCGCACTGCAAACCTCCGAAGGAGAAACCGTCACCGTCGAACACCCCGGCGACTGGAATCTCGAACCCGGCCCCGATTTCCTCAACGCCGCGCTATTAATAGGAAAAGAAAAACGCCGCGTCACCGGCGATCTCGAAATTCACATCCATCCCAACGGATGGAACCAGCACGGTCACGCCGATGATCCAAACTTTTCCAACACCCGCTTCCACGTCGTCTACTTCCAAGGATTGGAAATTCCCGGCCTCATCCAGATTCCGCTGCAGGAAACCCTCGCCACCGATCCCAAATTTTCGTTCGACAACATCGACACCGCTGCCTTCCCCTACGCCATACCCTCCGGCAATTTTCCAATGGTTGGAATCGACCCTGATCAAAAAACCGAATTTCTCGAAGCCGCCGGAGAAGAACGCTTACGATTAAAAGCCGAACGCCTTACCCTCGCCATGCAGTCCAAAGAACCCGAACAGGTTTTATGGGAAGAATTAATGGCCGCCCTTGGCTACAAAAACAACAAAGCCCCATTCCGAAAAATTGCCGCAATGTTGCCCGTTGCCCGCTTAAGGGCTCTGGCCTCAACCCCCGACGAAGCCTACGCCATTCTGCTCGGCCTCTCCGGATGCCTGCCCAAAAACCTCGACCCCAAATGGACGCCCGAATCCAAAACCTTCATCCGAAAAGTCTGGGATTTCTGGTGGAAACAATCCGAAGATCTCCACGAACTTGCCCTTAAAAAATCCGACTGGATCCTCGCCGGCATTCGCCCCGCCAATCACCCCATCCGCCGCCTCATGGCCGCTTCTTTTTATGCGTTCCAGACCTTGGAACTCTGCAACCATTCATCCCATTTAACCCAATTCGCGTCCAATCATTGGAACACCCACATCAGCTGGAAAACAAAATGCGCCCCGACCGCACTCGTCGGCCAGGCCCGCGCCAACGCCATCATCACCAATATTCTCATCCCCTTTCGCGCTGCCACCGGACAAGAAATCGACCGATCCAAACTTCCACCCGAGCCCAGCAATGCCATCATTCGCCAGACCGCCTTCACCCTCTTCAGCCCCGACCACTCCGCCAAAATCTACAAATCCGCTCTCGCCCGCCAAGGCCTCATTCAGATTTTCCATGACTATGTCATCACCCACCGGCTCGATGAATTGAAGATCAAGTTTGGAGGGATAACGTCCTCGTTGTCCGAAATCACCAATCCCGTCAGCCTACCTGAAGGGACATTGTCCTCAATGTCCGTGGACAGCGGGGACGCTGTCCCTCCAATAAAGAAAAACGAATACCCCACCCGCAAACACCCCGCCCGACATCCACCCATTGAACAACCCAACCGCATGCCGATCATTTTCCTGACCGTCTGCACACACAAACGAAAACCCATTTTAGTATCAGAAGAAATCCACCAGACATTGCGTTCAGCATGGGGTTCTTCCGATCAATGGATAGTTGGCAAATACATCATCATGCCCGATCACATTCACCTGTTTTGTTCTCCTTCCACGAACGAGCCCCTCAGCATTCAGCAATGGATCGCCTTTTGGAAAAGGCTCGTGTCGCAAAATTATCCCGAGCTCCAGCCCATGTGGCAGCGCGACGGCTGGGACACACAACTTCGCACTAACGAAAGCTATTCAGAAAAATGGCAGTATGTTCAAAACAACCCAGTTCGCGCCGGACTGATTGAATCACCCGAAGATTGGTCCTATCAGGGCACGCTCAATCACCTGCTATGGTGATGCGGACAAAGGGGATGGATGCGACGAAAAGGAGCAACCTTGCCCCTCCAGTTTTACGCAGCCTTGTGAAGGGACAACGTCCTCGTTGTCCATGCCCCTGAGCGTTAACCCTCAACCGGCTGCAACAAAAACACCTTATCCTGGCGGCGAACCTTTTCCGGGACGGCGAAGGTAACCATGTCATTCTTGACGCTTTTGGCGGCGGGCTTGCCGTTGACGCGAAATTCATCCACCTGGAACTGCACAGCCCCGGTCGTCGGACCTTCAATCAGGATTTCGCAGCCGGGTAGCAGCTCCTGTTGCCAGAGCTTAAATTCAACGACGCCGATTTTTGCAAAATAGTTGGTGACCACACCCTGCTCCACCCGTTTGTGCGTCGCCTGCGAATGACCGCTCGCCGCCCACTCGCCCATTTGTTCACCGCAATAATATCCGCCGTCCCAGAACCCGCGATTAAACACTTCCGCCAACCCGGCTTCCAAGGGTTGGAAATTTTCAGGCGCGAACGCTTGATCTTCGACAGCATGGAGGCCTTTGCGATAGGCCTTGGTTACGGTGCTGACATATTGTGCAGTACGTGCGCGGCCTTCGAGCTTGTAAACCGAGACGCCGGCTTCGGCCAGTTTATCGAGGTGAGGAAGCGTGCAGAGATCCTTCGGCGACATAATATACCGGTTCTGCACTTCCAGCTCATCGCCCGTTTCAACATCAACCAAACGATACGCGCGACGGCAGTTCTGAAAACAGGAACCACGATTGGCGGATTGATTATAGCAACCGATGCTCATGTAACACTTGCCGGAAATGGCCACACAAAGTGCGCCGTGTGCAAACAGCTCAATCTGCACGAGCTCACCTTTTGGGCCGCGAATATCTTGTTCACGAATTGCATCAGAAATCGTTTTGATCTGCTCTAGCGTCAGCTCGCGGGCCAGCACCATGACGTCGGCATAGCGCGAGAAAAACCTCACACTTCCTAAATTTGAAATATTGGCCTGCACGGAAATATGCACTTCGAGCCCGATGGAGTGGGCATACTCAATGGCCGAAATATCGGAGGCAATAATCGCAGAAAGATTCGCCGCTTTGGCCGCGTCGCAGATTTCGCGCATCGTTTCGAGTTCATCATCATAGACGATCACGTTGAGCGCCAGATAACTCTTCACCCCGCACCATCGACAGATCCGTGCAATGCGTTTTAGATCTTCTAAGGTAAAGGGGCTGGCGGCACGTGATCGCATGTTGAGTTTGTCGACGCCGAAGTAGACCGAGTCCGCTCCCGCGCGGATCGCGGCCGCGAGCGAAGCATAGGAGCCCGCCGGCGCCATCAGTTCAAATTTGGATGCTTGCTTCTTCATAAGCGGCCCAGAATGGAGGGGTCGTTTCTTAATTGCAACTCATCTAAATTAGGAAAAGGGAGCAGTGAACCGGGATTTAGTTTGAAATTAAATGGCATGGCGGTTATCAGTATGGGTGCATCTCACTTCACATGCCGCGTGGGCGGCAGGAGAGCGGGATAAAGAACCCTAACCGGAGAGGAAATATGAAAAATATTCCCATTGATAGTGTCCGCAACTTCGCTCTAATGGGCCACACGGGTAGCGGGAAAACCTCACTGATCGACAGCATGCTATTCAAGCTGGGTCAGGTGGATCGAGTGGGTTCTCCGGAAAACGGTACCAGTGTGGCTGATTGGACGGAGGAAGAAAAAGCGCATGGAATCTCGATCTGGTCCAAACCTTTCGACGGCGTCTATACCGCCGCATCCGGCAAAGTCCGCCGGCTCGTCATGATCGATACCCCCGGCTTTGCCGACTTTATCGGTCAGAAAATCTGCGCTGCGGAAATTACCGACGCCGCCCTCATCACGATCGACGCTTCCGCTGGCATTCAGGTCGGCACACAGCGAGCATGGAAATCGGCCGAAAAAAGAAATCTACCACGCGGCATTGCCATCACCTGCCTCGATAAAGACGACACCAATTTTGATGACATCCTGCTCGAAATTAAAGAGCGCTGGGGCGACGACCGATGCGTGGCCATGGTCCTGCCAACCTCCGATGGAAAAGCGATTGATATTCTCAACACGCCCATGGCCGATGTACCTGACGATATGAAAGATCGGGTCAAAGGCATTAAAGACCACCTGATCGAACTCGCTGCAGAAACTGACGACTTGCTCATGGAAAAATATTTTGAAGGCGAAGAGCTCACCGCCGATGAGTTTTCAGAAGGCATCCGTAAATCGGTTCACGACGCCCACCTTATTCCCATTTTCGCCACATCCGTAAAGGCAGATATCGGCGTGAAAGAGACGATGGATTCCATCAGCCGCCTATTCCCCTCCCCGCACGACTATCCGGTCAGCTGTGCCGAGGGCAATGAAATCTCCGCCGAAGAAGACCAACCCTTCTCCGCTCAAGTATGGCGCTGTTTCAATGATTCTTTTGTGGGACAGATGACCTTCATCCGCATCTATTCCGGCGTGCTTAAACCCGGCATGGAAGTCTACAACCCGGTCAAAGGCGAAAAGGAAAAAATAAGCACCATGCTCTATGTGGACGGAAAAAAAACGACCGAGGCAAAGGAAGCCAAAGCCGGCGATATTGTGGCGCTGACTAAACTCAAACACACCTACCTGAATGACTCCCTCTGCGCCATCGGTTCCGATATCAAGTTTGAGCCAATCGTATTTCCGTCTCCGGTCTCCGCCTATGCCGTGGAACCGAAGAACAAAGCCGATGCCGATAAAATTGGACAGGCGCTGCACCGCGCCACCGACGAAGACCCTTCCATTCGTCTCGACCACAACACCGAAACCCACGAGCTCGTACTCTGGGGTATGGGCGACATGCATCTGGAAGTGACGTTGGAACATATTAAAAATCGCTCCAACGTGGATATGACCCACCACACCCCGAAAGTCGCATATAAGGAAACCATCACCGGTTCCGGCGAAGGCCACTACAAACACAAAAAACAATCCGGCGGTCGCGGCCAATATGGAGATTGCTATATCCGCATCCGGCCAAAGGCAGATGATAGTTCGGACTGGTTTATCAATAAAATTGTGGGTGGAGCCATTCCTGGAAACTTTATCCCGGCTTGCGAAAAAGGCTTTGTGGAAGGCCTCGAAAACGGTCCGCTGGTCGGCTCCAAGGTCATCAATGTACAGGTCGAGCTCTACGACGGATCCTATCACGATGTCGATTCATCCGAGGTCGCCTTCAAAATTGCCGGAGCAAGAGCGCTGCACGAAGCGATTGAAAAATCATCGCCCGTGCTGCTAGAACCAATAATGACAGTCAAAGTAGTCGTTCCCGATCAGTTCATGGGCGACATCTCAGGACTTTTGAACACCAAACGCGGTCGCATTCTCGGGATGGGTCCCGAGGATGGAATGCAGGCCATCGATGCCGATGTCCCGCAAGCCGAGATGTTCAAATTCTGCTCGGAGTTACGTTCGATCACCAGCGGACAGGGCTCGTTCGAAATGGACTTCGCCCGCTACGAGCAGGTTCCTGCTCACTTGGCCTCCAAAGTCATCGACACAACGAAGGCCGCCAAAGAGGAGTGAGTTTGGAAAGAGGAGAAAAGTAAAAGAGGAAACATGCAAAAAACGCCCCGAACGGGGCACCCCGCGGGCGGTCCGGGCATCCGGATCGCCCGCACTTTTTTTAACCTCGTGGTAGGGACCGGTGTCCCCACCGGTCCGCATACACCCGCATCGGACGCACGGTTGAAATTAAAAAACGGATTAAACTTAAATACTAATGCCCAGTTTGTTATCAGGAGGTATCGAATGCTTTTAGACGAAAGGAATCGTATGAAAACAGTATTAGGGATCACCTGCGCACTGGTTCTCACCGGATGCGTGACCACTTCAGAACAAAAACAAAACTGGGACCAAGGCGGCACCGCAACAGCAGCACCCGCCAATGCCTCGCACTGGACCGCTGAACAATATGAAGACGTACTCGAATGCGTATCCATCAACCGCAGGATCGTGCTGGAAAAATGCGGACAAGATAAGGCGGCCGCATACAGCTCAAACCTCTCGAAGGAAATCTACCTCCTGGACTACGAAGACGCCATCAACCACATCATCAATATGCGCAAACACATGATCGCCTTCCATTCAAAGTAGATCGATCTCCCGACCACCGGTTCTTGAGTAGAGTTCACAATTTCATTAGAGGGACAGGATCAATCCATCCTCCTTAAAAATTGACATAAACCCCTCCTAAACGGCTTGCCCGTTTCCAAGGTCTGGAATATATTGCCACACCCTTCAAAGCCCTGGTAGCTCAGCTGGATAGAGCAACGGACTTCTAATACGAAACGGGCGTTTTTTCCTGAATTATCTCCAGTGATCCTAAGATTGCATCTCATTTATATTAAACATATTATGTTAATATTATTTTAATCCCGAATGATCCCGAATCCGCTTAAATTTCGTCGTCGGGTTACAACTTTGGGTTACAAGTAGGCGGGTTGCTTTTCGTTTTATGGCTCCACGAATCCGTTGCTCCATAGTGATTACAGTGCATCGGATTGAAATTTTGATCCCTTGCAACGACGCCATATAATGTGTTCTTACGCGAAAACTTGTAACTCTCGGAGGAAACGGATTTGGGACACTTAAAAATTCGTTGCTCTCATTTCTCCATATGAATTCGGATATGACCTCTGCTCTTTGAATGCGTTCAGGGTTGTGGGGAATTTCATCACTCTGCATTCATCCTGAATTTCTTTGTTTCATATTGTATAAGCAGGTAAGGTCTCGAATTATTATTGGGTTTTGCAGTGGGGAATATCGTGAATTCTGAAAAGTGTATTGAAAAAGCATCGCGGCTTGTTGAATATTTGATTCGACTGACTGATCTGCAAAGAAAATCGATTAAGGATATAGCTAATTACGAGCAGGTTCTTTGGTTTCATGATGTTCCTCAATTAAAAGGTTGTTTCACACCGGCATGGGGTGCGGATCAGGATATTGACGATAGTGTATGGCTGGAAGTACAGACCCGTCGTGAACCTGCACTGCCAAAAATACCTAAAATTTGCGCCGATTGGGTAAATCAGGCAATTCTGCGCACAAAAACAGAGATGCCTCTGCTTAATCAGACGATTACCCGGCAAGTAGAGAATCCAGAATGGTCTGAAGAATCGGATGAACCCCAGTTTTTATATGAGCAGGATGACCTGAAAGATCACCCTGAAGTTCAGGAAAAATGGGAACGCTATATTGAGGAGCAATGGATTTCCTGGACGGAAGATCACAACGACTGGACCGCTGTTCAAGCCGTCTACTCCAAACTGTTTACAATATACCAAGAACAATTAAAACTGGGTGAGCAGTTTGAGCTGATCGTTGGCACGGGTTTGTTGGTTTGGCAGACACCAGAAAGTCAGCAGATATACCGACACCTTTTGGTGGCGACAGCCGCGCTGGAATTTGAATCTAAACTCGGAAAATTCACGGTGCGTCCAAACCCCGATGGTGCTGATTTGCGGGTCGAGTTGGATATGTTGGAAAGTGCGCAACCTCCCAAGGCTGAAGAGTTGGCTCGGCAGGGCTTGGTTGCGTCTGAAGACAACCCTTGGGCGCGTGGCGTGGTTGATGGCGTTCTGGAAGGGTTGGTTCATTCCATAGACTCAAAGGGCGAGTTTTTTGACCGATTGCAAGCTGAAACGCCTCGAACGGTTGGAAAGCCAGTGTTGGAATATGCGCCTGCACTGATCTTGAGAAAGCGCTCCGAACGGGGACTGACAGAAACGCTCAAAAAAATGAAGGAGCAGGTTCTGAGTGGCGAGGAACTTCCTGTCGAATTCAAAGATGTGGCGGAAATCTATCAAGCCGGAATCGATGAAATAGAACAGGATGAAAGGCCGTTTGCTGACAACCGTGGAAATGAAGCAAAAGCCGCCTTCGATGAAGAAATCTATTTTCCAAAACCTTCAAACAGAGAACAGCGCCAGATAATCGAACGCTTAAGCCATTCAAATGGAGTTCTTGTTCAAGGTCCTCCAGGGACGGGAAAATCACACACTATTGCCAATTTGATTTGTCATCTGCTTGCTTCTGGGAAAAGGATTCTTGTTACGGCTAAAACGCCGCGGGCGTTACAGGTTATTGAGCGCCAGCTTCCTCCGCACATGCGGCCGCTTTGCGTTAATCTGCTCGGTGGCGGGACAGAAGAACGACAGGCATTGGAAAATAGCATGGGAGCCGTGCTGCGGAAAACGCAGACATGGAATTCTTCTGACAGTAAAGCGCGGCAGGCGGATATGACCGATAGGCTTCAAAGCTTGCGGGAAGAAAAAGCAGTTCTTGAGAAACGTATTTGCGCCATTCGAGAATCGGAGACTCACGACCAGACTATTGTTGATGGGTGTTATCGCGGAACCGCCATTCAAATCGTTCGGCAGGTTCTGGGCGAAAAACCGAGCTACAGTTGGC
>JGI12210J13797_10866689_pt1 | contig 10892 bp, 4 predicted proteins | sample ElkSlonscriptome_3_FD_13797 | JGI IMG/M metagenome (IMG submission 13797) | reverse complement strand
CTTAAACGCAAATTCGCCAACACTTCGGTGCCTGGTTTCGCGGTGGTGGTAACGCTATACGATGGGGGGGGCAACTGTTTCCAAAGTGAATCCAAATCAGAATTTGCGGTGCCAATATCCAACACGGGGTGGTCGCGACCGAGCGGTGTCAATTCGATCGGGCCGACGGGCCCGGCGGCACCGCCGAGCGGAAAATCGACAGGCAGAAGATCAGCGAAATCGGTTGTCGCCAAATCGGCGATCTGTCCATATTGACCATCGACGATCACCAACCCTCCACCACGAGAGACAAAACGACGAATTAAGTCCGCATCCTTCGTTGTGATTTGGTTTGCGGGAATTTCACCCAATACCATCGCATCGTAGACGGATATCGCTTCGGGATTCGCCGGAAATTGGCCCGCCGCCTCTCCACGTTCAATCCGTGGTGACTCGGTGCCCGGTCCAAAGATGACCGTGTCGACTTGCCATGCCGGATCCCGCTGGAATATGTTCTTCAGGTAGCGAGTTTCCCAACGACTTGATCCATCCAAAATCAACAAACGACGTGCTCGAGTCGATGCTGCAATACGAAATCGTATCGAGTCGTTTTCGCTCAACAGAGTGCTGAGAGAATCGACCAGTGAATCGACCGAGTCATCCTCGGTTCCGATCAAATCGACCACCGCTCGCAATTCGATCGCCACGGCGTCACGTTTGACTTGCTGGTCAAGATCACTTGTCAAATCGGATTGCCGAATTAAATTGCCGATGTCAATCTCGAAATCGACTTCTTGTTGCCCCTCTCCATCCGCTGTGATCTGCTGTTGCCAAACCGTCCTTCCCAAATGCTCAATTCGTGCTTCGATTTCTTCCCCTGCGACGCCAAAGTGCTTGATGACGACTTGCCCTTTGAACTTGCCGTCGACGGCAACGGATTCAGGGCGAACGATCTGAACAATCCCCACGTCGATCGGTTCTGCTTCACCACCGATACCAACGGTCATGACTTGCGCTGGAATTTCGGCCAGCTGTTCAGCCGTTTGCACCGGAGATTTGCCTGCGTTGTGTCGTCCGTCGCTAAGCAATACCACCGCTTCATGAATCGTTTGGTTTTCAGCATCAAGCGTTTTCGTGTTTGAGTCGTCAGGAATCTGAACCGCCATCGTCTGAAACGCTAACGACAGATCGGTGCGATTTGATTCGGCGATAAGATCAGCAAGTACCGTAGTAGACTCATTCGATTCACTCGACCAGATGGGAATGGACGTGTCGCCATCGATCGCATGGATTTCAATTTGGTGGGTCGGGCGAAGTCGATCGATCAAGCCAGGTTTCCCGTCCGTGCCGGTCAACCATTGGGTCGCTCGCCAAAGCCGAGTATCGATCGGATGCTGAGACAAATCATCGGTAATCGACATGCTTGAGGAGACGTCGAGAGCAAACTTGACGCGGCCCAGCGTACCGATCGTTGATCGAGAATACCAAACGGGACCTGTCAAAATCAGAATCGTGAGCGCAACCGCCAAGCCTCGAAGCAGTGGCAGTAGATAGGATAACGGGGACCCCAGCGATCGAGTTTCTCGGTAGTAAAACAACATGACCGCAATCATTGCCACCAACGCCAAAACCACCACTGCAAAAATGGGCAGGCTCGACGTAAACCGAAGCGAAGCGAGAAGTCCATTCACCGCGTTTGCACTCCTGTACTCCATTGCTGGTAAACCAATTCGATCACCATCAGTACAAGCAACAATAGCAGCAGCGTTTTCCAAATTTCGCGTCCGAATTGTTTTTCCATTTGAATTGCATTGATCGAATCGACATCGTCATGAACCGTTGCCCCGATTAGATCAGCGATCGATTGAATTGTTTCGGGGCTTGCCGTCGGCAGTTGTGATTCTAACGCAGACGTTTGCCCTTCATCACTTTTTAATTCACCGACGGAGGCAAAGAGATTGACGACCAATTGCTGCATTAGCGGAACGAACAACGGACGCAGTGGCAAATTAGTCCATGCGGTGTCCGCAGGAATTGCGAACTGAACGATGCTGCCCTTGCCCCGTTTGGCGGCTACGACGATCGGATCACCATTTTGCATCGAGAGTAAAACGGTTGAATCCAATTCGCTCAGTCGTCCCATTTTTCGATAGGCGTAGACATTGACATCACGAAGCGGATTGTCATCACCACGAACGAGACTTTGCCAGGCCGAGTCTCGTAGCTTTCCACTTTCGATTCGCATCGGCGAAGTCGTCGAGTTTGCATCTGGCTTTTGTGGATGCGTGCCGACCACTTTATCGATCGTAGCGGGAAGCGGCATCGTCACATCACCATGCTGAAACCCCGAACGATAGTTTGCATTACCTAAATTCGCTCCGTCAAATACAACAAGCGAACCGCCTGTTTCGACGAATTCGGCAATTCTATTTTGTGCGGCTACCGACAAATCCAATACGTTGGCGATCACGAGGATGTCAGGACGTCTGGCGGCCATTTCATCCACGATGCGATCAGCGGAAACCACGGTCGTTTGGATCACATCCCTCTCATCGGATTGCGCAAAGGCGAAAGGACTGAGTGCAATGCCCAGGAAATCCGTTTCGCTTCCGAGTGGCTGTTCGCTCGGGTCACCATCGACCATCAAGACTTCAATTTGTTCAATGACCCGTAGAGAAATCCTGCGCGTATTGTCAGCCGTCAATTGATCTTCGACTTCAATCGCTGCGGGTTCGATTGTCACCGAAACATCAAATTGGCTCGGCTCTGGAAATCGATATTGAATACGACTGGTGGCTTTTCCGTTTGGGGGAACACGGACCAGCTCCGAATGGATAGGCTCTCCATTGATCGACCAAATCAATTTCACTGCTGACAATTCTTGGTCGGTGGAGCTTCGGATGGTCGCTGTCAATTCTGTCCGGCGGTCTGGGATGACAACAGGCGACAATGTATTGATCGATTCAATCCAAACGTTGTCGGGATCGGGATTGGTCGCAGATAAATCCCAAAGCTGGGTACTCGGAAACGCAGGAAACAAAGATCCGTCTGTATTTATACTTTCGACAAACGACTTGACGTTGTTGATCGACGAATCATTCACATTGACGGTTTGGAAATCGGAGGCGATGATGATTCGTCGGTAGGGATACGAGCCCTCGCTGGCGACGGTGACGGCACGACGAATGGCATTGGCAAGCGAAAAGGGTCCACTGGTGATTGGCATTTCGTTTGCTTTTTGGATCGCCAAAGCCGGCGACATCGTCGCCGGCGGATTATCGAGGCTGCTGGTGGGCATCCAAATCACCTCGTCACGCCTCGACTTGTCCGTAAAGACCTTGCTCAGACTCTGACGCAACCGATTGATTCGTGAGACATTCGAAGCGTCCGTGGTCGTCATGCTTAGGCTATCATCGATAACCAGAACAACCGATTGGGGGGCATTGTCGGATGAGATTTGAAACCACGTCAAGACAGGACGGGCCATACAAAATGCCAACAAGATGGGGATAGCACAACGAATCAACAGCAGAATGAGATTCGTCCACTTGATTCGGCGGCGATTGTCGCGGGCGATCGGTGCGAGCAAATACATCGCCCCCCAAGGAATCGTTTGCAAACGACTGCGGTGCAGCAGATGGATCAACAGCGGGATGAAAAATGCGGCGGCTCCAAAAGCGAGGATTCCATTGAGCAGAGACACTAACGCCGCCTCCGATTCGAAACCAATTGCCGACGAAAAACAGGCAGCGACGCAACGCGGCCAAGCGATTGGGGCGCAACGAGGTCGAGGATGGGGGTCATGGTGCGGATGCCTATTCTTTTGGGAATAGAGTAACATACGCGATAAATCGCTCGTTTTCTACGACAGTACATCATTCAGACCCATCGTCTGGTAAGATACGAGAGGAACGATCATCTTTAGCGAAGGCACGCTATGAATCGACGGTCATTTTGAAGTGAAAACTTAGGATAGCTTTGCGATGTTGAACCAACAGGTATTTCATCATTACCTGCCTGTCAAAGATCAAGTCATTGGTTGGGGAGCCTACTTGACCGGAGCGGGCCGCTCGACCGCATTGCCTGGGGAACCGTATCCGTTGCCAGGTCATCCTCAACTCTACGATTTCAGTTGGGAGCATGGTCGCACCCTGCCCGAGTTTCAACTGGTTCTCGTGACGGGAGGTGCCGGAGAATTTGAGTCGCAAAACGTTTCACGACGCGAGTTTGAGGGAGACGTTTTGTTTTTCCTTACCCCTGGGCTTTGGCATCGCTATCGTCCCAAAACCGAAACGGGCTGGAACGAACGATGGATTTCGTTTAGCGGAAATCTGCTACACCACCTCAGTAGCATTGAACACTTATGGCCAGACACAGCGTTCGTCGAAATTGGTGATTGCGGATCGTTCACGCAGTGCTTTGATAGCTTGATCAATCGAGTTCACTCAGACCCGACCCAAGATGGCGTCCTGCTATCGCTACAGGGACTTGGACTGATCGGCGAGGCAGTCAGTTTGCTTCGCACCGGTGCAAAGCCAGCAGCCAACAAAGTAAGCGTATCCGCACAGGTGACCAAGGATGCTTTGGTGGATGAAGCGATTGAGATCATTTGGACGCGTAGCCATTCGCCGATCACACCGGCTGACATCGCTGCGCAGCTTTCGGTGACGCAATCGACGCTCGAAGATCGTTTTGTGAGTGCCAAAGGGTCCAGCGTGCTTGAGGAGATCGACCATTGCCGAGTTAGCCGGGCACGTCGGCTGCTCGACGAAACCGATTTATCGATGAATGCAGTGGCCAATCTAGCTGGCTTTTCGAGTGAGGATCACCTCAACACGACGTTCGAAACGTGTGAAGGGAAAACGCCTAGCGAGTACAGAGAGGCGATGTCACGACAGGGATCCGAAGCCCTCTATTCGTCGCTCGTCGAGAGTATGCCGATGCGATTGATTCGCAAAGACAAGTTGGGGAAAGTCGTCTTTGCAAACCAACTGTACTGCATGGCGATGGGCACGACCGAGGAGGAATTGATTGGAAAAACGGATGCCGAACGATATCCGCCCGAGATTGCTAAAAAGTATCGCGAGGATGATCTACGGGTAATGGAGTCGGGACAGGGATTGACGGAAATCCGAGAACAGATCACTCCCGAAGGCGAATGGACTTACGTCGAAACATTTAAGAGCCCCGTCTATGATGCCTCGGGTAATGTCAACGGAATTCAAGTGATGTTCTGGGACGTTACCGAACGAATCCGGGCGGAAGAGGAAGTGCGTGCGGCAAAAGAAATGGCCGAGCAGGCGAATCGAGCCAAGAGTGAATTCTTGGCAAACATGAGTCACGAAATTCGTACACCCATGAATGGCATCATCGGAATGTCGGAGCTATTGTCGGCGACATCGCTGAACAAGGAACAGCGAGAATTCTTGACCTTAGTTCAAGAGTCTGCCCGATCCCTGCTGAGGCTACTCAACGACATCTTGGACTTCTCCAAAATGGAAGCGGGAAGGATGGAGTTGGAGGATGTTCCCTTCAACCTTCGTGACTGCATCGGCAAAGCACTCAAGCTAATGACCATCAAGGCCGACGAAAAAGGGCTGGAGTTAGCCGGGCGAATTGATCCAAAAATCCCGAATTATGTGATCGGTGATCCGGGTCGTATGCGGCAAATCATTGTCAACTTTGTCGGCAATGCGATCAAATTTACCGAGAAAGGGGAAGTTGTCGTCGATGTCAATCCGGAAGAAATCACTGCCGATGCTGCGTTATTGCACGTGACGGTTCGCGATACAGGAATTGGAATCCCAGAAGAAAAACAACGAACCATTTTTGAGGAATTCTCACAAGCCGACACCTCAACGACACGCCAGTTTGGTGGCACTGGACTCGGATTGACCATTTCAGCAAGATTGATCGATTTGATGAGCGGTCGTGTCTGGGTCGAAAGTGAACCTGGTTCGGGTACGACGTTTCACTTTCTCGTCCGGTTGGGCATTGTTTCCGATCAATCAACTTGTCATCCCGCTGAGTTGTCGCGGTTAGAGGGCATGAAGGTCTTAGTGGTCGACGACAACTCGACAAATCGTCGGATTTTGCGAGAGGTTCTCAACCAGTGGCGCATGCGGCCTGTGTTAGCACCAAGTGGAGAGCGGGGACTGGCACTCGCTTCGGCAGCCGAACGAGACGCTGAACCGTTTGAAATGATTCTTTTGGATTACCACATGCCCGAGATGGATGGGATGGAATTCGCCAAGCATTTGCGAAAGCAGAGCGGTTTGGCTCATGGCCCAATCATCATTTTGTCATCTTCGGTCAGCGGTCTCGATCCGCCACGCTTACGGGAACTCGGGATCTCGCGTTACATGACCAAGCCGGTGATTGCATCAGAGCTTCTCGACACCGTTTTAGAGATCAAAGGTCTTGCAGAAGCCGATGCTTCGGACTCCGACGAGTCGTCGGCACCGCAGCAGGTTCCTCGCAAGATTTTGTTGGTCGAGGACGGTCTGGTCAACCAGCGAGTGGCACTTGGCTTCTTAGAAAAATGGGGACATCAGGTGACGATCGCAGCCGATGGACGTGAGGCGGTCGACTGCGTGAAGCAGGAGAGCTTTGACTTGATTTTGATGGACATTCAAATGCCAAACATGAACGGATACGAAGCGACCGCCGCAATTCGTGAATCAGAAAAAGGTACCGATTCGCATCAGTATATTGTCGCCATGACAGCGGAAGCGATGAAGGGGGATCGCGAAAAATGTTTGCAGTTTGGTATGGACGACTATATCTCCAAGCCATTTGATCCCAAGGATTTGTTGCGAGTCATTCACTCGAGCGGAACATCAGGACTTAGCACAGAAACCGCCTCCGTTGCCAGCCAAGAAGCGACTCGAGTGCACTCGTCAGCCCCAAAGAACGACGACTTGTATCAATGGGATCAAATTCTTGAAAAGCTGGGCGGCGACGAGGCCATGCTTTGCGGAATCGCGGAAGCCTACATGGAAGAAGCACCGGCATTATTAGCTAAAATGAGCGAGGCATTGGATTCGGGTGACGCCCAGCAAATGTCGCGCAGTGCACATACGCTCAAGGGCGCATCAAGCCTCTTTGGTATCGAAGCGGTGACAGAGATCGCTCAATCGATTGAATCGAAGTCAAAAACGGGTGACCTAGCCGGCTTAGAAGAACCGTTTGCTCGTTTGAAAGAGCATTGCAGCCGGTTGCTCAAAGCGTTGTCCGAGCATCGTAGCGAGAACGGAATGTGACGGCGTCCTTAGAGTAAGGTCGCATCAACGATTTTGCCACGCCAGTAAATGAATCTGCCTTCCGGTGCGTCCCACGCGACTTCTGCATCAGAGGGTAAACGGAGCGATCCGAAATCACGATAGTTTTCAAAGCGGCCTTCCCACGGCTGCAATTCATCGCCGCGAAAACGGGTGAGCGTCTGGGCACGCACGATATCCCCATTGTCGTCGAACTGCAGATCAACGTACGTTTCGTCGTCGATCACGCTGACTCGAACTTCGTTTTCGGATCTTTCTTCAAAACATAGCGATTCGTTTTGAACGAAAGCCATCGGGCACCACGCTAATTCGGCAATGTAGCGTTGGGCTTCGCTACGGTCTACCTTGGGCCCGCGAGCGTGAGCGACACGCACGAGACCACAAAGCCATGCATCCAAGGCACCGTGTCCGTTTTCGAAACAGTCAACGACACTGCCGGGAATGAAGCCCGCCATCCGAAACTGCGCGCGCCAACGAAATTCGACCGACGCTGCCGACATCGTTTGCTCAGCACAAAACGGCATCCAAGGCTTTGTCGGGCCAAGTCGGATCTCGCCCCGTTGGCTTATTCTGACGCCATTCGATTCAAGCGATTGCTTACCGAGGCAACAATGAACAAAATTGGTGATTAGTTCGGGCGGAGGATTCATTCTTGCTAACCCATCTATTTGAAGCGATAGATACACGCTCCGGTGACACTATTTGTTAAAAAGTAGATTTCGCCGCTTGGGTCTTCCCCAAATCCTAGCACGGGAATGTGTTCGGGAACCACTCGTTCGTTCCTGGTGGCACGCTCCGTTTTCGGGTCGTAGCTCAACGCCCAAATGCTACCAGAAACGTAGTCGGCATACAGGTACTTTCCGGTTAAGGCAGCGAGGCGATCACTGCGGTAGACGCGGCCACCGGTAACCGATAATCCGACGCCGTGATCATATTCCCATACCGGCATGATTGGCTCGCTAACCGAGGACGCTTCGCCTTGGCTTCCAAACGGATGCGTTGCTTCCCAAACACTCCATCCGTAGTTGCCTCCTTTGCGAATGATGTTGACTTCTTCCCACAAATCTTGTCCAACATCGCCGCACCATAAACGACCGGTTTGCTTGTCGAAGGCAATTCGCCATGGATTGCGAAGTCCGTAAGCGTAGATTTCAGGGCGAGCATTTTCGACGTCGACAAAGGGATTGTCCGCTGGGATCCCGTACGGTTTATCTGTCGACGGATTGTCGACATCGATTCGAAGAATCGTACCGAGTATTTTTGATAAATCTTGGCCCGCTAGAAGAGGGTCATTGCGATAGCCCCCGTCGCCTAAGCCGAGGTAAAGGTAACCGTCGGGGCCGAATTCGATGCTGCCGCCGTTATGGTTTTGAAACGGTTCCTCGAACTCCATTAAGACCACTTCGCTGTCGGGATCGGCTCGGTTGGGGTCGTCCTTGGAGACCTCGAAGCATGACAACAGTGACTTGCCTTCACTGGGGTGCGAGTAATAGACGTAGAACTTTCCATTCGATTTGTACTCGGGATGCATCGCCAATCCGAGCAACCCTTGCTCATTGGCTCCTCGTGATTGCCAATCCTTCACCTCGCCTCTCAGATCGAGGAACAAATGCGATTTCGTTACATCGTATTCGTTTTTGAAAACCCAAATTTGCCCTTCTTGCGAAACCGTAAACAATCGGTTGCTGTCGTCGTTTGCGTAAGTCAATTCGATTAGCCGTAGTGGACGGATTTTGCCAGCGTCATCGATCGCTTCCCACTGATCCCATTGGAGGTTCGGAAACGCCAACTCGGTGGTAAGCCCGAGTTCGCCATGCACCGGGTCGGGCACGGTTTGTTCGGAATCGAGTCGTCGAATTTTGATGTTTCGAAATTCGATGGGGTGCCCGTGATCTTGGAGACACAAATGGCCTCGTTCGGCTTTTCCGAACATGGGGTATTCGGCGAACTTGCTGTTGGCGACGCGGTTGTTCCAAGTGCTGTCACCGACCTTGAAGTTGAAATAGACATTCCCGTTGAGACAAACTCGCGATTGAGCGGGTGAAACTTTCAAGTAGAGCTCATTCCACTCGCCGACGGGGCGTTCGGCATCGATCGGTCCCTCGCCAGCGATTCGGGACGATCGGGGCTGATACAGATCGTAGAGCCATCCCGACTTTTGAGCGTCCTTTTGATCACGACTGTCGAAAATCTGGACTTCGGGTCCGCTATGCCAAGGGGGGCCGTCCGTTTCCACCACCCCAAAGATCACGCCGCTGTTGCCGCCCTTCGAGTTTTTGTACTGCAGGGAAAGCTCGAAAGAGTCAAACTTTTCTTTCGTGATCAAATCACCTGAACCACCCGTTTGGAGGGCGATAACGCCGTTTGTCGCTATCCACCCATTTGATATGTCGTCACGTTTGTAGGTTCGCCATACGTCCATCGATTGCCCGTCGAACAGTAATTCCCAGCCGCTCAGCTTTTCGGCCTCGGTCAGTTGGTTGGGAGTTGTGTCGATCGGAAGGATTTCCTCGGGTTCAACGTGGCGTAAGCTTCCAGATTGTGTATCGGAACTGGACTGATTTGTTTCGGTTTTCCCAGGCGAATCCGCGAAAGTAACCGAGGGGAAAAGGCACAACGGGGTAATTGCCGTCACGACCAGAAGTACGGCGCGGACTTTGGAGTCGGTATTCATTTTCATTTGTGTCTTTGAGATAGGGGGCAAAAAGGTTGTGGGTGGAAAGGTAGGAGACAATGTTTGGGCAATTGATGCAATTGGAGAGTTCGATATCATTTTGCTAGGATTGCATGTTAAACGAAGGGAAAATTCTTTCCAGTTGTGTTAGACTAAAGGGAAGGTTTACCGACTTATCGAATAGCTTACTTATCTATGAGCACCACTCAACAAGCTTACGACTTCTTAGCGCCTCCATCGCAAGACGACGATCTTGGTATGCTTGGATCGTATCGAATCATCAACGAACTTGGGAAAGGAGGCATGGGGTATGTCTTTCGTGCCGAGGACACGCGGCTGAAGCGTACCGTCGCCTTGAAGGTGATGAACAAGAAGATCGCGGCGACCCCAAACAGTCGCAAGCGGTTTTTGGAGGAAGCTCGAGCGATGGCAGCGGTCCATCATGACAATGTTGTCGTGATTTTTGAAGTCGGCGAAAAAGCGGGCACTCCCTTTATGGCGATGGAGTTGCTTGGTGGCTCGACGCTGGAAGCGTTGAACGCGAAGAAACAGAAGCTTTCTTACGAACAAATTTTGAATTTTGCGATTCAAATTGCGCGTGGTTTGGCGGCGGCCCATGAAAAAGGGATCGTCCACCGAGACATCAAACCGGCCAACATTTGGATTGTCAAAGAGACCGATCGCATCAAGATTCTCGACTTCGGCTTAGCTCTTGCCCAAACCCCGGTGGATCGATTGGCGGGCACCGGTTCGGTCATCGGGACGCCTGGCTATTTGTCACCCGAACAAGCGCGTACGGACCCGCTCGATGACCGCAGCGATTTGTACTCGCTCGGTGTGGTGCTCTACGAGATGTGTACCGGACGATTGCCGCTTCAAGCGTCGACGGTTGCCGGCCAATTGGTAGCGATACTTGCTCACAAGCCGACGCCGATTCGCGAACTCAATCCTGATATTCC
>JGI12210J13797_10105693_pt1 | contig 10892 bp, 9 predicted proteins | sample ElkSlonscriptome_3_FD_13797 | JGI IMG/M metagenome (IMG submission 13797) | reverse complement strand
GTCGGGATGAGTCCGATCGAGTATCTCAACCGGATTCGCGTGGAAAAGGCTTGTTACCTCTTGACCGCCACGCAGCTCTCCATTTCCGAAATTGCCGTAAGGACAGGTTTTAACGAGATTCCCTACTTCAATCGGCGGTTTAAGAAAACGCTAGGCAACACCCCGACGGACTACCGTTTGGGCAAAACTCAAAAGGGTTGACCCCGATGGTCGATGAAAATGCGAAGCGATGGAATCCCCAAAAAGTGATGCCTTGGGAAATAAACCCCACTCTTTCATAAAACCAGTCGTGCTAGCTTGATCTTTTTGCGCAGAGCTGTGTTGTTCAGGCAGTTACGTATCTCAACGGATACGCCCCCGCCTGAACTCCTTGCTCTGCACAAAAATTTGCGGCGCAATCACTTCCCGCTTTTATGAAACAGTGGGGTAAACGTGCCGGCACAACCAAAGTGGCCCTCATACTCTGGTTACCACTAGCGGTTCGATTCACCCCTGCCGGCCTCGAGCCTCTTGCGCCAACTCCTCAAGCATTGAAATAAGGGTGCCGATCGGCGCTGGTTTCGCTAATCCCGCTCGAAACCCGTATTCTTTCGGATGTTGCAAGGCGTTGTCTTCCGAATAGCCACTGTGAGCAATGGCCAGGATGTCCGGATCGATTTCTTTCAATTTGCCAAGCACCGCTACCCCACCCGCGGAACCAGGCATGGTCAAATCGAGCACGACGACATCAAACGGCTTCTGCGATCGGCGAGCCTGGAGGAAGGCTTCCAGACACTGTTGTTCCTGAATGGTGGCGACCACTTCGAACCCTTGAAGTTCTAACATCTTGGCGTATGGCTCCATGACGTTGGGATCGTCGTCGAGCATCAAGATTCGCGGTGGAGGCCCGATCCAATCCTTTAAGCTGGCGATCGGCGAAACACGTTTTTTCTTTTCACGCGGCGCCGGAGCGACCCCAGGCAGCAACACCCGGAAAAGGGCTCCCCGACGACGTAACGGGTGGTGAATAATCGCTCCGCCACTGCTATGAGCCACGTGATTCGCCAAGGCCAACCCGAGCCCGCTCCGGTCCGAATGGGTGCTGAAAAAAGGATCAAACAGATACGGAACCGCCCCCTCCTCGACGCCCGGTCCATTATCTTCCACTTCGAAAGCCAAATAATCGCCAGGCGGCAATAGATCAAGCGGCACCTGTTCGTTGGGATAATTGTAAAGCCGCAAGACGATCTCGCCCCGTTCAGCCATGGCCTGAACCGCGTTGAGCACAAGGTGATGCACCATTTGCCGTAACAACGAGTCGTCACCGTTGAGATCGAAGACTTCCGGATCAATATGCCAGCGGCACTGAACGTTGGTTCCCCGAACCGTTAATTGCGCAGCCTCTTGAAAGAGTTCAGAGGGCGCCAACTGGCGATGGGTCGGTTTACCGGTATGTGCGAAGGCTAAAAGCTGGCGAGTCAATTGTCCGGCTGTATCGGAGGCGCTGAAAATTTGGTTTAAACATTGCTGGGTCTCGTCACTATCCAGCTTACCTTCCTGAACCAGACTGAGATTAGCCGTGATGACCGTCAGCAAATTATTGAAATCGTGAGCCACACCGCCAGCTACTTTCCCGACGATATCGAGTGCGGTCCGGCGTTCGCGCCACTGCTGGCTTCGCTTGATTTCAGTGATGTCCCGGGCCATGCCGAGCGATTGGGTCACCCGTCCCTGATCGTCGCGCTGGCTAGGGGCTTCGCTGGCTCGCAACCAGACCCATTGCCCGTTCCGGTGGCGCACGCGAAATTCCACCTGAGAAGATGCGCTGTTGGTTGATTGATCCAGTTTTTCCCAATGCGCCCGCAAGCACTCGGTGTCGTCCGGATGGCACATCGCCTGGAAGGTGGCGTTTTCAGCAGCCATCATTTCAGATGCCGAATAACCGAGCATGCTTTCCACCGCTTCTCCGATCCGCAACAAACGGCGTCCCCCCTGCCGTTCATGCACAAAAAGCACGAGGCTCATCGCTTTTTCGAGTCGTTCCCAAAGCTTGGCCTTCTCGTCGCCCGGGCTGAGGATATCGAATTCGGATGATTTCCGGCTGGCGACTCCATCCCATCTGGAACACCCCAACTCATCGATCCAATGCCGAAACTCGACGAATAGGTGCCGCCACCCCTCTTTCGCCCGGACACGGGCATCGAAGCCATGGCTGCCCTCCTGCAATCCGCCCTGCTTGATGGTGGCCCGCAATGCGACTGCATCTTCGGGGTGAATCCGGTCGTGCACACAGTGCCAATTGCCAATCAAATCCGCCAACGGCAACCCGAATAAGTTCTCCGCCTGATCACTGAGAAAATAAGTCACCGGTTTGCCTTGCCGATCATGGCCGACTCGAAAAAGAACGGCATCAATTCTCGATGCGAAATCGCGTTGCGCCTGTAAGGTTTCTCCCAGTCGGCGGTCAATTTGACGAGCGGAGGTCTGATCCTCCATTAGACCGAACAAACACGGCTCGCCATCTTCGTAAAGCAACCCGGTGATCTGGTGATACACCGGTTCGCGAGCCGAACGCCGCTGGACCACCAAATCGAACCGTTGCCCCTTCTCCCTCAGCCTGGCTAAAGCCTGTCGCAGACGTTGGGCATCCTCGTCAGCGTAACTCCGCAGCCAACTATCCAGATAGCGTGGTGCAATTTCTTCTTCGAAAAAAAGAGCGGCGGCCGGTGAAAAATGCAGCGTATTCTGGCCATCCAACCGCCACCAGGAGAGATGCATATCACCGAGAAGTTGATCGAACGCCTCACCAGGAGGAAACTTTCGTCCCGGCTCTAAAGAAGAATGCGCCCCTTGCGAAGTCCCTGTGTTGGAGGAGGAACCGGAAGTATTCACTCGTTTCCCATTCCATTATCGAGACCATTTTTCAAGCGGGGAATTCCCCGGGCCTGGAGGTAGGGTCGGAATGAACGTGGGCGAGGGTGTGAGCGAACCGAGCAGGCGCGATGTCGTTGGCGGCAGCTGACCTGCCCGCTGAAGCTCACGCATTGCCTCGCCCTGAGCGAAAGCATCCAACCGCTTCAGCCAAGCGTTGACATTATTAGAAAAACTTATACTTTGCACTCGTTCTTGGCCTCAACCCGCTCCAATATTACTCACGCATGAATGCTTTAGTGCGATTCTACCAATCTTCGGTAGGCAAAAAATACATCGTCGCCCTCTCGGGGCTGGCGCTCGTCGGCTTCGTCATTGTCCATATGCTGGGCAATTTCACCCTCTTTCTGGGTCCCGAAGCGATCAACGCCTACGCCCATAAATTGAAAAGTTCTGGTCCTCTGCTCTGGATTTTCCGGATCGGTCTGTTCGTGATCTTTTTGCTCCACGTCGTGAACACGATTCAACTGGCTAAATTGAACCGGAAAGCGCGTCCCGATCGCTACGCCAAAAAGAACAAAGTGCAGGCATCCACCGCCTCACTCACCATGGTCATCAGCGGCACCATCATCGGCGCATTCGTCATTTACCACCTCTTACAATTTACAATCGGAGTGACCGATCCAGAATATCTTCAATACCGAACGGCAGACGGTCATCACGACGTTTTTCGAATGGTGGTCACCGCGTTTTCCAATCCAATCGTGGTTTTCTTTTATATCCTGGCCATGGCCTTACTTTGTCTTCATCTCAGCCATGGCTTCGCCAGCGTCTTTCAAAGTTTAGGTGTGCGTAACAATTTGATCGCTCCAGCTCTGCGCTATGCTTCTTACGGGTTGGCAGCCATCATCTTCATTGGAAACTCCTCGATGCCCCTCGCGGTCTTAATGGGCTTCATCACCCTCCCAAATTCATGAGCAACAACGGATCCAACGGCGTTCTCGACAGCAAAATCCCTTCTGGTTCCGTAGATCGGAAATGGGAAGATTACAAAGCCCACATCAATCTGATCAATCCGGCGAATAAACGGAAATATTCCATTATCATCGTCGGCACCGGACTGGCCGGCGGCGCCGCGGCGGCGACCTTGGCTGAGTTGGGGTATCACGTGAAAGTCTTCTGTTATCAGGACAGCCCACGCCGAGCCCACAGTATCGCGGCTCAAGGCGGCATCAACGCCGCTAAGAATTATCAGAACGATGGAGACAGTGTTTTCCGCCTCTTTTATGACACCGTCAAAGGCGGCGATTTCCGGTCGCGCGAAGCCAACGTCCATCGGCTTTCGGAAGTCAGCGCCGCCATTATCGATCAATGCGTGGCGCAAGGCGTTCCGTTCGCCAGAGAATATGGCGGCACATTATCCAACCGTTCATTTGGCGGCGCCCAAGTTTCCCGAACATTTTATGCCCGCGGCCAAACCGGACAGCAACTGATGCTCGGAGCCTATTCCGCCATGATGCGACAGGTGGGACTCGGCACTGTGGAAATGATTCCGCGCACGGAGATGCTGGAAGTGGTGCTCGTCGATGGCCACGCCAAAGGTATCATCACCCGAGATCTCGCCACAGGGGAAATCCAGCGGCACGCCGCCGATACTGTCGTGCTCGCCACCGGCGGTTATGGCAATGCCTACTATCTCTCCACCAACGCGAAAGGCTGTAACGTCACGGCGACCTATCGCGCTTACAAAAAAGGGGCCTTCTTCGCCAACCCCTGCTTCACCCAGATCCATCCAACTTGTATCCCGATCAGCGGCGATTATCAGTCGAAATTGACGTTGATGTCGGAATCCCTCCGAAATGATGGTCGCGTTTGGGTGCCGAAAAAAGTTGGGGAGACCCGAGCGCCTGGTCAAATCCCCGAAGATGAGCGGGATTATTATCTGGAACGAAAATATCCGAGCTACGGCAATCTCGCACCACGCGACATTTCCTCTCGAAGCGCCAAGGAAGTCTGCGATGAAGGGCGCGGGGTCGGTCCCTCCGGTCTGGGAGTTTATCTCGATTTCGAGGATGCCATCCAGCGGTTAGGCGAAACAACCATCCGCGAACGTTACGGCAATCTCTTCGATATTTACGAAAAAATTACCGGTGATAATGCTTATTCTGTTCCGATGCGCATCTACCCCGCTGTCCACTACACCATGGGCGGTCTATGGGTGGATTACAATTTGATGAGCAACATCCCCGGCCTGCATGTCATCGGGGAAGCCAACTTCTCCGATCACGGCGCGAACCGACTCGGAGCCAGCGCCCTGATGCAAGGTTTAGCCGACGGCTACTTCGTTCTGCCTTACACGATCGGGGTTTATCTTGCCGATCATGGCAAAGAAAAGGTCAGCACCGATCATCCGGAATTCGAAAAAGCAGAAACCGAAACGCGCGACCGCATTAAAAAGCTGCTAAGCATCAACGGTTCCCGGACTGTCGATTCCTTCCATCGCGAACTCGGGCATCTTCTCTGGGATTACTGCGGGATGTCTCGCAATGAAAAGGGCCTGCAAACGGCCCTCGAAAAGCTGCCCGCCTTGCGCGAAGAGTTCTGGTCGAATGTGCGTGTGCTCGGCGAGAACGAAAACCTCAATCAATCGCTGGAGAAAGCCGGGCGGGTCGCTGATTTCCTCGAATTCGGCGAAATCATGTGTCACGACGCCCTGGACCGAAAAGAATCCTGCGGCGCTCATTTCCGCGAAGAAAGTCAAACGCCGGAAGGTGAAGCGCAACGAATCGACGACGACTATTCTTACGTTTCCGCCTGGCAATATACCGGCGAAAACTCTCCCCCGAAACTGCACAAAGAACCGCTGGAGTTCGATGCGGTCAAACCTGCCACCCGGAGCTACAAATGAATCTGCTCAATCTCACCCTGCACGTTTGGCGCCAGAAAAGTCCCAATGCCGAGGGACGCATGGAAACTTATCCCGCCAAGGAAATCCCCGAGAGCGCCTCCTTTTTGGAGATGCTCGATATCGTCAATGAACGCCTCATTGAAGAAGGCACCGAACCGATCGCGTTCGACTCGGATTGTCGCGAAGGGATTTGCGGCGTCTGCTCATTGGTCATCAACGGCATTGCCCACGGTCCGCAACGCGGCACCACCGCTTGCCAATTGCACATGCGTCATTTTAAAGATGGCGATGAAATTTACATCGAGCCTTGGCGTTCCCAACCCTTCCCGGTTGTTAAAGACCTGATCTCCGACCGTGGCGCCCTCGACCGGATCATGGCATCTGGCGGATTCGTCAGTGTTCGGACCGGCGCTGCCCCGGACGGTAACGCCATCCCGATTCCGAAAGAACGTTCCGATCTCGCCATGGACGCAGCGCAATGCATCGGCTGCGGCGCTTGTGTGGCCGCCTGTAAGAATGCATCAGCCATGTTGTTCACCGCCGCTAAAGTCAGTCAGTTGGCCTTGTTACCGCAAGGCAAAGCGGAGAAAGACCGGCGTGTTCTCAGCATGGTCCGCCAAATGGATAAGGAAGGATTTGGCAACTGCACGAATCAGTATGAATGCGAAGCGGTCTGCCCGAAAGAAATCAGCGCCTCCTTCATCTCCAGAATGAACCGGGACTACGCCGTGGCTTCGGTCAAGGAAACCCTGGGCTTACTCTAATCAGGCAGCCTTTGGTGCCCAGCCGGAAAGCAGGCTTCTTTAACCCCACAGCTTCTTAAAAGCGGGCCGTGATTGCGCCCTAGATTATTNTGCAGAGCAAGGACTTCAGGCGGGGGCGTATCCGTTGAGATAAGTAACCGCCTGAAATGACAGAGCTCTGCGCAAAAGGATCCAGCTAGCACGACTGGTTTTATGAACATTGGGGTTTACCGTCACCTGGCGTCCATGCGCTCGTTGGACGGCCGTCCCGCTTCAAATCAACCCTTTGTGCTTCGCTAGCATCTCGATAATGCCAATCCGCTGATCGCGAATTTGACCGACCCCGGCCAGATTATCGATGTGCATGAACCAACGTCCGCTATGGTCAGCCGGGCAGCAAAGCGCACAGATCCGCCCCTCCCGATACCAGCCAAACAAAAGTTCTTTTCCGTCGTGTTCCTGCAGGTAATGCTCCAGATACTCCGCAAAATCGGGATGTGTGTCAGTCAATTCGCGGCGAACCCCCTCCAACACCTGTTCAGACGAAATCTTGCGGATGGTCGCCTCCAATAACTGCACATCTTGACGTTGTTCGGCCGTCAACGAATCATAAGTGGGTACCTGCTTCATCGATGAAATGTAAAAAATCTGGCTGAATCTGTCGAAGCAAAAGCATCAAAGCGCCACTCGAGTCTCGAACTCAAGTGACGCTTCTGCAAAGAAATGCCCCGCAGTGCCGTTTAGGGGACTATCCCGTTCCCTTAAGACAAAGGGTGGATGACCATCGATCTGCGCCTGACTTCCAGTGAAGGCCTGTCATTAACAGATTCGAAACAGCCTCCGGGGATGAATTAGCATCGGTCCGGGAGTTGTCGCCGTTATCTCGAACACCGTAGGGCAAATGGATTTTCGCCGAAGCGAAAAAGGGTAAAAAGAACAGGAGCAGCTAAGGAAATGATGACGGATTGCGAGGTTGTGTCAATGCAATCAAGCTCGATACATTTAGGGAACGCATTTGGCCTGTCAGTTGGATGCCTTCAGCCTCGTGATTTCTCATGCCTGCTGTGAAACTTTGGCCTCCCATTCTCCTTCCAGTTTTTGCCCATATTCCGACTCCCCACCGGTATAGGCTTTGCCGCTCAGGCAAGGGCGCACCGGCTTGCCTGCCCTGGTCTGCTCCAGATATTGAGTGTGGACGAAATGCAATGCCAACCCGGCCCTCGCCTGATCCGTTTCATTTTTCCTCGTACAATGCGGCACACCGTAATTGAAAAACAATGCACCCCCAGCCGCCATCTCTACCGGCACCACTTCATCCTCGCTCTCATTGATGTCGCAACGAATATGATGGTCGCTCCCCTCGTCCCGCCGATGCGCCAGTTGCCGGTCAAAAGCACGCGGCACTACATGCATGGTCCCATTCGCCACATGCGCATCATGCAAAGCAACCCACATTCCGACCCCCTGCAGCGGGTCAGGACATCCAAAATAGGCATTGTCTTGATGCCAATTGGTCCCAGCCCCGTGCCGAGGCGGTTTCAGAAAAATCTGGTCGAGTTGCAGGTGAAACTCCGGTCCAATCAGATCCGCCACGGTGTTTCGCACTTTTTCACTGAACGGTAATGCTCGAAACAAGTCACTCTTGGGACTTAGCGGACAAATCTGAAGATTGGCTTTTTGCCCGGACGGCGTCACCCCGTCACCATTCGTGGCGACATTGCGAAGCAGCCCAGCTTCTTGCAGCCGCCCGAGTTCTGCCTGCATAGCAGCCACTTCGTTCGAATCGAATAGTTCGCGCACGATGACGTATCCCTCGTCGCGAAATTGTTGAATTTGGTCGGGAGTCAGAGTCTTAGGTAAAGAAGCGGTATCATTCATCACGCAACACCCTGCCCCGAATGATTCGGTCTGGCTTTCACGAATCATGGTCGGTAAATTTTATACATGTCCTGCTTCGCCGAATATGGTTTTTGGTCGCCAAATAAACGGCGCAGACGGCTTCCACAACATCGCAACGCCGGGTTGGAGCTCATCCTCATCTCTAAGGGCACTGCCGAATGGGAAGTCGAAGGCCGAGTGGAAGGCGTGCGAGCTGGCGACCTTTTCTTTACCCTCCCCTGGCAACGGCACGGTGGCGCCCACGCGCGGGAGCTCAATCTGGAGCTCGCCTTTGTCGTCATTCGCACGCGGCACGCATACACGAGCAAACCGGCCCTTACGGAATGGCCCGAAGCGCTCGGACTCGATCCGGCTATCACCCGCCAGCTCCACGACAGCTTGGCAAACCGCCGTCGCCACGCCTGGCCTGCCTCCCCGCTCCTCGCCTATCTTATCCCTCAACTCGTCACCTCCCTGGGCAAAAAACGCGACTCGCTCACCGCCCGCGGATTGGCGCTGGCCGCGTTGGGCGAACTCGCCAACCTCGTCGCTGAACCCGCGCCCAATCAGAAGCTGCCCCCTTCCAAAAATCGGGTGCGATCGTTCCTGGACCAATTGCCGACTTGTTGTGAAGAGGATTGGACCCTCGACTCGATGGCAGCGGCCTGCGGTCTACACCGCACCCAATTCAGCAGTCTAGTGCAGGAATTGACGGGAGATCCGCCTCGTTGGATGTTGAATCGTTACCGGATCGAACGAGCCCGCCGCTTGTTGAGCTCAGCTTGGAGCGTTACGGACACGGCATTCGCCTGCGGCTTCCAGTCGAGCCAATATTTCGCTACCGTCTTTCGCGCTTTCCACGGTCAATCACCCAGCCAATTTCAGGCGGCAGCCCAAACTATTGAGCAGACATCAGCCTGAGAGTCAGGTAAACTCCCTGCTAACCATGACTGATCCAACTCCAGAACATTTGAGCGGAAATCCGGAAGATGAGAATGGGTTCGTTTACCGTTCGGCGGTCGATTGGTGGATCGGGCTTCTGGTCCTGGGCTCCCCGCTTGTTCTCATCATTCTCGGGCTCTTCCTGCTGCCAAGCTCGTTTGCCGGTGGCATCACGACGATCGGGTCGGGCCTCTTTCTTGTGCTGATTGTCGCCTTGTTTCTCCCATGCGACTACACATTCAAGGACGATCATCTGCTGGTGCGATGCGGAGTCATTCGGAGAAAAGTCCCGTACGTCGGCATTACGAAAGTCGAACCCTCCTCCAATCCCTTGAGTTCGCCGGCCCTTTCGCTGCGGCGAATTCGAATTGATTACAATGGAAAATTCATCCTGATTTCACCGATCAACCGCGACACCTTTATGGAGCAGCTGCGTAGTCGCCAGGGCTGACGGCCCTAGTTTTCACCGCAGCGTCTACCCCACGGTTTCATAAAAGCGGAAGGTCAGGCTCAGGTTGATTTATCTGGATAGATCGGCTTCCACGAGGCCATCAACTCACCAATCTTCTCGGGTGGGGGCAACTCGCCGGGTTCATTGCCAATCGTCCAACGGTAACCATAAGGATCGACCATGATCCCTGCGCGCGAGCCCCACGGAAAATCCTGCACGGGCATAATCACCTTGCCTCCCACGGCAATCGCTTGAGCAAAATCAGCGTCTGGGTCGTCAGACTGAATGCAGAGCAAACAAGAGCTGTGTTTATCGTGAGTGTCCTGCCCAACGGCTTGGAACATGTCGTCTTCCCCAGAGAGATAGAACAGGCAATCTCCAATTGTGAGGGTTGAGTGCAAAACGGAGCCGTCAGGCCCATCCATGCGGTAGACAACATTCGCGCCCAAAGCCTTCTGGTAATATTCAAGAGCAGCAGGTGCGTTCTTAACGGTCAAAGAAATCATCAATTTTGACATAGGAAATGGTTCGATCGAGTAGTTTAGTTAGAACCCCTTAGGCTAGCTCAAATTCCCGACTTGAGGTCGGATGCAGTGCCTTGATCTGCATTCCGATTTGTAAACTTTGAGATAAGGGGTCCTCGGTTTTCGGGCCAACACTCCATCATCGCTTAGATCCTGAGGAAAGCCTAAAAATTCCGGAATGTCCGCATGGTTGATCAGTCCAATCCTCAAACGAGGACTGAATCTTTCGGGTGATTCGAAAGGGTGTGGCAGCAGCTTTGGATGTGCCGGCCTGAGTGGACCAGTTCGAGGGGCGCATGCTTTGTTGTCGAACGTCGAAGTCCTCTCACACCTGCGCGAGGGCGAGGCTTCGACTGTGGGTTGATGGTTGAATGGTCATGGCGAATTGAACTCGCGGCGGGGCAGCTGTTGAGAGCGCCGCCTCGCTTTGGTTTGTTGTTCTGAAATATCAAATTGCGGCGTTGATCAGAAGGAGCATCAGCCCAATTACGAGCGATTGGAGTAAGTCGAGCCGTCCACAAATGAATCATGGTAGATCATGCTGCCTACAATGATCGTCATGATGCCAAGGCTCAAAGCCAGAGCGACCTCAGGCA
>JGI12210J13797_10448160_pt1 | contig 10895 bp, 8 predicted proteins | sample ElkSlonscriptome_3_FD_13797 | JGI IMG/M metagenome (IMG submission 13797) | reverse complement strand
GGTCCCCACTCCCTGAGCAGACGATGAAATCGCACGCCTCCGGGGTGCAGTAGACGCTGGGATGGGCGTCGCATCGAGCCGGGTCGCAGCTGCCGCACACCAGCGCCAGCTATGGCGTGAAGGCCTCGATGAGCTCGATCACCGGGAAGGAGTGGTGGGCGGCCACGACCACCACCGCTCGGTGCCTCACCCGATCGATCTCGACGTGGCAGCGGCTTCCGCGCGACTGACCGGACTTGCGGTGGACGGCGTCACTGTCGCCATGCCACGCGAAGCCCATGAGCTGACCCGGGAGTGGGCCGGCGAGGCGGGGCGCGAGGGCCGCTCGCGCGGAGCGCCATACGGGGCCGGGTTCGATGTGGGCGCGGGTGAAACGCATCAGGTCGCGGAGCGAAGAGCGCACGCCTCGACAGGGATCGAAGTCGGGGGCGAGACCGAGGCGCGGGGTCTCCTCTCCCTTGTAGTCGTAGCCGTTGGCGTGGATGCCGTAGACCTTCCGCTCGGAGCTCAGATGCGTGTGAGTCATTCCCAGCGGCTCCAAGACCCGCTCGCGCAGCAGAGCCCCGTAGGGCTTGCCCGCTCGGTGCGCGAGCGCGACACCCAGCAGCGCCACGGCCCAGGGGCTCGGCCCACATTCGTCGGCTGGGAGCACGTGCTCGAGGGCCGTGACGTGGTCGCGGCGACCGAAGTCCCCGTCGCCCAGCTCCTCGGGCAGGTAGGGCAAGGCGGTCGCGTGGCTCGCGCAGTCGCCCAGGCTCGTCTGCCGACCGGTGAGACCGATCGCCAATCGTAGGTCCGCCGGGAGATGAGCGGAGAGTCGATCCTCGAGGCCGACCTCCCCCCGCTCGCACATCTCGCCGAGCAGCAAGGCGGTGAAGAGCTCGGAGACGTCGCCGATGTCGAAGGTCGTCCCCTCGTCGATGGGGCCGGTCAGGGTGCGGCCGAAGGCTCCAGTGATCTCGCGGGCACCTTCGATCCACCCCACCGCGACGGGAGCTCGCCGGAAGGCTGGTGAGAGCGACTCGACCGAACGGCGGATGGACTCGTGGCTCGGTGCATCCGCCGTTCGGGGACACACGCCCGATTGGGCGTTCCCGTTCGCCCCCAGTGGCTGGTGCTGCTCGAGCAGTTCATCGCGTTTCTCTTCCATCGTCATCGTCGTTCCTCGGCACTCTCTCAGCGGCGGAGGGCGCGTTCGTGCCGCTCCGGCAGGCACGGGCCGCTCGGCAACCCTGCGACCCGTCGGGCGATCATCCGCCCTGACAATCGATACGCAGAGGCACCGCCGGCCTCCCCCGGTGATGCCTGCGAGGTTGCTTCGGGGACAGATGGTGGCGGGAATACCCCTGTTTTTCAGGGACCTCCGTCTAAGTCAGTGACCGATTCGTCTCTTCGGCGTCGCGGCGTACGCCTTCGAAGTCTTCGCGCTCCGCGCTACGCTTCGCCCGACCGGAGACGATGTGGCTCGCCCACCCAACGCAGATTCCGCCCAGACCTACGACCAGATCCTCTCCGCCGCCCTGGCCGAGATCGGCGCAACCGATCCACCCACCAAGGTCTCGGTTAGGAAGGTCGCCGAGCGAGCGGGCGTGAGCCTTGGAACGCTCCAGTACTATTTCAAGAAGAAGGACGACCTGCTGGAGGCCTGTCTCGACGACTACTACCAGCGCCTCCGACAGATCGTCACGGAGTTGATGCAGACGGCGGTGGCGTCCGATCCTCCGCTCGCCGGCCGTGCGTTCATCGAGCCGGCCGTCCGTGCGTTCCACCGCTTCACCCGGGAGAACCGCGGGCTGCTCCACCTTCGCCTCATCACCAACGTCGTCAACGGGGAGCTACCCGAGCGGCGCCGCAACTCGATGTTGGGTCAGCAGCTCGGCTCGGCGGTGAAGCGGATCGCCCCGGGGGTGGGCATCCCCAACGAGGACATCGCACTCACGGTGCAGCTCTTCGCCATCAGCCTCAGCCGTGTCGCGCTCATGAGCGACGATGAACGGGAGCTACTGATGGGAAGCACGGACGACCAGGTGCACGAGGACTTCCTCGTCCGCATGGCGTTCCGCATGCTCCAACTCTAGATCTGACCGCGGGCGCTTGGTTTGGGTCTAGAGCCTGACCCCCGGGCGCTCAGCGACGCCCGCGACGGCGACGGGTGAGCATGTCGTCGAGGCAGGCCATTTCGGCGCTCTCGCCGACTCGTCGACCGCAGACCTGGAAGACCTGGTCGACCTCGGCGTCGTTGGCGCGGGAGCGGCCGACGACAGCGACGCAGCGGAGCGTCGTGTCCTCACCGATGAACATCCGGTCGCAGGCGGCGACGGCCCGCGGCTGTGGGTTCGACCGCAGACAGCGAAGCGTCGCGTCTTCACCGACGAACGCACTGTCGCAGGCGGCGACCGCTCGGGGCCGCGGTCGCGCCCGCAGACAGCGAAGCGTCGCGTCCTCACCGACGAACGCCTGGTCGCACGCCTGCACGATCCGCTCGCCACCGCCCTGCCGTTGCAGGATTCGCAGGCACTCGGCCTCGGCGTCCTGACCGACGAAGGCCGACCGACAGGCGGCGTCGAGCGCGCCGAGGGTCGAGCCGGGCGGTGGGCCCCCGGGGCCACGGGGACCATCGACGCGCACGCCCCCCCGGCGCGGCGGTCCCCCGCCCCACTGCCGTTCGATGACGGCGCGTTCGACGACGAGGTCCGCCGTGAGCTCGACGGCGCTGACCAAGAGGCCGCGGCCCAGCCGCATGGGGATGGTGCGTCCGGCGCGGTCGGTGGCGCGCACCGTCACGGTCGCCGAGCCGCGCGCCCGGCCGAGCGGGATCCACCCCTGCTGATGGTCGAGGGTGGTGACGAGATCCTGGCCTCGGCGGGCTCGGTCGATGGAGATGTGCAGCCGCACGTCCGGCCGAGCGCGGCGCCCCAGCGTGTAGTGGAGCGCCAGTTGGCCCCGCCCGCGGCCCTGCGAGAGCTCGAGCTCGACGAGGTTCACCGCGCCCCCTCGCTGGGCTTCGGCGGTCTCCCCACCGGCCATGCTCAGGGCGAGAGCGATGGCGAAGAGGGCAGGCGCGATTCGGCGCGGGCGGGCATGGGGGTGCTGATGCATCGTCGTCTTTTCTCCTGAGCGACCGTCGGCCGCGGGGTCCGTGGCTGAGCGAATCCTACCGGCTCTCGCCAGAGACGTAGGGCGATGTGGGGTATTCACCACCCTCGACGCCTTCCTGGCCGCGGGCGACGGCAAGGCGCCGCGTGAGAGATGTCGGGGTGGCCCCTGCGGCACCGGCGTCCGATCGGGTAGAATCGCCGGCTCGTGTCGCAACCTCCGCCCACCTTCCGTGATGTGCTGCGCGCCTGGCCGGTCGTGCACCGGCATTTGAGCCGCACACCCCTCTACCGCTACCCCCTGCTCAGCGCCCGGCTCGGCTTCGACGCCTACGTGAAGCACGAGAACCACTTGCCCATCGGCGCCTTCAAGGTCCGCGGGGGAGTGAACCTCTTCGCCAATCTCAGCGACGCCGAACGGCGCCGGGGTGTGGTGACGGCGACCCGCGGTTCTCACGGGCTGAGTGTCGCGTGGGCGGCGCGCCACTTCGGCAGCCGCGCGGTCATCTACGTGCCCAAGCGAAACAACCCGGAGAAGAACGCCATCATGCAGGCGATGGGCGCCGAGCTCTGCGAGCACGGCGACGACTTCGACGAGGCGCTGCAGGAGGCGATGGCCCGCGCCGACAACGAAGGCATGCGCTACGTGCACGTGGCCAACGACCCGCTGCTCATCGCCGGCGTGGGCACCTACGCGATGGAGATCGCCGAGGACCTGCCGGACGCGGACGTGGTCATCGTGCCGGTCGGCGGCGGCAGCGGGCTCGCCGGGACGGTGCTGACCCTGCGAACGCTCCGGCCCGACGTGGAGATCGTGGGCGTCTGGGCCGATCGCGCCGACGCGCTCTACCGCTCGCTGGAGCAGGGCGAGCTGACCACCATCGACGCCGCCGACACCTTCGCCGACGGGCTCGCGACCCGCTCGGCCTTCGAGGTGCCTTTTTCGATCGTCAAAGACCAGGTGGACCGCATGGTCCGAGTCACCGAGGACGACATGCGGATGGCCGTGCGCCTGGCGCTCGAGACCACGCACAACGTGGCGGAGGGCGCGGCCGCGGCAGCCTATGCGGCGGCCGAGAAGCTGCACGGCGAGCTCGCCGGCAAGCGGGTGGTGCTGATCCACACCGGCCAGAACATCGACCGGGACACGCTCCGTTGGGCGCTCGGGCTCTACGACTTCGACGCCTGAGGGGACGCGCTACTCATCGCCGTAGCTGAGCGTGTAGCCCTCGCAGGTCACCACGCCCCCCTGTCGTGAGACGCGAGCGTAGGCGGTGCCGTCTTCGCTGATCGTGTCCGAGCAGGCGGGCGAGAGGCTGATCGAGGGCGTGCCCTCGCTGCTGACGGCGCAGCAACCGGCGAGGTCGCCGGCCATGTGCTCGGAGCTGCCGTCGGGGCAGTCGAAGGTCGTGTCGCCCGAATCGCACTCGTAATACACGCAGAGCTCCCAGATGACCCCGGCGGGGCGAGCGGACAGCGAGTAGCGGGGCTGCACGTCGCCGAGCACCACGTCCTCGACGTGGAACTGGAACCAGTCGAGATCGACGATCGGGTCGATGTCGCCCATCGCCGTTCCGGCCGGGAACCCGACGTCGGAGTCGAAATCGCCGAGGTCCTGAGCGGTCTCGACGGTGTCGTCGGCGACCTCGTCGAGGCACTCGACCGCGGGACCGAGGTCCGTTTCGGGGGTGAACATGTCGGTGCCACCGCCGCCCATGTCGACGGGAGCGGCGTCGACACCGACCGGACCCATGTCGGTCTCGGGGACGCTGTCGTCGTCACCGCAGGCCAGCGAGAGCACGAGGGAAGCCAGGAGGAGTTGTCGCATCGGTGGTCCTAGATGAGCGGGGCGCTACCGGCGCACTCGTCGCCCCAGTCGCCGAAGTAGATGGGGTTGGCGACCGCCTCGGTGTCGTTGACCGGGCCGAGGATGTCGCGCTCGAGCTCGAAGCGCAGGAAGCCGCGGCCGGAGGTGTCGATGGGAACGTCGAGCTCGATGGCGAAGGGGTCATCGGGGTCCACCTCGTAGTTCGCGCTCGCCGGGAAGCCGTCGGTGTAGTCGACCTCCTCGAGCCAGATGAAGTCGTCCGAGGTGTGGTCGAAGGCGAGGAAGTTGAAGTGGTCGCCGCTGCCGGCGGAGCTCTGAGTGATCCGCACCCGGACTCGCACCGTGTCGCCGGGGGCCACCTCCAGGCAGTCACCGGCGCGCGCGTCGTGGAAGCGACCGTCGCCATCGCGATCGGCGCCGACGAACATTCGCGGCGAAGTCTCCGACTCCGTGACCATCACGTGACCGCGCCGCAGCGCATCGATGACCGCGTCCGAGTGCATGTCGATGGTGGTCTCGGCGTCGGTGATGGCGTCCACCACGGTCTCCGGGAGCGGGAACGAGGGATCCAGCCGGATGTAGTTGACCGCGATCCCGAAGGTCGGCGACTCGAGACCCGGGATGTCGCCGCCACCGAAGTGATGGTCGGCGCCGGCGGTCCCGGCGAGCCGTTCGCCGGAGCGGAGCCGACGCTGCCAGAAGGCCCGCGCCTCGGTGCTGCTCTGCAGGCCCACTGCCCCACCGGAGATGTCGTCGAGCGGGTTCGGCGGGATGCCGATCTCGACGCCATCGGCGCCGAAGCTCATCTCCGGGTACACGTGAATGGCGAGCTCCGGGTGGTTGATGATCACCACCCCACCGGCGGCGTGGACGGTGTCGATGACGTTGGAGTAGACGCTGAAATTCATCCCGACCGGCGCCTGGTTCCCCGGCGCATGGGCCCAGTCCATCGCCAGCGCCTCGGCGTTCGAGCCGACGGACTCCCGGGGCAGGAAGACGGTCATGTGGCCGTCGCCGCTGGACCACTCGATGCCCCGCAGCGGGGTCGCGTAGGCCGTGCGGTCGATGTTGGCCAGCGGTGCGAACGCCGGGTCGAACCAGGCGTCGATGTTGTTGTGGTCGCTGATGATCATGTCCGACGCGCCGTTGTCGAGCGCCAGCTGGAGGAAGCCGGTGATGCCTTCGGCCGAGTAGCACTGGCCGTCCGGCGGCGGGCCCGGGTCCTCCGGGGCGTTGGCGCACGCATGGAAGCCGGTCGTGTGCAGGTGCGACTGCATGAAGACCCAGACCTCCTGCCCCTCGTCGCCGATGTCGGTGTCCGGCTCGAGCTCCGGCGGTGGGCCCATGTCGATCGGCATGGACAGGTCGTCTGCACCGCCGTCGACCGGCGGCTCATCCGTTCCGTCGGAGCCGTCCCCGCCGCCGCCACACCCCATTGCCACGACCAGCGCGAGCGCCCAGGCCGCGCGCCTCTCCCCAAGAATCGAACTCACGGTCGCCATCATTCCTCCCTCGGCGGGCGATGGTCAACGTCGAGGCCGTCCTTTTGCGCGGAGCGAAGACGGTTGATAACACTCTGCGGATGGCCCAGCAGGACGCGCCGGACGAGGGGTCGCCCTCCGCCGATCCGCTCTCGCGGCCGTTGCCTTCCGTCAACATGCCGCTGCTGCGCGGCCAGGTACGGGCGCGACGGGCCCGGCGGATGGCGACGCTCGTCATGCTCGCTCTCGGCGCCGTCGGCCTCTTGGCGTACGGGATCTGGCAGTGGGCGAGCGCCTGGCTGGCCGAAGAGCCCGAGCCGGATCCGGTGGCGTCGGCGCCGGTGGACCCTTCGGCACCGCTGCCGGAGGAGGCCTTCGAGGAGGACACGGGCGACGACCTGAGCGTCGAAGAGGAAGGCCCCGAGGTCGTGGAGCTGGAGCCGCGGGCTCCCGATGGAGCGACCCGCACCGCCACCACCTTCGGCCAGGCGATGGGCTTCCGGCCGGCACTGCTCCGCGCGGGGCTGACGGCCGAAGAAGCCGTGGCCATCGAGCAGGCGCTGACCGACGTGGTCGATTTCCGCCGGTGCCGCCCGGACGACCGGATCGTCTTCGAGCGAGATGCCGAAGGCGCGCTGATCAGCTTCGAGTACCACGACGAGAGCACCAGCTTCGCGAAGGTCACCCACGACGGCGAAGCCTACGCGGCGGAGCGCGTGGAGCTCGAGGTGCGCCGCGACCAGGTGACCCGCGGCGGGACCATCCGCAGCTCCCTCGGCGAAGCGATCGTCCGCGCGGGCCTCGACCGGACGCACGCCGGCCTCTTCGTGGAGGTCTTCGACGGCAAGGTGAACTTCTCGACCCAGGCGCGAGCGGGCGACGCCTTCCGGGTGGTCATCGACGAGGAGTTCATCGAGGACCGCCGGCTCGGCTACGGCCAGGTGCGGGCGATCGAATACGTGGGCGAGCGCGCCGGGACGATGCGCGCCTTCTGGTTCGAGCCGAACGGGAGCCGCGGCGACTGGTACGGCGAGGATGGCCGGGCGATTCGAGGCGGCTGGCTGCGCGTGCCCTGTCGTTACGACCGGATCAGCTCGCCCTTCGATCCCCGGCGAATGCACCCGATCCTGCGGCGGATCCACCCGCACAACGGCGTGGACTTCGCGGCCTCGACCGGCACCCCAGTCTACGCGGCGGCGGACGGTGAGATCATCTGGGCCGGACCCAAGGGTCCGAACGGAAACCTGATCTCCATCCGCCACGCCGACGGCTACACCAGCCACTACGCGCACCTGCACCGCATCCAGCGGGGAATCCGCCGGGGAGTCGACGTGGAGCAGCGCCAGCTGATCGGCACCGTGGGCACCACCGGCCGCTCGACCGGACCGCACCTGCACTTCGGCCTCAAGCGCAACGGTCGCTTCGTCGACCCGCTGGAGGTCATCAACGGCCCAGGCCGCCGACTCCCCGGCGGCCAGCTGGGGCGCTTTCGCCGGTCGAAGGCCGAGCTCACCGAGCGCCTCGAGTCCCTCGAGGTCGACGCGCCCACGCCAGCGCCCGAAGCCGAAGCGCGCGACGAGGGCCCTTCGGAGTCCATGGACTGAACGCTCGGGTTGACCCGCGGCGATCTCGCCCGAGAGATCGCGCATGAATCGACGAGGAGAGTCCTGAGCGCTTTCGTTCAACGCTGGGCCGAGGCGGCGATGACCACCCTCGGCTTCTTCTGGATGGCCCTGTGGGCCTTCGCCCTCGGCTACGTGATCTCGGCCATGATCCAGGTCTTCGTCACCGAACAGCGGATGAAGGAGACCATGGGCGAGGCCGGCGCCAAGAGCGTCGGGTTGGCGACCGTCTTCGGCTTCCTGAGCTCCTCGTGCTCCTTCGCGGCCCTGGCGACCACCAAGTCGCTCTACAAGAAGGGGGCGGGGCTGGTCCCCTCGCTCGCGTTCCTCTTGGCCTCGACCAACCTGGTCGTGGAGCTCGGGATCGTGATCGCGGTGTTCTTGAGCTGGCACTTCGTGGTCGGGGAGTACGTGGGCGGTCTGCTGCTGATCGCCTTCATGTGGGCGATCGTGAAGCTCACACCGACGCGCTCACTGGAGGAAGGGGCCCGAGCGACGCTCGACGAAGAGGGCGAGGGCCATGAGGGCGACGTGCCCGACTGGAAAGAGCGCATGGTCAGCCGCGAGGGCTGGGCGAAGGTCGGCCACAAGTACCTGATGGAGTGGAAGATGGTCTGGAAGGACGTGACCTTCGGGTTCACGATCGCCGGGATCATCGCCGCCTTCGTGCCGAGCGCCTTCTTCGAAGCGCTCTTCGTGGGCACCGGATCGGGAGAGGCGCTGGGCTTCGGGGAGGTGCTCCTGCAGACCCTCGTCGGGCCCGTGGCCGCGTTCTTCACCTTCATCGGGTCGATGGGGAACATTCCCCTGGCGGCCCTGCTCTACGACCACGGCGTCTCCTTCGCCGGGGTGATGGCCTTCATCTTCTCGGACCTGGTGGTCTTCCCCGTCCTGCGGATCAACGCCCGCTACTACGGCTGGAAGATGGCCTTCTACCTATTGGCGGTGCTCCTGCTGGCCCTGACCGCCTCGGCGTTGCTGCTGCACTACGGCTTCGACCTCCTCGGGGCGCTCCCCACCGGAGGCGCCGAGCGGACCGGCTCGGTGACCGGCCAGACCTTCTTCGCGCTCGACCACACCCTCTGGCTCAACCTCGCGTTCCTCGCGCTCAGTGGCGCCCTGGTCTGGCTCTGGCACTCGACCGATGCGGAGCCCGAACACGGCGAAATGGCGAAGAAGGGGGCCATCGAACGGGTGCTGACCTGGTTGGCGCTGGGCTCCTACGCCTGGCTCGCGGGCGGGCTCGTGGCGCACTTCGCGGTCGGCTGATTCCGGGGCCTGGGCGCAGGGGGATTGAAAGGTCCGGCCCCGGCCGTTAAGGAAGAGCCCCGCGCGCTCGGCGCTGCGGCCCCCTTGCATGTCGGACACCCTTCGCCAGCGGCTCCTGCCGACCGCCTTGCTGCTCGCGCTCGTCGCGTTGCTCTTGGTCCGGATCGGCTCGTTCGGGATCTGGGATCCCTGGGAGCTCAACGCGGCGGATGCGGCCCGGAACCTCCTCGACGGCGAGGGGGTGGCCTGGAACCGGCCACCGCTGACCACCTGGCTGATCTCGAGCAGCTTCGACCTCTTCGGGGTCAACGAATGGGCGGGGCGGCTGCCCTCGGTGCTCGGCGGCATCGTCGTGCTGATCGCGGCGCTGGCCTACGCTCGGCGCTTCGGCGACCGGCGGGCAGGGCTCTACGCGGCGATCGTCGCTGGGACCACGCCGCTCTTCCTGTTCAACGCGCGTCAGATGCTCGGCGACGCGGTCGCCATGGGCGCGACCGGGCTGGTCGGACTGGCGGCAGCGATGGTGGCTCTGCGACCGACGCAGCTGGCACAGCTGATGGGGAAGTCGGAGTCGGACGCGGAGTCGGACGCGGAGTCGGACGCGGAGTCGGACGCGGAGTCGGACGCGGAGTCGGACGCGGAGTCGGACGCGGAGTCGGACTCGGACTCGGACTCGGACTCGGACTCGGACTCGGACTCGGACGCGAAATCAGCGGCGAACCCGAACCCGATCGCTACGTGGGGCTGGCCACTGCTGCTGGCGCTGGCGATTCCGCTCGCTGCGATGGCCGCCGGCGCGCTCCAGGGTCTGCTGCCGCCGCTGCTCGCCGTCAGCGCCGTCGCGCTCTTCCGGGCGCTTCCCAAAGAACGAGCCCGTCTGGTCGGCGGGACCCTCATCGCGATCGTGACCGTGGCGGTCACCGCGGTCGTCGGCCGGGCGATCTTCATCGACGCCGCGGGCTACAGCCCTTGGCTCGGTGGCGCGCCCCGAGGCGGCAACCCGCCCGGCTTCGACCAGGGCCTGGAGTTGGTCTTTCATGCCTTCGCGCCCTGGAGCGCGCTAGCGCTGGTGGCCGTCGCCGCCCTCCTCAGGCCCGACCGCCGCGAGGCGCGCGCCGAGGGCGATGGCTCGAGCGCGGCGCCCTTCACCGAGGGCCGCTTGGTCCTCGTCATCTGGGCTGCGCTGGCCTACGGCGCCCAGGTGATCTTCACCTCGCGCTACGGCCCGACCACCTACCTCGGGGTCGTGCCGCTGGCTGCCGCGATCGCGCTCTTCCTGCGCGACGTCGAAGAGAGCGGCCGCGCCTGGTGGAGCGAGGCCGTGATCGGTGCCCTCTTCATCGGCCTGCTCATCCGCGATTTCGCGCTCTACCCGTCGAGCCCGATCGCCGGCCTGCCCCTCGACGGCGTCACCGTCCCCGAGGTCTTCAACCCGCTCCGCCGGTGGGCGGTGGTGTTCGGCGTCTTCGCCCTCGGCGTGATCCTCGCCTTCGTCTCTGGAGAAGAGCCCAAGACACCGGCGGTCCGCGCGACCGTCGTCCCCTGGCTGCGGAAACAGTGGAAGCGTGGCGGTGCGTTCCGCTTCTGGCTCGGGCTCGCC
>JGI12210J13797_10035908_pt1 | contig 10895 bp, 11 predicted proteins | sample ElkSlonscriptome_3_FD_13797 | JGI IMG/M metagenome (IMG submission 13797) | reverse complement strand
ATTCGGGCGACCACGAAATCGACCAACGAGTCGATCGAATCGACCCCGTGATACCAGCCTGGCATCGCTGGCAACATGACCGCTCCGGCCGTAGCGACACGCAACATATTTTCGAGTTGCAACGTACTCAGCGGCGTTTCGCGCGGGACTAAGACGAGACGCCGACGCTCTTTCAAATGCACCTCCGCAGCACGCTGGACCAAATTGGATGCCGAAGCGTGAGCGATGCCGCTTAGCGTCGTGCCGCTACACGGACAAACGACCATCCCCTGAGTACGAAACGAACCGCTCGCGATCGGAGTAAAGTAGTCGTCGTAGCGGTGATAGTGAATCCGCGATAAAGATTGTTTTATCACCGCGTCGGAGTTCGTATCGGATTTCGCAGCCACAGATGAGGAGTTTGAACTTCTCTGACTCCAAGCGGGTTGGTAGCGAAGTAGCGATTCCAAGTCGGGGCTGCGAAGATCGATGTTCAAGTCCAATTCTTGCCGAATCACAGCCGCCCCGCTAGGACTGATGGTCAAGTGCACCTCGTTTACGCCCGCACTGAGAATTTGCAACAGCCGAACGCCGAAGATCGCACCACTTGCCCCGGTCATTGCTAACACAATCGGCAACTTTGAGTTTGTTTCCGTCGTCATGATGCTTCTTTCGGTTTCATTCCACGATAGATCGTGGCCACGCCAAATGTCAACGGAGTGAACTGAACGTCGGACAGTCCTGCGGCGACCATCCGATTCTTCAACGCTTCTCCATCAGGAAACTGGCCAACCGATTCGGGCAAGTACTGGTAGGCCGACTTGTCGTTGCGAGCGAACCATTGTCCGATGCGAGGCAAAACGTGGCGGAAATAGAATCCGTAAGCCTGTCGAAGTCCGATCATTCGTGGCCGAGAAAACTCCAGTACCACGACTTGTCCGCCCGGCATGCACACTCGCGTCATCTCGCGTAGCCCCTGATCGGTATCGGTCACGTTGCGAAGTCCGAATGCGACCGTCACGCACTGGAACGTGTCCTCGGCAAAGGGCAACGCTTGAGAATCGGCTTCGATGAACTCAATCGATTCGCTGGCCAAATGAGGACGCCGTTTGCGGCAAGCGATCTCCAACATCGCGTGGCAGAAATCGCTGCCGATGATCTTCAGTGAAGGAGATTTCCTGGCAATCGCGATCGCCAAATCGCCTGTTCCCGTACAGGTGTCGAGGACCGGTTTGTCCGAATCGAGACACAACATTCGCACGGTACGCCATCGCCAATAGCGGTCCACACTGAGCGACAACAAATGATTCATGGCATCATAGCGGGGTGCGATTTGGCGGAACATTTCACGAACTCGCGTACCGCTTTTATCAACGGCCTGCGAATCGAGTGCCTGCGAATCGAGTGTCGAATGCTGATTTTGTTTTTCGGTAAGCGAAGAGACCATAAAGAGCCCGCAAGTAAAAAAATGAATGCCCCCTCGCGAAAGGTTGCTCGCGTTCGCGCGAAGGACTCCGACAGATTACTCGAAGAACCGAAAAAATGTTACTCCCCGCAACCAAGCTTGCGTATCCATTGGGCACCGTTGTGCCTGAATGCCGGGCAAGTGCGGGTCGTCGTGATTTACCGATGGGGGTGAAACTGCCATGAAAACGGCCATGAATCGCGAGCAAATAGAAGATCGGTTGGTGTCGGCACAAATAGTGCAGTGTCGTTGGAAATTGCAACCTTCTTCGAGCACTTCCTTTTCGGTTTCCCGACGCCTTCGATGCAAGACAACACTTCGTTTCGCAAGATGCTCGTCGGTGCCGGGTTATTTTGCGCTACCTGTATCGCAGCGGTGCTGGGGTACTCGATTGCGGGGTGGTCGCTTGTCGACTCACTCTACATGGTCGTGATCACGATTTTCGGCGTCGGCTACGGCGAGGTACAGCCGATTGACACGCCCAATCTGAAGTTTTTTACCGCAGTCATCATCATCGCAGGCTGTTCCTCAGGTATCTATGTCGTGGGCGGGTTTGTTCAAATGGTCGCCGAGGGAGAAATTCAACGTGTTTTGGGAGTCAGACGGATGAGTCGAGGAATCGAGCAAACCAGCGGACATGTGATTATTTGCGGTTTTGGACGGGTGGGTCAGATTTTGGCCAGCGAACTCAATGAGCTCGGTGAGCCGTTTGTCTGTGTCGATTCCAACCCCGAGCGAATCGCATTGGCCGATGAGCTGGGCTATTTAGTTGTCACCGGTAACGCCGGGGAAGAAGAGACATTATCACGTGCCGGAATCCAACGCGCGCGTGTCTTGGCGACCGTCTTGCCAGACGATGCGGCCAATGTTTTTATTACACTGACCGCTCGCGAACTGAGCGAAGAAGTGGAAATTATCGCTCGAGGAGAATCAGCCGCGACGCAGCGGAAATTGGTTCGCAGCGGTGCCAACCATGTCGTCTTGCCCGCCGCAATCGGTGCCTCGAAGATTGCCAATATGATCTCGTGTCCCAACGCGACGGCGTTGTTGTCGGATCCGAAACTGAGTGAACGATTGCGTTCGGATCTGCAGAGTCTCGGCCTATCCATTCATGAATATCCCATCGATCCGAAGAGCAATATGGTCGGTGGCTCACTCGGTGATCTGCGCTCATCCTGTGACGGCGGTATGATGGTCGTCGCGATTCGACATGCCGATAATCATCTGTTAAGAAACCCAAAACCGAGCCAGACAATTCAAGCGGGAGACACCCTGTTTGTTGTCACGGACGTCGGCAACCGAGTTTCACTGTCGCGAGCCACGCAGACCAAGCGGCCTGAAATGAGCTATCGCGGCATCCAATCGTCATGAGACTCCCTGCGCACGCTCTATACTAGAAACGCTTTACTGCGTTCTCTCGCCGCAGCCTATCTTGACACGTCTCGGTGAGGTCCTGGGAGTTCGAGCACCAGTTCATTAAGTACAATTTTTCTTACTCATCGAGGTGGTCATCAGCGAGAAATGTTCTGATAATAGATGATCACGATTCTGAGAAATAAAGAAAGGTTGCGTTTTCATGTTCATTCCAGTCATTCGAAGTGAATCAACGTGGGGGTCTATTGCGATCTTCATTGCCATTCTGATTGGCATTCCCTTTGCGTCCCCTATCGGTGTGAATGCCGAAGTTCAGAGCTTCGGCGCGACCGATGATCCGATACGGATGCTCGAACTTGCCGTCCGAGGCAACGTCGAGCTAAACAAGATTCGTGAGATGCCCTTTGCGAAGCTTCCGCTTTCGCAGCAGCAGACGGAGCAGGCGAGCACGATCCTGTGGGATCAATACCAACGGAGGATTCGCAGCAATCGAGCTGAGGAAATGCAGTCGAAGAAAATCGTTGTTGGCAAATACACGATGCGGTTTGACTACAAAGTGTTTGGAGACCAGCCGTCCAATGGGCGAAGCTTGTATCTCTCAATGCACGGTGGCGGCGGGACGGCACCAAAAGTCAACGATTCGCAGTGGGAAAATCAAAAAAGGTTGTATTCGCTGACCGAAGGCGTCTATGTTGCCCCTCGCGCTCCAACCGATACTTGGAACATGTGGCACCAAGCTCATGTCGATGAATGTTTCGCTCGACTGATCGAAAACATGATCGTTTTTGAAGATGTTGATCCCGATCGTGTTTACCTATTGGGCTACTCGGCTGGCGGTGACGGTGTCTACCAACTCGCACCGCGGATGGCGGACCGTTGGGCTGCCGCAGCGATGATGGCTGGCCATCCCAACAACGCCTCACCGCTCGGTCTACGCAACATTGGCTTCACCATTCATGTTGGACAAAACGACAATGGCTATCACCGCAACAAAATCGCTGCGAAATGGTCAGAAAAGCTCGCCAACCTACATTCCACCGATCCCGACGGCTACGAGCATCACGTTCGAATCCATCAAGGCAAAGGTCACTGGATGGACCGCCAAGATGCAGTGGCACTTGATTGGATGGCAACGTTTACACGAAATCTTCGGCCCCAAAAAATCGTTTGGAAACAGGATTCGGTTTACCACCATCGATTCTATTGGTTGGCAGTCGATCCATCGCAGGTTCTAGCAGATTCTTTGATCGTTGCAACTCATCATGGACAGTCTTTCGATATCGAAACCAAGGATGTTAAGAAGCTTACGCTTCGCATGGATGATTCGATGATCGATTTTGAACAGCCGATTACGGTCACGGCGGGTGAAAAAGTGCTCTATGAAGGGAAGGTCACTCGGACACTCGACACACTCGTCAAGACGCTCACCGAACGTGGTGACCCGAAGGCGGTGTTTTCAGCCGAGGTGAAAGTGGAAGTGGATTGAACAGGGAAGAGCAACGACATTACACCCTACGCCTCTGCTACGATCGTTCGTAGCGCATCGAGTAAGTGATCCACTTCTTCTGCGGTCGTTGCATTTCCACCGCTGATTCGCAGCGTTCCTTCGGGCGAGGTACCGAGATGGGAATGAATGAGGGCGGCACAATGCAACCCGGCTCGCGTTTCGATCCCAAATTCTGCGTCCAAAATCGCAGCCAAGTCGTTGGGCGAAAAGGGGGCCATTCGGATGCTGGCGATTGGTAAATCGTCGCCTTTGCCAAACAATTCAATGGCCTCGATCGCTCGGATACCATGATGCAACTGTTCCGCCAATGCTTTGCAGTGCTGCGTTTGAAGCGTTTTGCCACGATCAACGAGTTCTTTTAGTCCCGCTGCCCACCCGGCGAGAGCAGGGACATTTAGATTACCCGCTTCTAACTTCGCCGGCATCGTTGTCGGCATTTCCAGCGATTCCGACTGGGTTCCCGTTCCACCAAACGTACTCGGTGCAACACGATCGTGCCATTTTGGGCTTACATAGAGAAAACCTGTGCCTTGTGGGCCGCTGCCACCCTTGTGGCCAGGAGCCGCCAAGAGGTCGATACCGATCACGGTGACGTCGATCGGCAAATAGCCGAATGTTTGCGCCGCGTCGACTAAGAACGCTGCATGATGGTTTGCCAAACACTGGGCAATTTCAGTGATTGGCTGCAGCGTTCCGGTCACATTACTAGCCGAATTGACGGCAACCAACTTGGTCGTTTCGCGGAGATGTTCGGTAATCGCTACCGGATCGACCAAGCCGTCCCGGTCACAGTCGAGAATGGTAAGCGAGATTCGGCCGACCTCGTTCAAGTGGAACAAAGGTCGCAGCACACTGTTGTGTTCCGCAGCAGTCGTCACCACATGGTCTCCATCGCAAAGGATGCCTGTGATGGCGGCATTAAGAGCCGTTGTACCGTTATTGAACAATGCGATGGTGTCGCTTGCCTCTGCCGAAATCAAATTGGCGATCTGGCGTCGCACTGATGCAACGATTCCGTCGGCCCGATTCGCCGAGGTGTACTGGCCCCGTCCAGACGCAGCACCGATGTGACGGCTATATGCGTCGGTCGCAGCGAGTACCGACTCAGGTTTGGGCCACGAAGTTGCAGCATGATCGAGATAAATTCGTTGAGTTCGCATTGAAATTGGCTTGGCAACGCAAGGTGAATCATTGGTTTGCGTCATCGTTTTCGGTTACTTTGTTCCCAATCGAAACCACGAATGACAGCGAATAAAACCACCTCAAGTCTCCTTGGACATTTCGAAACAGTCGGCGTCAAGAAATAAAATGAATCATCATCCGATTAAACCGGAATCCTTCGCATGCTAACAGAATTTGTGGCTTTTCGTTAACGACCCAAAGCATAAAATGGGATTGACGTTTGAGCGTATCGCGAGGATCACTTGCCGGTCCCCCCGAGCGTCAATAGAATCGGATCGCCGATTGAAAGCCGATTGGTTTGACCTTTGATCATGGAACGGAGTACACTGTATGCGAAGTTGTTTTGCGGCCGATGATGTTCGTGCGTCGCGAGAAATAATGCGAGCATGGTTTTTGTTGCTCGATTACGAGTGCAAAACCTTTAGCGGTGGAATCGACACTTGGCACGCCATTCTAAAATCTCCGCCCGATTTGGTCGTGGCTGACATCGAAATGCCTCGCGGTAGCGGCTTGGATCTGCTGAGTGCCATTCGAGATCACTCGGACGCTGAAATACGTACCTTACCGGTCATCCTGATTAGTGGATTGGTCGATGCTGAAATTGCCAAGATTGCTCAAGACTTCAAAGCCACCTGTCTGCTTCCTAAACCTCTCGATATGAAAAAATTTGAAGAAGTCGTGGATCAAATTGAGTCGCGGCGAGAATGGGGGGCTGCCGACGTATTCGAATCGGCATTTCCGATCGAAATCGATTCGATCGAGATCGCGAAGCCAAGTGCAATGCCAGCGGTGTCACCGAAACTTCGCCGTATGGCACGACGAATTAAGGAAGGTGGCTCGCAATTGTCACTTTGAATCTGCGTCCCCATCCTCGACGACTTCCTCGGCTTCCAATGCCGCCTTCTGAGCTTTCCGCTCGGCTCGTTTCGCCATATGTTCGGAGGCCATTTCTTCGATCGATCGAATGTGATCCGGCTCGGTTTTGCCAAACTTCTTTTCGTACAACGATTCTATGAATTGAGGCAGTGGCGCTTTCCACGGTTTATTGTCGGTATTCGCTAAACTACGAAATCCCTTCGGAGACATGCCCAATTCCCGTGCCATTTGGATTTGCGCATGAGACAATCGGTACTTTTTGCGTGCATCAATCCAAGGTTGGTACTTGTGCGGTATTCTGCTGTTTTTCTTTTTCTTTCCCATCGCCTCGTCTTGTCTCGCCTCATTCGTCTCGTTGAAAAATCTCGATCCGGTAATGTAGGGGATCGATTGCCGCATGTCGATTGATCGAAATTGTCGCTCTCTTCTCCGAACGCAAAGCGTTGACCGATCAACGCGATCTGCCTTTCGCTCACCGGGTTAAGGATCTCAGAACGACAATAAAATGGCAGGATCGATCAATAATCGACGATCTAGTACACTGGGAAGAAGTCCTCTCGACTCGTTACATTTCTTTTCGTCTAAATCTTCATCGTTTTTCATCCTTTTGTTTTGTGAGGCTAGCATGGCCGCTACCGAATCGAAAGAAACTGATTCTGGCAACCTATCGACCAAAATGACCCAAAATAAAAAGCGTGGCGTTCCGGAAGGCTTGTGGGTGAAATGCCCCGGTTGTTCCGCTTCGGTATACAAAAAGGAGGTCGCTCAACGACTGAACGTTTGCCCCAAATGCGAATATCACTTTTATGTTTCCGCTCACGAGCGGATCGCACAGGTTTTAGACGATGGCACGTTCGAGCCGATGAATGAGCAACTCCAGTCGGTCGACCCGCTGGAGTTTTCCGATCGCCGGAAGTATTCAGATCGACTCAAAGATGAACAAAAACGCACTGGGTTAACCGATGCCGTGGTCACAGGGACCGGCATGGTTCGCGCCCGACGTGTGGCATTTGCCGTAACCGACAGCGCATTCATCATGGGGTCGATGGGTTCGGTCGTGGGCGAACGTTTGACTCGATTAGTCGAATTTGCTACCGACCACGACCTGCCTTTGATTATCATTAGTGCGAGCGGCGGTGGTGCTCGGATGCACGAGGGAATTTTGTCGCTTATGCAAATGGCGAAGGTCACTGCGGCGTTAGCAAGGTATGATGAAGCAGGTGGTTTATTTGTCAGTGTGCTGACCAATCCGACGATGGGCGGTGTTGCGGCCAGTTTCGCGTCGCTCGGGGATTTGGTATTTGCGGAGCCGAAAGCGTTAATCGGATTTGCGGGGCCGCGAACGATCAAGGCGACCATTGGGATCGAGTTGCCCGAAGGCTTTCAAACCAGTGAATTTTTACTCGAACATGGTTACATCGACCGCATTGTGGCTCGCAAGTGCCTGAAGACGGAGTTAGCTCGGACCATTGACTATTGTGGCAAGTAGAAAGGCTGAAAAGAGAAGGAAAACGCTATGGGTCTGATCGATTCGCTCAAAGCACGATTCGCTTCGTCGGGCTCAAATTTCAATAGTGTCATCAACGTCGAAGCACGTTTCGAGCGGATGCGAACGAGTGCGATTGGGACGATGAGTGCCTTTTTTGTCGCTCGGGACCGCGAAAATGACCGGGTGGTCGGTGTGAAATTGCTTGATATTGAAAAGCATGACCTGTTCGAGTCGCGGTTTAAAGGATTGGGAAAACCGGGCGAAGGCGAGATCGCGATGGGAATGAAGCATCCGCGAGTCGTTGAGACCTACGAAGCAGGGATGACCACAAAAGGTCAGCCAATCATCGTCATGGAGTACATCGAAGGTCCGAGTCTTCAGCACATTATCGTCAACAAGCACGAGGAATTGGTTCGCGGACGCCGCTTGATGCTGATTCGTGAAATGGCCGAGGCGCTTCAGTATGTCCATTCCAAAGGGTTCATTCATCGCGATATCTGTCCACGGAACTTCATTTGCTTACCCGACATGAGCGGGGTCAAGTTGATCGACTTTGGCTTGACGATTCCGGCAACCGCTCCTTATATGGCACCAGGCAATCGGACGGGAACGCCACTGTATATGTCACCAGAGATCGTTCGTCGTCGGCATACCGATCAACGAGTCGACCTGTTTTCGTTCGGCGTCACGTGTTACTGCCTCTGTTCGTTCAAGCATCCTTGGCAGGGAGACGAAGTGAACGGACGAGCAGCTCTGCATCACGACACGTCGCCGCCGACCGATTTATTGGAGTATTGTCCGACGATGGACCCGCGTTTGGCCCGGAGTATCATGTCGGCGCTGAATCCGAAGGTGGAAGAGCGAACCGCTACGATCGACCAATTCATTCAATCGATTCGATTGGTGAAGACGGAATACTAGGATTTTTGCCCTGAACAACCGGCAAAACCCCAACTTCGAAAAAACCGCTACGAAGAAACCTAGATTTCCTGATGAAATCGTTGACATTCGTTTTTCTGGCTAACTATACTTCAGTAGTCGTGTTAAGTGAGGCAAGTTAGCCATCACCCGCTTGTGGCCCACGGCAATTTCTTTTCGGTTAGAACGTTTTACGGAAACTTCGCAATGACCCTGCTCGGGAAATCGTTCACAGTCATTATTCTCGTCCTTAGCTTGACCTTTATGGTTTTGGCTCTTGCCGTTAACGCCTCGCATCGAAATTGGCGAGACATGGTGATGGGGCCAGGTGGATTGAAGGAAAACATTCAAACGTTGGAATCGACCAATCAGCAACTTCGGGACGCGCGAAACGACATTCAAGCCGATTTGGCTCGCGAACAAGCGGCTCGGCGGACCGCGTTGGCTGCTCTGCAAACGCAATACGACCAAACCAACGAAGAGCTTCAAAAGAGTCAAGCAACCGTTGAGACTTTGGAAGCCAAGAATACGGTGCTCTCGCAAACCGACCTCAGCCGTGCTCAATCGCTTGAGGAATTGACAGCCGAAACAGCGGTCCTTCGCGAGCAGATTCGGACCGAGCAAAAAAGCCGCGATGATTTGTTCACGCAAACACTCAAGCTAACCGATCAAATGAACGAGCTGCGCGGGATTGTACAGATTCAACGAGAGCGTAATGAGCAACTGTTAGCTCAAGTGACTCGCTACAAAGAGGTTGTCGACTCCAAGGGGATCGACATCAATGAGCCGCTCGACGGAGCACCGCCGGAACGAAATGGTACGGTCTTGGTGATCAACCGTCCGCGCAAGTTGGTCGAAGTATCGATCGGCTACGATGATGGTCTTCGCAGAGGGCACCGACTCGAAGTGACGCGCGATGGCCGCTATGTGGGTAAGTTGCAAGTCCTGCAAGTTGAACCCGATCACGCGGTCGCCAGCATTTTGTCGGACTACAGCCAAGGCATTATTAAGGAGAACGATCGTGTCGACACTTCCATCGACTGAGCCCCAACCGAGCCGAAAACAACCAGCGAGTATCTATACAGTAATGCTGATTCTAAGCGTGCTGTTTTTACTCGTCGCCGTGATCGCGATGTTTGTCGAGTATCAACGTTGGGCACCCGATTACTGGAACACTCGTTCGGCTCAGCCAAACGCGATGGTGATCACGGTCGATCGCGTTTTGGTATAGTAGCAGCGTCGTTGCGAGACGCTTAGGAATCTTCGTTTGTTTGTTTGAAAAGCGGAAAAACGAGTTTGGCGAGACTCGGCTACTATCGGCGAGCATGACCATGAAGGAATCGGAATCCAACGACAAGCGGTCCGGTATCTCTGAACCACCGCAGCCCCCGACCGAGAAAAATGCTAACGGAAACTGGGTTCGCTTTGCGGGCATGGGAATTGAACTCGCCGGCACCACCCTGCTTTTTACCGCCGTGGGGTATTGGGTCGATGCCTGGCGAGAAGCGGAGCGACCCTTTGTCACCGCCGCAGCCATGCTCGTGGGGTTCAGTTTGGCAATGACTCGGTTTATTTTCTTGGCGGTCAAGGCAGGGCCCTAGGTAGCTGCGATGATAGCCCAAGAATCCACAAACCCAACCATGCCGAAGGTTCGATGCAGAATTTCCCCAACACGGCAACGGTGTTCATCAAGGCCCTACGTGCCGTTATCTTGGGTTGGGCAATCGCGATGCTGCTTGGCTGGGGCGTCTTGGCTCGCTTTAACAACGCATCAGTGGCGAGCTTTCTGCTGATCTCGTTGGGCAGCGGTTTGATCGCGATCTTAGCGATGTTACCAGGAGTGCTTGCCCAGATAGGACAAGGCGATGCACTGAGCACAAAAAATAATGACGAACCTGAAAAAAGGGCGTCCCAAGAGGATTCCCGTCGAGATTCTTTTGGCTATACTCTTGGCTCGCGTGAGCAAACGTGGGCCGAGTTCGGTCGGTTTACCGTCGCTTGGGGCACGGCGATGTTGATTCGTCTGCTCGGGACGGTTGCACTATTTGTCTATTGCCGCTATCAATTGGCGCAATCACCGGATTGGCTGGCAATCGCTCTGCTCG
>JGI12210J13797_10527667_pt1 | contig 10897 bp, 6 predicted proteins | sample ElkSlonscriptome_3_FD_13797 | JGI IMG/M metagenome (IMG submission 13797) | reverse complement strand
CGACCGCGCCGATGTAGCCGAACTCGCAGGGCCCGGCGACCTCGCTCACGTCGCCCGCCGGGACGATGTTGGGGCTGCCCCACGCGGCGCTGGCGAGGCCGGGGTCGTCGCTCGCGTTGGCGCGCTCGGCATCCTCGATCCACGCCTGCCAGTCCGCCTGGGGGATGGTCATCGAGTTCGACTGATGCTCGGGATCGCCGTTGGCGAAGAAGATGTTGCCCTGGAAGTCGATGTTGCCGTCGAGGGCCTCGTCCGCGGTCGCGTCGTCGGCCAGCAGCGTGGCCTCGTTGGTCGTGGTGACGAAGATGCTCGACGACCAGTAGCCGTGCGTGCCCTCCTTGATGGTCACGCCCTTGCTCTTCTCGCCGGTCACGCCCGAGCCGACGCAGGTCGCGTTGCACACGTCGGGCGTGGTCTTGGGCTCGGCGCTAAAGTCGGAGCCCTGGTTCGAGACCTCGAAGCAGTTGTCGCCGACGGCCGGGTCTTGGTGGATGAACACGAAGTCGAGCAGGCCGGTGTAGCCTTGATCGGTGTCGAGCGAGTCGTCGGCCGCGCCGGTCACGACAATGTGGTGGGCGTTGAACTCGCCGCCGAACATCTCGATGCCGTCGTCGAGGCCCATGTGCGACTGGACCCAGCCGACGGTGGTCTCGGTCCCGCAGGCATAGAAGGTGATGCCGTTGAGCTCGTTGCCATCGGACAGCGCGAAGCCGGCGTACTCGACGCGGACATACTCGAGCGTGCCGCAGTTGTGCGCCGCGTTGTCGCCACCGTAGGTCGGGGGAACCGGGAAGCCCTCGGCCTGGCCGGTGCCGATGTTGGTCGGCGCGTCGCCGAGCAGGACCAGGCCGCCCCAGTCGCCGCGCGCCGGGCTGTCGTCGATGTTGTTGGAGGTGAACACGATCGGCGCGTCGGCGGTGCCCTTGGCCATGATCATCGCGTCCTTCTCGATGATCAGCGCCGAGCCATTGAGGCCGCGGATCTGGGTGCCCGGGTCGACGGTCAGGGTCGAGCCGTTGACATAGATATAGTCCTCGAGCACGTAGGTGTTGCAGGTCGACCAGGTCGTGTCCTCGTTGATGTCCTCGGACACGCCGATGATCTCACCACCGTCCGCGCAGGGGTCTCCGGAGGTCGGATCGCCGTCGCCATCGCCGGTCGGATCGCCATCGCCATCACCGGTCGGGTCGCCGTCGCCGTCACCGTCGCCGTCGCCGGTGGTCTCGTTGTCCTCGTCTGCGCCGCCGTCGTCGGTGCAGGCCAGGGTCAGGGTCAAGGCGCAAGCGAGGCTGGCGCAGCTCATCAGGGAAGTCATGCGTTTCATGGTCGGGTCTCCTGTGTCGCGGCTACCTACCCCGCCTTTGTGACGGTATGGCCTCACCTAGCCACAAGATTTGGTGACGCCCCCCTCCCGCCTGTCACGCGATCTCCAATTAGAACAGGGAGCCCATAGATGGGCTCCCTGTTTGCTGACCGGGCGGTCGAACGAGCGAGTTGCTAGCAGTCCGTGGTGCTAGCAGCCCGTGGTGCTAGGGCGTGTAGTTGATCCAGCTGGCCGCGGTCCAGTTGTCGCCCGAGGGGTCGACGGCGCCGATGTAGCCGGCCTCGGCGCAGCTCGTGCCGTTGCCGCTGACGTCGCCCGAGGGGGTCGGATCGGGCGCGCCCCACTCGGCGCTGGCGAGGCCGGGATCGCTCATGAGGTTGGCCCGGGCCTCGTCCCAGATCCAGGTGTCCCAGTCGGCCTGGGGGATCGTCATCGACTCCGACTGATGCTCGGGGTTGCCGTTGCCAAAGAAGATGTTGTTCTCGATCACGATGTTGCCGGCCGCGGCCTCGTCGGCGGTCGCGTCGTCGTTGAGCAAGGTCGCCTCGTTGGCCGTGTTGGTCACGATCGTCGCCTGCCAGGTGGCGTAGGTGCCTTCCTTGACGGTCAGGCCCTTGCTCTTCTCACCGCTGGCACCCGAGCCGACGCAGGTCACGTTGCAGAACATCGGCGCGGTCTTGGGCTCGGCGCTAAAGTCGGAGCTTTGGTTGGAGATCTCGAAGCAGTTGTCGCCGACGGCCGGGTCTTGGTGGATGAACACGTGGGTCGCGGTCCCGCGGAAGCCCTGGTCCATGTCGAGCGAGTCGTCGTTGGCGCCGGTGACCACGATGTGGTCGATGTCGAAGGTCCCGCCGAACATCTCGATGCCGTCGTCGAGGCCCATGTGCGACTGCACGTAGCTGACCTCGGTGCCCGAGCCGCAGGCGAAAAAGCCGATGCCGTTGAGCTCGTTGCCGTCGGACAGCGCGTAGCCAGCGTACTCGACGCGGACGTAGCGGAGGGTCCCGCAGTCGTGGCTGTCGTCATCGCCGCCGTAGGTCGGCGGAACCGGAAAGCCCTCGGCCTGGCCGGTGCCGATGTTGGTGACCGCGTTGCCGAGCAGCACCAGGCCACCCCAGTCGCCGCGGCTCGGGCTGTCCTCGTTGGACGTGAACACGATCGGCGCGTCGGCCGTGCCTTCGGCCATGATCATCGCGTCTTTTTCGATCACCAGGGCCGAGCCCGAGAGGCCGCGGATCGTGGTCCCGGGCTCGATCGTCAAGGTCGCGCCCTTGATGAAGACGAAGTCGCTGAGGACGTACTCCTTGTCGGCCGTCCAGGTCGTGTCCTCGGTGAGATCACCGCTGACCTCGACGAGATCGCTGTCGCCGTCGGTCTCACCCGAGCTTTCGTCGCCGGCCTCGGTGCTGCCGTCGTCACAGCCAGTCGAGAGGGTCAAGGAGCAGGCGAGGCCCGCGATGGTCAACAAACAAGAGGTGCGCTTCATGGGGGGATCCTGTCCGCCAGGCTAGTACCCCGGGTTTGTGACGAAGATCGAAACAAACAATGAAGGTTGTGTGACGTTCGGTCCCATGGACAGCGTCGAATCACGCCGGTGTTTCGGACCGCTGGCGCCGCGCTCAGTACTTCCAGACCAGCCCGACGTTGAAGGTCAGCCCGTCGCGGGTCCGATAGGTGACCGGCCCGATGTTTTGCTCATCGACGGTATTGAGGATGTTCTCGACCTCGAAGGTGACCAACAGCTGATTGCGCAGGTCGCCCCAATCGTTGGTCTGATAGGCAAACACCCGCTGCGAGAAGGTCACATCGAGCAAGTGCATGGGCTGCTGATAGGTGTCGGGCAGCCCGAGGCCCTGAACCTGCGCGATGTACGGACCAAAGGCGTTGTACATCAAGCGTAGGTTGGTCCCGATGTCGTCGTTGCTGTAGTCGATGTAGGCGTTGGCGATCCACGGCGACTGGCCCTGCAGGGGGCGCGAGCGGCTGGTCGAGACCTGGTACTCGATCCGACAGCCGGCCTCGGGGACCGCGCCGGGCAGGCGATCGGGCGGCCCGTCGGGCGAGATCTCGGGGTCGTAGCAGGGCGGGCCGAGCTCGACGCGCGAGTAGATGTAGGCGAAGTTGGCCCCGACTGAGAGGTCGCGGAGCACGGCGCGCGCCTGGGTCTTGGTCTTCGGCGCCATGAAGTCGAGGGCCTTGCGGAACTCGACCTCGACGCCACCATTGAGCGCGCCGTCGGCGTTGGCCCACGAGGCCGTGGGGTTGTCGCTGGCGCCGACGACCTCCTCGATCGGGTTGGTGAACTGCTTGAAGAACGCGCTGATCGCCACGACCTCGGCCGTGCGCGGGAACCACTCGACGCGGAAGTCAGCGTTCCAGATCTTGGTCGAGACCAGATCGGGGAAGCCCTGCTTGCTAAACCCGCCGATGTAGTCGCGGAACTGAAAGGGCGCGAGCTCGCGGAACTCGGGCCGGGCCAGGGTCCGGGTCCCGCTCAGGCGGATGTTCATGTCGCCGCCGCCCTCGGGCAGCTGCGGCGAGAAGATGATCGAGGCCGAGGGCAGCCAGTCGAGCTCGACGAGGCGCGAGCTGCCGAGCTCGGACGCCTCGTCGGGATTGTAGAGATCGTAGGGCGTCGCCGAGATGATGTTGGACTCGACCCGGGCGCCGCCGGTGATCCGAAACCACTTGACGAAGGGCAGATCGAGCATCAGGTAGCCCGAGACGTTGCGCGACCACGCCCGGTAGCTGTCTTGCTCGCGGAGGTTGTCGAGCAGCACGAAGGGCTGGGTCCCGCCGTTGGCCGCCGAGGTCCCGTCGCCGATGGTGTCGGCGTTGACCGGGTTGTCGCGCCCGGTCGGGATGTCCATCTCGAGCCCGGTCGCGTAGTTGTAGGCGAAGCGCCGGGCGACGAAGTTGCGCTGCTTGGCGTCGACCCAGACCCCGCCCTTGACCTTGCTGTCGAGGCCCTTCCACTGGCGAAAAGGGAAGGTCAGATCGAGCGCGGCGTTCTCGTTGTTGTCGACGAGGTCGAGGAACAGCTGGTTGCCGGTCGGGCCGAGCGAATTGTCGATCCGGTAGTAGTCCTGATTGGGGTTGTAGCGGAACACCATCTCGCGCAGCGAGGGGTCGTCGCGGCGGGCCTGACTAAACGAGGCGAAGTAGTCGACCTGAAGGTTGTTGGCCCGCGGGATCTTGTGGCTCCCGGTCAGCTGCGTGAACGCGAGCGCGCGCATGTAGTAGCGCTGGCGGGTGTAGTTGAGCAGATCACCGCCCGCGACCCCGAGCGCGGTCCCGTACATGTCGCGGGTCTCGTCGTGGGCCTCGCGGGCGTAGAGCCCGGTCAGCGCGAAGCGGTTGTTGCTGTTGGCGTTGAGCTGGAGCTTGAGCAGGCCGTTGTAGCTGACGACGTAGTCGGTCTTGAACGACTCGAGGTCGACCTTGGGCGTGCTCGTCGACGGGACCAGCTCGCCGTTGTCATCCATGTCGACGCCGTAGAGCCGGACGAGCTCGCGGTTGTTCTCGTACTTGCTGTCGTAGCCGCCAGCGAACAGCACGCCGAGCTTACCGCCATTGTCGTTGAGCGTGAGGCTGTCGCCGGTCAGGAGCTTGACGCCAAAATTGGCCGGCGCCGTGGCCCGCAGCAGCTTGGTCCGGGTGTCGAGGGCCTCGCCCTGGGCCTCGATCTCCTCGGGCGACCAGCGCGGCTGGAAGTTCTCATCGGTCGCGCCGCGGCCGACCTGCTCGAGCGGGTAGCTCGACGGCACGCCGCGCGGGATGTTGCCGAGCGCGAACGCATCGTAGGCGCCGTAGCCGGCGTCGGTGACCATGGTCCGGAAGGTCGTGTTGGTGTTGAGCCCGATCGTGGCCCCGAGCTCGAGGGTCGTCTCGTCGGGCGTGTCGCGGGTCACGAAGCGGGTCGAGCCGCCGGCGAAGTCGCCGGGCACGTCGGGCGAGAAGGTCTTTTGCACGTCGATGGCCGACAGCGCGCCCGCGGGGATCACGTCGAGGGGCACGGTCCGGATCTCGGGCTCGGGGCTCGGGACCCGGGCGCCGTCGAGCAAGGTGTTGCCGTAGCGGTGGCCGAGGCCGCGGACGAACAGGTAGCGATCGTCGACGATGGTCGCGCCGACGATGCGCACGGCCACGCTCGACGCCTTGCCGCCGCCGGACTTGCTGATCTCGGTCGCGTCGATGCCGTCGCTGACCGCGGTGCTCTGCTTGCGCTTTTCTTGCAGCGCGCCCTCGGCCTCCATGTTGAGCTCGTCGCTGACCTCGAAGGTCTCCATCACGCCGGCGAGCGGGACGATCTCGACGTCCTCGCTGGCGGTCTCGCCCTCGACGACGTTGACGTCGGAGATCTCGACGGTCTTGTGCTGATCGAGCTCGACGATCAGCTTGTAGGACCCGGGCGGGAGGTTGAGGGCGTAGTCCCCGTTGACGCCGGTCTTGGCCAGGTACTCGGTGCCCGCGGCGCGAACCGTGACCCCGGCCTTGGGCTCGCCCTTGGCGTTGGCCACGGTCCCGGTCACGGTCCCGACCTTGCCGCTGGCCTGGACCTCGCCGCTCTTGAGCTCCTGGTCGAGGGCCTCCTCGTCCTCGGAGATGTCCTCGAAGGTGAACGCCGAGTCCTCCGACAGCTCGCCGTCCTCGCCGCCTTCGTCTTCGAGGGTCGGCTGCATCACGAACTCGTCGCCGCCGTCTTCGTCCTCCCCGTCCTCGTCTTCGAAGGTCGGCTGCATCACGAACTCGTCGCCGCCGTCGTCTTCCGGGGCCCCGTCCTCCCCGTCCTCCTCGCTTTGGTCCTCGGTCGATGGCTGGATGACCAGCTCGTCGCCGTCGCCCTCGGGCGCGTCCTCGCTGGCGTCCTCGAAGCTAAAGCCGCCGTCGTCTTCCGGGGGCCCGGCCTCGACCTGTGGGCTCCAGCCCACGGCGGTCACGAAGCAGGGCAACAACCAGCCCCACCGCTCGAGATTGCGATGTCGTTTCATGGAAGTGACGTCTCGATGAACGGGCACATCGGAGGAGATCCGAAGTGCGAGGACAACACGCGGCCGAGGGCCGCTAGTCGACGGGGATCTCTTTGGTCACCAAGACCGCGCTGACCCGCAAGGTCGCGAGCTGCGAGGAGTCTTGGCCCTTGTCGCGAGCCTGCTCGCGGACGAGGCTGTTGACGACGTCCTCCGCGTCAGACGCGTAGCTCATGGCCTCGAGCACGTAGCCGTAGTCGGTCTCGTCGGCGGCGTCGACGTAGATGACCTTGTCGGCCCGGCCAGCGGCGAGCCGGCCGAGACGGTAGGCCGGCGGCTTGTCGGCGTCTGTGGTGTCGAGCTCGATCGAGCCGACGGTGAACACCGGCTCGACCTCGCCGCCCGGACCCTCGCGCTCGGTCACGCGCAGGACCAGCGGCTTGTTGTCGGGGTTGGCCTCGGCGATGTCCTCGTCGGTGTCGTCGGGCGGCGGCAGGCGGCCGACGTAGTGGGCGCTGACGACCGGCGCGAGGACCATGAAGATGATGAGCAGGACCAAGACCACGTCGACGAGCGGCGTGACGTTCATGTCCGGGTGGACCTTGCTCTTTTTCTTGCGCTTGAAGGTGGACTTGGCACCGGCCATGGCTACTCGTCCCAGCTGTCTTTTTGCGCGCCGACGGCGAGCTGAATGTAGGCGAAGCCGAGGTTTTGGCACTCGTGGAACACGTCGCGGATGTTGCCGTACTCGACGCGCGAGTCGCCGCGAAACAGCAGCTGCTGGCTCGGGTCGGCCTCGTGGAGGCGGGCGAGCTCGGCGATCAGACCATCGCGCGACATCTGCTCGTCGCCGATGTGATAGCTGACCTCGTCGCTGCCCTTGACCCGGGCGATCGAGACCGTGATCGGCTCGGCGTCTTCTTCGTCCTTGACCGCGTTGTCGGCCTTGAACAGCTCGACGGGCACGCCCTCTTGCATGTTGGGGATGACCAACATGAAGATGATCAACAGGACGAGGACGACGTCGACGAGCGGGGTGACGTTGATGTTCGGCTTGACCTTTTTGTCGCTGCCGGTGTCAAGCTGAACGCCCATCGTGGGCCTCCAGGTGATCGAGGAGCTCGCCGGCGGCGTGCTGCATCGCCATGTCGAGCTTGTCGAAGCGCGCCGACAGGAAGTTGAAGATCAGGACCGAGGTGATGGCCACGGCGAGGCCGATCGCGGTCACGATCAGGGCCTCGGCGATGCCGGCCGAGACCGCCTCGATGCCGCCGCCGCCGGCTGCGGCGATGCCCTGGAACGCGACGATGATGCCGATGACCGTGCCGAACAGGCCGATGAAGGGCGCGGTCGAGCCGACCGAAGCCAGGAAGTTCACGCCCTTGCGGACCTCGGTCCCGACCTCGTCGAGGCGCCGCTCGAGGTCGCGGCGGGCGAACTCGAGGCGCTGGTCGGCGCCCTCGTGGCGGTTGTAGGCCTCGACGCCCATGCGCGTGAGCTTGGCCAGCGGCGCGCGCTCATACTCGGCCCCCTTGGCGAGGTCGAGCAGCGAGTCGAGGTCGAGCTCGTCGAGCAGCGGGCGGCTCTTCTTGGCGAAGCTCGCCGAGCTGCCGAAGGCCTTGCGGAGCACCAGCAGGCGTTCGATGGTGACGTACGCCGTGCCCAGACCCATCACCACCAGCGTGATGGCGACGATCTTGGACAGGATGCTCATGGTTTCCCAGATGTGGACGATATTGAGATCCATGGTGATTCCTCGAGTTCTTGGTCGGTGCTCGGGCGGCTAGTTGAGCGTGAAGGGGATGGTGATGGTCAGGTAGACCGTGATCGGCTGGCCCTTGTACATCGAGGGCTTGAACTTCCAGGTCTGGACCGCCGCCGCGACCGCCTTGAGCAGCAGCTTGTTGGCCTTGTCGTGGAGGTCCGCGTCATCGACTTTGTTGACGGAGTTGGACTTGGCCAGGACCTTGGCGCCCTTGACCGAGCCGTCCTTGTAGATGACGAGCCGGACCTTGACCTTGCCGGTGATGTTGCGCTTGCGCAGCTCCGATGGATAGACCGGGGCCTTGCCGCCGACTTGCTTGACCGCGGTCGCGCCGGGCGGGCGCTCGACGGGCTTGTCGGGGTTGATCTCGGCGGCCTTTTTCTTGGCCGGCTTTTTCTTCTCGGGCTTGGCCTCGGGCTTGGCCTCGGGCTTGGCCTCGGCTTTGTCGCCCTTGCCGCTGCCCTGGTCGTTGCCGCCGCCGCCCTCGCCGTAGCCCGGACCCTCGGTGTTGATCTCGCCCTCTTCGGGGTTCTCGTCGATCGAGTCGGGGTTGGCGATCTCGGGCTGCTTGCTCGGCTTGGACTTGGTCTTGCGGACCTTCTTGTCCGGCGGCGGAGGTGGCTCGGGCTCGGGCTCGGGTTCGGGCTCCTCCTCGAGCTCCTCTTCCATCTCGAAGTTGGAGATCTCGGCTTCGATGATCTCCTCTTCGACGGGCTCCTCGTCCTCGAGGCTGGCGAAGTAAAACGCCCCCGCGAGGCTGCCGCCCACCAACAACAACGCGCCAACCAGCGACTCCCAGCGCCTCCGGTCGAAGAAGGTCTGCCCCTGGTCAGGGTCGAAGCCCGCGAACACGCGCGGAACCTAGATGGGAATCTTGGCTACGTCGTGTCTACGGTGTTTCACCAAGGTCACAAGACTCGCTGCCAGCGATCGAGAGCGACTCGGTGAGATGCGAAATGACACGATCTCGGCTGACCTCGGAGGCCCTTCGACCCCTCGCCGGTCCGTGACGAAAACGTCACAAGACACAGCGGCGACTCGGCGAGGCGTCCCCGGACCCCCGCGTGTGTCGCGCGAGGCGCATTGTCTCGCCGATCGGAGCCCTTTTCTAGTCCCTCACTCACCCCAGATTCACCAGTTTGCGAGCCAAAGTAGCGGGTGCGCGCATGCGCGCATGCGGTAGCGTGTTCGGGTGCTCGACGACAGCCTGAGCACGGGCCATCTGGACCCGCCCCTGCAGACCGACAACCCCTCGGTCACGATCGCAGAGTCGCGAGAAGATCTCGGCGCGGGGCCCAAGCGCAGGGCCCTCGAGATTGGTGCGCGCTTCGCCGGATACCAGATCCGTGGCTACCTCGGACAGGGCGCGATGGGCGTGGTCTACGAGGCGTGGGACCCGAGCCACGAGCGGCTCGTGAGCCTCAAGCTCGCCCGCTCGCCGACCAAGCGCGCGGTCGATCGTCTGCTGCGGGACTCGCGGGCCCTCGCCCGCATCGCCCATCCCAACATCGTGCGGATCTGGGCGGCCGACATCCACCGCGACGCGATCTACCTGGTCATGGAGATGGTCGAGGGTCGCAACCTGCGCGAGTGGCTGAGCGAGCCGCGCGGCTGGTCGGAGGTCCTCGACGTCGTGACCCGCGCAGGTCGAGGGCTCGCTGCGGCCCACGCCGCCGGGATCGTCCACCACGACGTCAAGCCCGAGAACATCCTCGTCGACTGGGACGGCCGCGCGCAGATCCTCGACTTTGGCGTCGCCCGGATCTCGCCCGAGCACCCCGAGCACGTGACGAGCGGCGCCGAGGACCAGGACCAGCAGGACCAAGACCAGGACCTGGACCCGGCGTCACTGAGCGGCGCCTTCGCCAACCTCTCGGCCTTCGATCTCGCCGGCGTCGGACCTCACGCCACGCTGCGCGACGCGATCGCCTACATGGCGCCGGAGCAACACGAGCAGGGCGCCGACTTTCGCTCGGACCAGTTTGGCTTTTGCGTGACCTTGTTCGAGGCGATCTACGGGGCCCATCCCTTTCCCGCCACGCGAGCCCAGGATCTGATCGAGGCGGCGTCGGCCGGACGCATCGAGTTTCCCGAGGGCCGGCGCGCCGAGGTCCCGCGCTGGGTCGAGCGCGCGCTCGTCCGCGGCCTGTCGCCGCGGCGAGACGAGCGCTTCGCGACCATGGAGGAGCTGCTCGAGGCCCTCGATCGCTACCCGATGCGCCGACGTCGGCGGCGGCAGGCGAGCGCGATCGCGGGCCTCGGCCTGCTCGCGGTCGCGCTCGGCCTGCTCGTTCCCCGGGCTGGCGATCGCGGGACCTGCTCGAGCTTCGACGACGAGCTCGCCCGCGCGGCCCTCGACACCGACGGCCTCGCGACCCTCGCCGCCCGGGGCCAGCAGCTGCCCGACGAGGCCCTCGGCGCGAACCTCGACCGACTCTCGACCGGGCTGCGCGACTGGACCGTGCGCTGGACCGAGGCCCGCGCGGCCCACTGTGAAGCGACCGTCGACGAGGCCCACCCGCGCGAGCTCGAGGCCGCCCAGGACCGCTGCCTGACCAGGCAGCTCGACGAGGTCAGCGCGCTGTCGAGCCTGATCCGCGAGGCCGATCCCCCGACCCTCGCGGGCCTCGCCCGCGGCGCCGAGTCGGCCCTGCTGCGCCTGCCCGACCCCGCCCGCTGTCAGACCGAGGCCCCACCTGCCGGGCCGAGCGACGCTGACGACGAGCTTCGCCAGCTCGCGTGGCTGAGCGCCGTCGCCCCCGGCCCCGAGCTCGAGACCCGAGCCGAGGCCGCGTTCGATCGACACGGCGGCGACAGCCCCTCGAACCAGCGCGCTCG
>JGI12210J13797_11002187_pt1 | contig 10899 bp, 11 predicted proteins | sample ElkSlonscriptome_3_FD_13797 | JGI IMG/M metagenome (IMG submission 13797) | reverse complement strand
GAAGCTCACCACCAGCTCGGTGTACCCGATCGCTCAGCCGCATCTCTCGCGGTCTTTTCTGCGGACTATGCGATGCACCATCTGGAGGTGGTTCCCATCGAAGCGTCCTTCTCGGAGCTGGAGCGCAACAAGGTCGCCCAGGCGCGTGCCATTCGGAGGGCGGCGTCTAGTGCGCTCGGGTCTTCTGCGTCGATGACGAGCCGCGTGTGCTCGACGGCTCGAGGCTCACCTCGGACTCGAACACGAGGTCTTCCTCGCTGCGCATGCCAGCCATGAATGGCGCGGCCTTCCTCGCCGAGGTCAATCAAGGGAGATCCACCTAATCCGTCGAATATGCGTCTTGAGGCCAGACATCGTGGTGCAGCTGGTTAGGTTGTGTAGGTGGTCGAGGTCGTTTTCATGACGCCGTCGGGGGGCCGTCAGGTCGTCGAGGCGGCTTCGGGGGACCGGGTCATGGACCTGGCCGACGACCTCGATGCGCCGATCGCCTTCTCGTGTCGTTCGGCGAGCTGCGGGATATGCCGGGTTCGGGTGGAGGAAGGCCTTCGTCTGCTGCAACCGCCATCGGAGCACGAGTGCGAGGTGCTCGAGGCGCTCGGCTCGAGTGGCGTCGAGCGGCTTGCCTGCCAAGCGAAGATTCGGGCCGCGACAGGCATCATTCGCCTGCGCACGGGGTGATAGGAAGAGTGCCGCCGATGGTATTTTAGACGGGTTTGCGGAAGTAGAGCTCGGTGGTGGCGCTCTCATCGTCGAGGTCGCGGCTGCGACCGTCACGGGCGTAGCCGCGGCGCGTGTAGAAGCGGTGGGCCGGGAGAAACTTGCTGTCGCTCCACAGCTCGACGTAGGTCGCGCCTCTCGCCTTCGCTGCGGTCTCGACGCGCTCGACGAGCCGTCGTCCCAAGCCTCGCTCGCGCTCGTTGCGTGCGACGTAGAGCTTCTTCAGCTCGACGCCTTCACCGTGGGGGACCCATCCCACGCAGCCCACCACTTCGTCGTCACGTTCGGCGACCCAAAAGGCTCCGCCAGCCTCGACGAAGGTGGTCGCGATGTGCATCAGCTCGGGCATCTCGTGCTGGATGAAGAGGACGCCTTTGTACTCGGCGAAGATGGGCTCGATGAGCGTGCAGAGGGCTGCGCCGTCTTCATCCCGCGCGTCGCGGATGCGGAACCTCACAAGTCGATCTCGTAGTCTTTGATCTTGTAGAGCAGTGCCCGGTGGCTAATCTCCAACAGCTGCGAAGCCTTGGTGCGGTTGCCCTTGGTCTGGGTGAGGGCGCGCCGGATGAGAACCTCCTCGATGATGCGTGAGGTCTTCTTGATCGACAGCTCCCCGCTCTCGAGGTGGAGGCGAATCGGGTCTCTTGCTTCACGGATCCGCTCTGGAAGATCGACCTCGGCCAAGATCTCCCCTTCGGCCAGGACCATGGCGCGCTCGATGGTGTTCTCCAACTCACGCACGTTGCCGGGCCACGCGTAGCTCATGAGGATCCGGCGCGCTTCGGGGGTGATGCCACGGGTGCTCGTACCCAGACGGTTGTTGTTTCGCTCGATGAAGTGGTCGATCAGCACCCCGATGTCCTCGCGTCGTTCACGGAGCGGAGGTACAGGGATGTGCATGACGTTGATCCGGTAGAAGAGGTCCTCGCGGAAGCGACCGGCCTCGACTTCGGCGGTCAGGTCGCGGTGGGTGGCGGCGGTGATCCGCACGTCGACTTCGGTGTCCTTCACATCGCCGATCCGACGTACCGTCTCTTCCTGGAGGACACGAAGGAGCTTCACCTGTAGCGGCAAGGGCAGCTCACCGATCTCGTCGAGGAACAGCGTTCCTCTGTCGGCCTGCTCGAAGAGGCCGGCCCGGTCGGCATTGGCGTCGGTAAAGGCGCCGCGCTTGTGGCCGAAGAGTTCGCTTTCGAGCAGGTTCTCCGGAATGGCGCCGCAATTCACCGCGATGAAGGGCTTGTCCCTGCGGTCCGATCGGTAATGAAGAGCCCGCGCGACGAGCTCCTTGCCCACGCCGCTCTCACCCGTGATCAGCGCCGTCGTCTTGAAGTCCGCCACCTTGTCGATGGTTCGGAAGACCTTCTGCATCGCCGCGCTCTTGGCGAGCATGTTCTCGAAGTTGCTCTCCTTGAGGACCTCTTGGCGAAGGGCGCGGTTCTCACGTTTGAGGCGCTCCCGTTCTTCAGCCTTACGCAGGGTGAGCAACACCTCCTCGTTCTTGAATGGCTTCTGAACGTAGTCGTAGGCGCCGGCCTGCATGGCCTCGAGCGCCAGGTCGACGTTGCCGTAGGCACTCATCACGATGACCGTGGCCTCGTTCCCCTTGGCCTTGAGTGTCCCCAGAAGGTCGAGACCACCGAGCTTCGGCATGCGCACGTCGGTGATGATGAAGTCAGGTCCGAAGGACTCGACCATCTCGAGACCCTCCTCGCCGTTGCTCGCCACCTCGACTTCGTAGCCCTGGCGCTTGAGGAAGGTCTTGAGCACCAGTCGGATGTTCTCTTCGTCGTCGACGACCATGACACGGCGCATGGCGCTATGAAAAGATTGCTAGGCCCCTCGTGTCAACTCGAAACAACTTGCGTGCCTGGTGGGGCCGTCAGGTTTGACATCGGTTCGGGTCGGAGCAATAGGACCAGCGGCTGGATTGAGCGCCGCGCCGTCTGCGTGGCCCTGCCCGCCCGTCTAGGCTCGACTATGGCAACGGTGAAGGACCTCGGGAAGAAGCTAGCCGGCTCACCTGCGGTGATGCGTCTGATCTCCAACGATCGCGTCATGAAGGCGGCGACGGGCGTCATGGAGGCGCGAGAGCGCTTCGAGCAGGCTTCGGGTTTTTGGCGTGAGGGCTGGAGGGTGCTCGTGGATGGTCATGTCCTCCCGAACATCGACCCCGCCATGGACACCGATGAAGACCTCGGCGTCGACACGGTGGACGCCGGCCGCAACGGGGCCACCGGCCACGCGCGACCGAACGGCGCGGCCCACGACGCCACGAAGAACAACGGCGCCTCCCATGGCGCCAACGGCAGCCCTCCGCCGGCTGCTGCCGCCCCGTCCCCCGAGGCGCCCAGGAAGACGCGCACCCCGGAGGAGCGTCGAAAGGCGGCCGAGGAGCGGCTCGCCAAGCAGATGTCTCAACGCGTCGCCATCAGCAAGACCGGCGGCAAAGACGTCTTCGACAAGTGCTTCAAATTCATGGCGGCCGACAACGCTCGCAAGATGGGGGTTTACCCTTTCTTCCGGCCGCTCGACTTCAACAACGGCCCCCTCGCTCAGCTCGAGGGCAAAGAGGTCGTCATGCTGGGGTCGAACAACTACCTGGGCCTCACCACCGACCCTCGCGTCCGCGAGGCAGCGCAGCAAGCCATCGAGAAATACGGCACGAGCATGACCGGGTCGCGCCTGGTCAATGGCTCGATGCGACTCCACAACGAGCTCGAACAGCAGCTCGCGGCCTATCACGGCAAGGAGGCCGGCCTTGTATTCACCACCGGCTACCAGGTGAACATCGCGGCCATATCGGCCCTACTCGCCAACAAGCGCAGCGTGGCCGTCATCGACAAGGAGGACCATGCCTCCATCTACGATGGGGTGCGACTCGCCCAGGCGGCAGGGGCACGCATGGTCCGCTACAAGCACAACGACCCCGCCTCGCTCGACAAGGCACTGAGCGAGCTCGGCGACGACCAGGGGCCACTCGTCATCACCGACGGCGTGTTCAGCGCTCAGGGAGAGATCGCGCGCCTCGATGAGCTGGTCAAGGTGGTGAAGAAGCACAAGGCCCGCATTCTCGTCGATGACGCCCATGCGCTCGGTGTCATCGGGCCCGGTGGCCGCGGTACCGCTGCGCACTTCGGGGTGGAGAAAGACGTCGATCTCATCGGCGGAACCTTCTCGAAATCGCTCGCAAGCATCGGAGGCTGGATGGTCGGCGATCGAAAGGTCCTCGACTACATTCAGCACTTCGCCTTCAGCTTCCTGTTTGCAGCCAGCGCTGCACCGCCCTGCGTCGCGGCGGCCATGAAGTCGCTCGAGATCATGCAAGCGGAGCCATGGCGCCAGGTGAAGCTGCGAGAGAACTTCACCTACATGCGTGAAGAGCTACGACGCATGGGCTTCGAGCTTGGGAACACCGACACCGCGGTCATCCCCATCTACATTCGCGACGACCTCAAGACGGTCATGATGTGGAAGTCGCTCCTCGAGGACTACGGGATATACGTCAACCCTTTCATCACGCCGGGCGTACCGCCGAAGCAGCAGGTCCTGCGCACCAGCTACATGGCCACCCACGAGAAGGAACACCTCGACCAAGCACTCGAGGCCTTCGAGAAAGTCGGCAAGAAATTCGGAGTGCTGTCATGAGCCGCACCATCGCTCCCGGTCGCTCTCGTCTGTCGGCGGTACTCCTCGCCGCGGCCGCCTTCTTCGTGGTCACCGCCTCGTCGGCCGACGGAACCAAGGTGGGCGCGATCGACCTTCAGGGGGCGCTGCTCCAGACCTCGGATGGGATGAGCGCTCAGGCCACCATGAAGCGCTACATGGATCGTCACCAGGGCGACCTCGACCGCCGTCAGAAGAGCCTCAAGGCGGAGGAGAACCACCTCCGAAGCCAGATGGGCTTCTTATCGCGGCAAGCCTTCCAGAAGCGCTACGAGCATTATCAGCAGCGCATGGTCAAGGCTCAGACCAAGTACATCGAGTACAACAAGCGGCTGCAGAAGAAGCAGGCCGAGTTCATGCAGCCGATGATGAAGAAGCTCTTCGGCGTCGTGCGACGCGCGGCCACCCGTCGCGGCTTCGACATCGTCGTGGATCGGCAGGCCGCACCCTACGTGCGCGCCGACCTCGACCTCACCGACCTCGTCGTCCAGATGTACAACGGCGGCGGTGGTGGCGATGCCGACGCTCCCGCGCCGGACCCGAAGTAGTCTGCCGACTCAAAGGTTGTCGCGGATGGCGCCCTCGCATTGGGCGACGACATCCTGGCAATCGACGGTGTCGGGGAACCCGCGAAGCCAGCAGCTGAGACACACCGCACCCGGGCCCCCGGTCTGAAAGACCGCGCCGCCTTTGTGCCGCTCGATCTGGAGGGGCTTCTTCATCACCATGAGCTCCTCGGGAGGAAGCTCGCCACGAATGACTTGCCCGGTGAGTTCGGGCTCGACGCCGCATAGCGAGCGGCGATTGGCTTCGTGCTCTTCCGAGGTGGTCCCATCCCCACCCGACACGGTCCCGTTCTCCTGGGCTAGACCCGAGTCGTTGTACTCCTCGAGCGTAAAGAAGCGCAGACCACCTGCACCGTAGATTCGTAGGGGACGGGCAAGCGTTCCGTGGCAGTCGAGCGTCCCACACCGGCGCTCGAGAACGGCGGAGACCTTTGGGAAGTCTTCTGTGTCGGGCGCAGTCTTGCTCTCGGGGTTGTAGTCGAAGGGACCGCAGAGGACCTCGATGGGCTCGCTTCCCGGTTCACATCCCAAGAGCGCGCCGAAGAGCAGGCAGAGGGCGGAGCGTCGCATCGTCATTGGGTGATCGTCTCCGTGACCGTGGGGCGAAAGCGGGGCGTGGGGCAGTCTCCGGGTGCGGGCAGATTGACCGCGTCAGCGTTGAAGAGGGCTCTCGGGATGAAGATCGCGCCAGGCGACAGCGGCGAAAGCGGCTCGGCATGGCAGGCCCCGCACGACCCATCGCGCCCGATGCGCGTCGACATGGCGCTGATCTGGACCGTGCGGTCCGCATCGGTGAGACTGGGTCCGTAGAGTTCGACCCGCAGTGGATAGGCTGGCGTGAATTGGTCGGCGGTGACCCAGAAGTTGCCGCACTCGTTGGTGGTGATGAGCCCCTCCTCCGTGATCCGTCCTTGAGAGTCGAGCAGCCGGATCTGGTAGCCCGGAGCGCCCAGCAAAGGCCCACCCGGTTCCTCGGGTTCGACGAAGACCGTGCCCCCGAGGACCATCTGGGGCTCGGCCCCGAAGTAGTCGCTGTGGCACAGCACGCAGGGCTGACCGGGGCGATGGGTGGGCCCCTCGGGGAACCCATCTTGCTCCTCACCGAGCTCTGCGATCTTCCGGTCTTTGAGTGGATCGGTGCAAGCGGCGACGGCGCCGATGCCGAGGGCCGTGCACACGATCGCCATGAGGGCCGGTAAGGTGCGACTCATTCGAACTCCGCGTCGAAGCCCAAGGCCCCAAATCCACCGAGGCGCTGCTTGAGGAAGAGGTGGTCGAGGAAGCGGGTGTAGATGAAGTCGCCGGCGAGGCTGACGCCTAGGCTACGCCGCTCCCCAAACTCGTAGCGCATGCCGGCGCCCACCGTGACCGCGAGCAGCGGCCCCAGCTCGCGGTCCCCGGTGCGAAGCGAGGGGAGGATGGCGCGCCCGTCCGGGGTGCGCTGCAGCGCATAGGCCAATTCGTAGAAGTCGGCGCCGGTTTGGGCGTGGAAGCGCGCGTGGGGCCAGACCCGCAGCTCTTTCATGACGTCGTACATGAAGCGCGCATCGGTCGTCGTCGCTTTGGTTCCCCAGGTATCGACGTAGAGGCGTTCCGTGGCTCGAATGGTCGCGTCTGCGAAGCGATGGGCAATGGCGAAAGCGACGGCGAAGCGCTTTCGCGACAGGGGGAGCTGTTCGAGGGGACGCTCCGGCTCGCGGAGGAAGTTCACCGCATCGATGATGAGCCCCGGCTCGACGAGGGCCGCTACGTCGGGCGCAAACATCGGCACGTGGCGGTAGGGCTTCGACATGTCTCCATCCTCGATGACGGTGACGCTGGAGATGGAGGCGAAGGTCGCCTTGTCGAGCACCAGCCCGAGACCGAGCGTGATCCCCACGCGGTTGATGTGCTTGCCGAAGACGTCGAACGACGTCTGCGTACGCCCATTGATGTCGTGCGAGTACTCGAGGCCCAAGCTCGGCGTGATCGTCTTCTGCACGAACTCGCCTGTGACCGTCGCCCCGACCGAGGCGGAGAGATAATCGGGCTCCCGACTGAGCGAAGCCCGCGCCGAGACGTCGTAGTCCCCGAACTTCTTGTGGCCATTGATCGCAGGTGCGTAGCGCACTTCTCGCCAGCGAGGAGAGGCGGTTGCGAGAATGTCGATCGAGGCAGCGGTCACGACGTCGAGGAGGAAGGCTGCACCCACGCCCCAGCCGTCAGTCGCATTCTCCACGCTGAAGCTCACGGAGGGCGTCGCCACATCGACGTCCATGTCGTCAGTATAGCCCGAGGCCTCCACGCCAACGCGGTAGGTGAGGTCACCACTGACCGACTCGGAAGCCGTGGGCAGGCACTCGCGTGGGGTCTTGCCTTCGGCGAGGCACTTGAGAATCTTCTGGGTTTGGGGATCCGGATTGCCCGGTGAGAGCGTGAGCAACACCGTGATCGACTCGTCGGGCTCGAGCACGATGGTCTGCGAGAAGCCAACCGGCGTGTCTCCCTGGGTGCCGGATGCGATGACCTCGTGCTCACCGGGGTCGATGGGGATCTCCGCCTCCATGACCACCAACGGCAGCTCGGTGCCGTCGAGCTTGACCACCAGGTCTTCGACGTCGTCCGGCGGCTTCAGATTGAGGGCCGGCATCCGCCGTTGAAGCGCTGCGGCCCGCGTCCGTGCCTGACGAGCGGCGGTGAACTGCCCCCGCTTGGGTGCGGTTCGACCCACCTCTTGGTATTCGGCGATGGCTTCGCTCCATCGATTGTTGAGCTCGAGGCATCTCGCGAGCACGGTGCGCGTGTTGGTGCGATTCTCGACCTCGAGGGAGGAGCGGGCTTCCTCGGCGCAGCGCGCCCAGTCCTCATCCGACTCGGCCGTCTTGGCTTCCTTGTAGCAAAAGTAGGCCTCAGCACTCTTCCAGCCGAAGGGCTTGCGGCCTTTGCCCTTGAAGCGTCCGCGACATCCCGCCGCTCGCTTGGTCGTCTTGGTTCCTTTGACTTCGGCGAAGAGCGCCTCGACGTCGTCGTCGGCATATTTGTCGGGAAGCTCGACGTTCGCGTCTTTTTGTAGCGCCGCCTTGAATGACTTCTTGGCCGCGCCGTCCTGACCGTCGAGGGCCTGCACGGTCCCGACGACCGCGAATAGCTCGGCCTCAGCCTTCGGGCTACAAGCACCCCCCTCGCAGATACCTTTCGCGGCCTCGAGGTTCTGCAGTGCCTTGTCGTACTGCTGGGTGCCGACCTCGGATTCGAGGATACCGTCGATGATCCCCGTCAAGACGTCGTCGTTGGCGCCCTGAGCTTGGGCCACGGTCGACCACCCGCACCCGATGAGGATGGTTGCCAAGGCAAGGAGCCGGACCAACTGTCTCGGTGTGCCCAACACGCTCCTCCGCTTATAGCCGACTGTTCGCGTTTCGGGACCTATGCCTCGAAAAAACCACAACAAAATGAGGATGGTGGACCCAGAAATGAACCGAGGGGCATCGACCTCATGCGGTCGTGCCCCTCGTTGAACGGTCATCGAAGCGATGCCGACTCAGCCGATCGAGCCGGCCTAGAAGACGCAGCGCCTTGAAGACTCAGCGCCTTGAAGACTCAGCGTGAGACTAGAGCCAGCGTGAGCACGCTCAGTTGCAGCCGCAGCCGCTACCTGCACCAGCGCTGCCACCGATGGCGCCTTCGGTGACGGCACGGAGATGCTCCTCACCAGGACCTGCCATCTCGTTGGCGGCCATCGTCGGATGAGCGAGCTTGGCGCGCTCGTAGGGAGCGACCGTGGTGCAGCCGGCCGAGAAGAACAATCCAAGGCCCATGACGGCGAGGCAGAGGGCGGTGCGGGTCTTGCGGCTGGTGTCGGTCTTGGTCATCGGGAAGAACTCCATGAGGCTCGCCACGATAGTTTGCACGTATCGGGCCAGAATTCCAAGGGGCGTTAGTGGCCGAATTGCGGGGTTTCGCCGATGCCTCGGTGGATCACGGACTATTCACCTGGATCATCGAGCCAGCAGGAAAACATGAAGGAGTGCGGGCGTTTGCCACATTGTGCGACATGGGGTGATGCCGTATGGTTCCAGCGCCTCCGAGCCCACCGTTTACGACCCCCCAGCGCCGCCGGCTCCACCACTCGCGCCGCCGCCCCCGGCGCTCGCGCCTCCACCACCCGTCTCGACCGGATCGCCACCGGTGAGCTTCATGCCGCAGGCGACCCAGTTGCCGATGGTGATCAGGTCCTCATCCGAGATGGACTCTCCCTTGGGCATGAAGGTACCGATGAGCACCGAAGAATCCAGGTCGATATTGCAGATGAGATAGGCGTTCTCGGGCTCGATCTCCGAGATGTAGGGCCGTCCGTCCCGTGTGAATGCGGACAGTGCGGCGTGGGTGGCGATGGGGTCGCCTTTGGTCATGTTCACGCCCGTAGGATCATTGGGCCCCTGGTGGCAACCGCTGTTGGCGCATCTGTACTTCTCGTCGAACAGGGGGAAGACCTCGGTTTCCCAATCCGGGCAGATCGAACCGTCGGCCCCAGCGGGGAGACCGCACGGCTCAACCGAAGCCTGTCCACGCAGCCGGAGGTTGTTGGGAGGGCCGAAGTCGACAGAGCCCTCGAGGCATGCGCCGGCGGTGACGGCGACGGTGAGGGCGAGGGCGGCGAGCAAGATGGGTCGCATGGGCGTGAGCGGGAATTTAGTGGAGATGGCACGGCGCGTCGATGTGGGCAGGTGGCCGACAAATCGAGACGGACTGAGTGGTGGACGGCTTGACGGCGCGGGTCGCAGGTACGAAACAGTGAGCCGCCGATGGCCTTTCGGCCATCCTCTCTTCGCAGCGGCGCGCCGGGGCCATGCCCGGGCCGTCGGGCCCCAATCGTTCATCTGAGTTCGACTCAGCCAACCCCGCCAATCCAAGCAAAAATTGTGCTCAAGGAGCTCGACAACGACATGAAGTGTTCGTGGATGCCTCGTCTTCTCTCTGGTCTGGCCATCGTGGCGGCCGCCTCTCTCGTCGCCTGCGGCGGCGGAAAGGCCAACAGCGGCGACCCCAAGACCGGGGGCGACGACAACGGTAGCGACATGGCCGACACCGACGGCACGGCCGACGGTGCTTCCGACGGCGGAGACGCCGCCGAGACGGGAAGCGGAGTAGGCCAGAAGGCTCCCGAGATCACCGGCGAGGCCGTCATGGGTGACGGGCCCAAGAGCCTTTCGGAGGGCGCGGGTCAGGTCGTCATCGTCGACTTCTGGGGCACCTTCTGCGAGCCCTGCCGCAAGTCGTTCCCCAAGTACCAAGAGCTCGTCGACAAGCACGCTGGCAACCTCGCCGTCATCGCCGTAAGCGTCGACGACCCCGATGACGTGGGCGCCGACGATCTCAAGAAGTTCGCCGAGGAGACCGGCGTGTCCTTCAGCATCGTCTGGGACAAGGACAAGTCGGTTGCAGGCGTGTACGAGCCGCCGAAGATGCCCACCAGCTACATCGTCGACAAGGACGGCATCGTTCGTCACGTCCACGCCGGCTTCGAGGGCGGCGAGGCGGAGGAGATCGACGCCGAGGTCGAGGCGCTGCTCCAGTAGTCAGACCTCGAGACGACGGCGGCGCGCTCCCCGAGAGGGGTAGCGCGCCGTTCGTCATTTGGGCTTCAAGCGCCTCCCTGACGCAGATACTGCACCCAGCGCATGTAGAGCTGATAGGACGCGGGGTCGGCGCTGAAGCGGTCCGTCATCTGACGGTCGACGATCCGGCGCTGTTCCTCGTCCTTGATGCCCAACTCGTGATGGACGCGTTCGCGCATCACCGACGGCGCAAGGTGGGTCGCGTGCGCGAGGCGCGCATACTGCTCCGGACTCAGCGCGTGGCTGGAGGTCGGCACCGACGTGGGCGGGGGCTGCACGTTGGGCGGCGTTCCGAAGACGGTCGAGGCGAGGTGATCCTCCGCCTCGAGTGGCGCGGCATCCGGCACGGATCG
>JGI12210J13797_10929131_pt1 | contig 10900 bp, 8 predicted proteins | sample ElkSlonscriptome_3_FD_13797 | JGI IMG/M metagenome (IMG submission 13797) | reverse complement strand
TCGGAACATGCGAGCGGCGGGGCCCCCACGGGCTCCGCCGCTTTCGTCTGGGCACTGCGGCATGCTTTCACCCGGTCTGCATCAGGCCGCATACAGCAAACGCCAGATCGATCCGCCCTCGCGGGCAATCACGGCCGACGGTCTGGTCCCTGGCTGGATGCAGGCCCGCTCTATTCCCCGGTGCTGCCGGCCGCCCGTTCCTGCGAAGCGCCACCTTCATCCGCTGCGGCGAGCAGTTCGCGTGCCAAGCTCTCTTTCGGGGCCGCGGCATGATCCATCGCCAGCGCCCCTTCGAGAGCGGCCGCCTTGTCTCCGAGTTGCGCCTCCCCGAACATCGCCGCGGTTGCAGCAAGACGGTGCAGCTGGCGACAGAGCGACGCACCCTCGTCGCTCCTGCCGGCCTCTTCAGCCCGGAGCCAGCCTTCCTCGAGCGCCTCGCGAACGGCCTTTACCGCTTCGCTGCGCCGTGCAAGCCAGCGCTGTCTCACCGAGGAGGAAGGTGTCCCGCCCGAGCGCCAATCCTCCCGTGGCACGGAGAGGCTGCATGACCGTTCCAATCTATCCTTTGCGGACCCACGCGCTGGCGGCTCGTCCAGCGCGCTGGGCGCAGCCTCGACAATGCGCGTCGGCAGCCAGCGCTGCAGCATCCGCGCGAGCGCGGCGAATTCGAGCGGCTTAGCCAGATGTGCCTGCATTCCGGCTCTGCGCGAATTGGCGACATCCTCGGGAAAGGCATTGGCAGTGAGCGCGATGATCGGAAGGTCGTCGGGACCAATCCCCTCCGCCCGGATCGCCCGGGTCGCGGCATAGCCGTCGCAATCGGGCATCTGCACATCCATCAGGACCATGTCGAAAGGCCGTCCGCGCACCATCGAATCGATGACCATCGAGATCGCCTCGTTCCCATCGTGGGCGAGCGCGACCGTTTGCCCGCAGCGTTCGAGCATTTCGGTGACGAGCTGACGGTTGAGGTCGTGGTCCTCGGCCACCAGGACGCGGGCCGATTGGGGAAGGTCGCCGGGGTCGATCCGCGCGGGCGCCGGCGGCGGACGCCGCTCGGGCTCCGCCGGCGGAGCCGGCAGGACGAGCGTGAAGCATGAGCCGCGGCCAGCAGTGCTTTCGACCTCGATCCGTCCACCGAGCAGGTGAGCGAGCTGGCGGCTGATCGACAGGCCGAGGCCAGTCCCGCCGAATCGGCGTGCGGTATCGCCTTCGCCTTGCGTGAAAGGGCGGAAGATGCTCTCGAGCCGCGCCTTCTCGATCCCGATGCCGCTATCCCTGACCTGCAGACGGACAATCCGGTGCTCCACCGTATAGCTCACATCGATCTGCCCGGTTTGCGTGAATTTCACTGCATTGCCGATGAGATTGAGCGCGATCTGCCGCAGCCGGAGGGCGTCCGACATGATCCATGGTCCTGCATTCGCTTCCAGGGGGCCTTCGCTCTGGCACCGGTGACTGCAATGGAGGGCAAGTTCGAGCCCCTTTTCCTCCGCGCTTGGGCGGTGAAGCGCGACGCAGTCCAACAGGGTGGCGTGAAGGTCGACCGGCGCGTGATCGATCGCGACCTCGCCAGCCTCGATCTTGGAGAGGTCGAGGATATCGTTGAGCAGCAGCATCATCGCGCGGCCCGATTCCACGATAAGCTCTGCCTGCCGGCGCTGTTCGGGATCGAGTTCGCCTTGCAGCATCAGTTCCGCAAAGCCGAGCACGCCATTCATGGGAGTGCGGATTTCATGGCTCATATTCGCGAGGAATTCCGATTTGGCCCGCGCCGCATTTTCCGCCTTGTGACGCGCGCGGGTCAACAAAGTCTCGAGCTTGACCCGCTCGGACACATCGCGCGCAGCGACGACGAGGCCCTTGCACTGTCCATCGACAGGACAAACCGCGATCGCGCAATCGGCCTCGAGATAGACAGGCGATCCGTCAGCGCAATCGCGCTGGCGGCGATAGGTGATCCGCTCACGCTCGGACTGGCCTTGCATGAGGCGATCGAGCGCGAGGACCACCTGATCCCGGGCATCCTCATGCAGTCCGGCGGTAACCGGCTGCCCGACGAGATCTTCGGGCGGCGTGTCGAAAACATCCCCGACCGATGGAGAAGCATAGGTGCAGATCCCGTCCAGATCGTAGCGCAGGATCGCATCGGCGATGTTCTGCGCGAGCAGGTCGAGCCGGTCCTTGCCCGCCGCCAGCTCGATCATGATCCTGTCGCGGTCGGCGAGGATAGCGGCGACGGGCAGGCCGGTGAGGAAGTTGGCCACGATAAAGGCCTGAAGGAGATGGCCCTGCGCCGATAGCGATGGGGTTGCGGCGAAGATCGGACCCTTGCCTGCCACGGTCATGGCGCATGCCACTCCTGCCACTGCCAAGACGTAAAGGGCGCTGCCAAGAGCGCCAAGGCGAAACGCATGCAGCAGCGTGACCGGCGGGACGAGGAAAAGCAGCGGATAGTTCGGCTGGTCGAACACCACCAGTGCGCATGCCATCCCCGCTGCGAGCACACCGGCATATTGCGCAATTCCCCTCCGGGAAAATTCGGCGGAAGGTGGCCCGATTGCTTGAATGCCGACCGGTGAACGGGCGATCCGCCGGTTCAACGCGTCGCTGGCAAGAAGCACGGTCGGCACCAGCACCACCATGCCGATCGCATCGCTTGCAAACGAAAGGATTATCCCGTTTCCGATAGGCTCGCCATCAAGATACGTTGCGGTCAGAGCGATCACGGCGGAAAGCCCGGGCCCTATCAACCCGCCGGCCCAGACGAAATGTGCGAGGTGGCCCAGCCGGGACATGTCGGGGCGACCGCCGCAGCCACGCCGCGTGAGCCAGGTTACCGCCGCAACCATCAGGGTGTTCCCGATCACATGAATCAAAGCGATCCCCAGGGAAATGCCGAAGACCAGCTGCGCTCCCAAATTCGCTGCGGCGAAGACGAGCAGGAAGGCGTGTCCGTGCGAAAGCCGCGCACGCAGCAGAAAGGCGACGCCGAGTGCATTCGGCAGCCAAGCGCTCGCCGAGATCGTGCCGTCATGCGCGATTGCGAGATTGGCGACGGCGAGGACGAAAAACGTCCCCGCCACGATCAGCGCGCCAGGCAGGCTCCTGCGGACAAAGCCGCCCATGGCCGGAAATCCCGTCCCTGCTTTGGCGGTCTTCATGAAACCCGCCCGCGCCTTACATCGCAATTCATTGCCTCATGCTATAGGAAGCGCTGAGTGAAAGCGGGGGCAGTTAGCTCCGAACCGGATGCAATGGGGAGCAACGGGGCCGTAATGGCCGATTTTTCAAACCGGGATGGACGGGGATCACGGCCTTTGCGCTGGCCGCTCCTGCTCGCCATTGCGCTTGCCCATCTTGGCGCGCTGTATCTTCTGGGAAAGCTTCTTGCCCCCGATTTCACCGGTGGGATCGAGCGCGAAGTTGTCGCGGCATTCTCCTTGGAAAGCCCGCCCGACCCTCCACCGCCGCCCCAGACCGAGCCCGAGCCCGACGAGGGCGCGCAAGGGGAGCCGGGCGAGGAAGCGATCCCTCAGCCGGTCACGGCTCCAGAGCCCGAGATCCCCCTGCCGACGCCGCGACCGGTGCCGCAGGCTGCCTCTACAGGTGCCGCGGATCGCTCCGGCGCGCGTTCTACGGGTGACGGCACGGGTGCGGCGGGGAGCGGGCCCGGTACGGGGTCCGGCAATCGCGGCGGTGGTCGCGGCGGGGTAGCGGTGACGCGGCCGGTGCATGTTTCGGGGCGCATCGACGATGCGCGGGACTATCCCACCCCTCCTGGCGGGCGCGCGGCTCGACGCGGAACGGAGGTTATCGTGCGAGTCATCGTGGGCACCGACGGTCGCGCACGCGATTGCACGATCTACCGCCCCAGCTCCGACCCGGAGGCCGATACGATCACATGCCGGCTCGTCGAGGAGCGGCTTCGTTTCCGACCGGCGATGGATGCAACCGGGAACCCGGTCGCTGCACCCTTCTACTGGCGCCAGCGCTGGTTCTGAACGAGGTGGAGGCAAGCGAGCAAGTTCGGTTTTTCGGGGGCCCACGCCCCTCGGTGCTGGCATCGCTCGGCTGCGGTGCTATATCTCGGCACCGATGAGCGCGTTCGCCCCTATCCATCCGGTCATCCTTTGCGGAGGCAGCGGAACGCGGCTCTGGCCCGTCAGTCGCAAACCGAAGCCCAAGCCATTCCTGCCTCTCGTGGGAAAGCGCACCCTGTTCGAAGCGGCGCAGGACCGCGTCGGCGACACGAAACGCTTCGGCCGGCCAATCATAGTCGCAGGAGCGCAGCACTGTGAATTGATAGAGGCGCAGGCGCGCGGCGACCACCGGCTGGTGGTCGAGCCTGCGGCCAGGAACACCGCACCCGCGATCGCGCTCGCTGCGGCTTTGCTGGGGCCTGACGAGATCATGCTGGTCTGCCCCAGCGACCACCACATCGCCGACGAGGAAGCTTTCGGCCACGCCGCGATCGCTGCAGCCACGCTCGCGCGGGAGGACTGGCTCGTCTCCTTCGGCATTGCGCCGAGCCACCCCGAGACAGGCTATGGTTATCTCCATCGCGGCGAGGTGTTGCCTGGCGGCTTTCGCATCGCGCGCTTTGTCGAAAAGCCCGATATCGCCGCCGCGCAGAGCTATCTCGCGACCGGAGAATACAGCTGGAACGGCGGCATCTTTGCATTCCGGGCGGGCAGGTTTCTCGAGGAACTCGAGCGTCACCGGCCCGAAATGGCCGACCTTGTCGCGGCGGCGGTCGCCGGGGGGCGAGAGGAGGGCAGCCGCTTCTATCCCGCGGCCGCGCCATTCGAGCGGATCGAGGGGGACTCGGTCGATTATGCGGTGATGGAGAACACCACCCGTGCCGCCATGGTCCCGGCTGACATGGGCTGGTCCGATATCGGCAACTGGGCGGCGCTCACCGATGCGCTCAGCGCCGAGCCGGGCCTTGCCGACGGAGATGGCAATGTCGCGCGCGGTCCAGCCGATCTCGACGGCTGCCGCGGGGTTCTTGCGATGAGCGACGGGCCGCGGGTCTCGGTCGTGGGGCTGGAGCATGTCTGCGTCGTTGTCTGCGAAGGCGAGGTGCTGGTAACCACGCGTGAGGGCGCCCAGCGCGTCGGCAAGCTGCCCGGGGCAATCGGCCAGGAAGAGAAGCGGTGACCGAAGCTCCGCGCCGGCTTGCCACCCGCATGGTGGAGAAGGTCTGGGGCTGCGACCATCTGCCTGCGCCATTCCGGGCCCCTTCGAATGCCCGCATCGGGGAGATCTGGTTCGAACCGCCCCCCGAATTGCCGCAGCTTCTCGTCAAATATCTCTTTACCTCGGAAAAGCTCTCGGTCCAGGTCCATCCCGGCGATGCGGATGCCCTGCCCGGCGAGGAGGGCAAGGAGGAGTGCTGGCTCGTCCTCGATGCCGAGCCCGGCGCGAGCCTTGCGATCGGTTTTCGCGAGCAGGTTACGAGCGAGCGGATCGAGGCCGCGGCGCGGGATGGGTCGATCGAGGATTTGCTCGAATGGCACGAGGCCAGGGCGGGGGACGTGTTCTACCTGCCAGCAGGTACGGTTCATGCGATCGGTCCCGGTCTCGCATTGGTCGAGGTGCAGCAGGCGAGCGACACCACATTCCGCCTCTACGATTACGGTCGCCCGCGCGAACTTCACCTCGACCGCGCGATGGCGGTGGCGCGGGGCGAGCCCTATTCGGCGGAGCATCGTGGCAGTGTTGCAGAGCGCGGTGAGACTCTGATCAACGGTCCCTGCTTCCGGCTCGACCGCGCTGTGGGCATGCCATCCCTGGCGGTTGCCCGGCAATACCATTGCCCGCTGCTCGCCCTGCCGCTCGAAGGCTCGGTCGCGGCTCGCGAGGGAGACGGATGCGCACGTCCCGGCGAGTGTCTCTACGCGCCCGATATCGCCGCGCTCGATTTCTCTCAAAGCGGCATCACCTTGCTGACGAGAGCGCGCTAGTCGCTCAGCGCAGGAGGCGCGTGCCTTCCTTTTTCATTGCCCGCTCGATCGTTCCGCGCAGGAAGGAGAGAGCAAGCGGCAGCTGCATCTCGATCGTCACGCTTTCATCGTGGATATCGATCGCGCCCTTCAATCGCTGACCGACGATCGTGATGACCATGTCCATGTGATCCTCGTCCCGCCATTTCGTGTCGAGGTCGGCCATGCCGGGCGGGAAGAACTGCGCGATCTCGTGATGGCGCTCGTGCAGGCGGCGGCGCACTTCCTCGCGGCCGAGATCATGGGGTAGCGAAACGCGCATCAATGCTCTTTCAGGATTTCGATTTTTCGCGCGCCGCGATCGAGGGCGCAGGAAGCGGCGTTCCGCTCGTCTCGGGATCGCCGCGCATGTCGGCAAGCAGTTCGTCGCCGCCATAGCGATAGTCGAGATAGCGGGACTTGACCGCGAGATCGTCCAGCGCGCCTTCGGCGAGCCGCCGCGTGACCCGGTCGACTTCGCCGGAAAGTCGCGTGAGGCTCTCGGTCAGGCGCTCGTCGGCGGTCTTGCCGGCATGTTCCTCGCGGCGCAGGTGTTCAGGGATCTTGCGATAGTTCTCGATGGTTTCAGGTATGTATTCGCCGATCAGCTCGCGCACTTCGGCAACTGCAGGATGGGCAGCGTCGATCGTCTCCAGCTGCAGTCCCAACGCATCGAGCTGGACGCCCAGCTGATCGACCACCCGCACGGCAGGCGGGGGCAGGGCGGCTCGCTGGGCTTCGAGCCAGAGTTCGGTCCGCGCCACCATCTGCTGGGGGTTACCCTGCTTCAATTCGCTGCGCCTGGGCGGTTTCGGGGGCGGAGAAAGGACGAAGACGCCGACCGCGACGATCACGGCAAGCGCGAGTGCCATCACGCCCCAGAAGCCGATTCCGCCGATGATGGCGCCCGCGATGCCCGTGGCGACGAAGATCGCCACTAGTGCCGCCGCGAGATACGCGCCGCGCCGAATGAGATGCTTCATCTTGGCCTGCGCGCTGCCCTTGCCGATGCTTTTGGCCGGGCGATGCGTTCCGCCCTCGCGCTGCACTGCGAGCGAGGTCTTCGCCTCCTTGAGAATTCGGTCGGAATCGCGAGAGGTATCGACCATCAGCTATCCAGCGAAAGCAGCGAGGGATCGCTCGAGACCTTGGCCTGCGCCTGAGCCTGTCCTTCGGCGCGGGCGATATAGCCCTTCGATTTCTCGACTTCCTCCGACAGAACCGTAACCGTCTGCTTCATCGATGACAGCGCCCGCACCTTGAATTCGTCGACCTCGTCCATCGTGTCGTAGATGTTCTGGAAGGCGCGCTGGAGCGTTTCGAGCGGGATGGTGCTCGAGGCGGCCTGTTCATGGATCTGCCCGGTCTGCTCGCGCAGCAGCGTGCTGGTCGAATCGATGATGTCGCTGGTGGTCTGGTTGAGGCTCGTGATCTGTTGCAGGACGAGCTTCTGGTTGGTCATCGCCTGGGCCACGGTCACCGCCGTGCGCAGCGCGCTGACCGTGGTGGTGCTGGCGCGATCGACGCCCTTGACCAGTTCGACATTGTTCTTCTTCACGAGATCGAGCGCGAGGTAGCCCTGAACGCTGACCGCCATCTGCGTCAGAAGGTCCTGCGTGCGCTGGCGGACATAGAACAGCGCGCTTTCGCGCAGCGCCTTCGCCTTTTCCGGATCGCTCGCATCGAGCTCGTTCGCCTTCGCCTCGAGCCGCGCGTCGAGCGTCTTGGCGATGTGGATCATCTGTTCGAGCTCGCCCATCGCCTCCCACAGCTTGGCGCGCTCGGTGTCGATCGCGGCATTGTCGAGGTGCAGTTCCTTCTTGCCCGATGCCAGCCGTTCGAGGATCGCCTGGATGTGCCCCTGCGCGCTCGAATAGCTGTCGAAATAGTTCTTCAGCCGGTTGCCGAAGGGAATGATCCCGAACAGCTTGCGCGGTGCGAGCAGCTTCTGCTTGCGGCCCGGATCGAGATCCTCGACCGTGCGGCGCAGTTCGGCGAGGTCCTTGCCGACCGAGCTGTCCTCGTCCATCGCGCGCACCGGCCGGTCGAGAAAGCGATTGGACTGGCCCGCGGCGGCGCGGATCTGCTCCTGCCCCATGCGCGTGATCTGGTCGACCTTCTCGCCGAATTCGGGCGAATTGGCATCTGCCGAGACGAGATCGGACACGAAGGCGTCGACCTTTTCATCGAGCTTCGATTTCTGCTCGGAGCTGACTGGGACGAGCCCGGCGGCCTTTTCCGGCGCCACTTGCGGCACCGGATCGGGCGGGGTGAGTTCGAAATCACTCGCGGTCTTGGTCGCGGTCGCGATCCTGGTTTCGGGCGTTTCCTGCGTGCTCATGCGGCTGATCTTGCTCCCTCGGGGCCGCTTTCGGATTGCGGCGCTCGCCTCAACAGCTGTATTAGTGGTCTAAGACACGTATTTCAAGGCTCCCCCAAACTAGCGCCAAGCGATGGGGTGCGTCCATCGCTTTGACCGCAGGCAGGCTGGCGCAGGCGAGAAAATGCGCTAAAAATACGGATTGGAGGGACCTTGGAAATGACCGACAACGCCGCCCCTGCCGATCCACGCGGGCCCGACAGCGCTGCCCAGGCCGAAGAAATTCGCGAAGCGGAAGCCGACGCCGGAGCGGTCGGAGGCGCGGTCGATGCGCCGCCCAAGGGCGGTATCGCCGGGATCATCGCGAGCATTCGCCACTGGTGGCTGACCGAAGTCACAGGCGCGGTCGATCAGGTCCAGGTGATCGCCGACCGGCGAGAGGAATGCCTGCTTTCCGAGCGCTACCTCTTCATGATCGCGATGAGTGCCGGGATCGCCGTGGTCGGCCTGCTGCAATCCTCCACAGCCGTGGTGATCGGCGCGATGCTGCTTTCGCCCCTGATGGGCCCGATCATGGGGCTTGGCTTTGCGCTAGCGATCGGGGACTATCACTGGCTCAAGCAAAGCGCGAGGAGCCTCGCATACGGCTCCGGCATCGCGATCCTGCTATGCGCGCTGATCGTCTATGTCTCGCCGATCAAGACGATCACGCCGGAAATCGCCGCGCGGACCGAACCAACCCTGTTCGACCTCATGGTGGCGCTGTTTTCCGGCATGGCAGGGGCCTATGCGATGATCCGCGGCCGCGCAGGCACGATCGTCGGGGTCGCCATCGCCACCGCGCTGATGCCGCCATTGGCGACGATCGGTTTCGGGGTCGCGACCGTCAATGGCACGGTCTTCTCGGGTGCGCTGCTGCTGTTCGTCACCAACCTCATCACCATCGCGCTCACCGCCTGGGCGATGGCGCGGCTCTACGGATTCCGCACCCGGCTGTCCGAGCGGCAGACGCAGGCGCAGAATCTCGCCGTCGTGCTCGTCTTCGTCATGCTCGCGATCCCGCTCGGCTTCTCGCTCCAGCAGATCGCCTGGGAAGCGAACGCGCAGCGCATCGTGAGATCCGAAATCGATGAGACTTTCGACCCGCGCTCGGAGATCTTCAACCTCGAGACCGATTTCAAGAGCGAGCCGATCGGCATTGGCGCGACCGTCTTCACCCCGGTCCTGAGACCGGATGCCGAGATCGACATCGAACGTGCGCTTGCCAAACGCCTCGGCAGGCAGGTGGAGCTGACGCTGGTCCAGGACGAGGTTGGCAAGAATGCAGGCGCGGCAGAGCAGGCGCAGCTTTCCGCCGCGCGCGACCGTGAGGAGGCAGCGGCGCGCGCGCGGGCCGAGGCGCTCGCACTGAGGCTCGCGCTGGTGGCCGGGGTCGGCGAGGACGACGTGACGATCGACCGCACACGGCGCCGCGCGGTTGTCCGTGCGCGCCCGCTCGAGGGGGCGAATGTCGCGACCTATCGCGCGCTCGAGGCACGCATCAGCGACACCGAACAGGACTGGAGGATCGAGGTCATCCCGCCCGCTGCGGCCTTGCCAACCGGCTTTGCCTTCAACGAGGAAGGGTTGCCCACACCCCCCGCGCGGCGCGCGCTCGAAACGCTCGCCTGGGCGTCGCGACGGATCGACCTGCCTGTTGTCCTGGTTGGCAATGGCAAGGACGCGGCACTGGCCCGCGCCTATCTTGCCGATCGCGGCATTACCGCGGAGTTGCGCGAAGAGGGCGGGGAACTGCGCGCCGAATGGGGCGCGGTCCCGGCGGAGTGAGACGTTCCGGTCAGGCAGCGAGCTTGAGCGGAACGATCTCGCCGGCGAGGTAAAGCTTCTTGGCTTTCGCGCGTGAAAGCTTGCCGGACGAGGTCCGCGGCAGGGTGCGCGGAGGAACCAGTTCCACGACGCAGCTCATGCCCGTGACCGAACGCACCTTGTCCGCGATCTGTTCGCGCAGGCGGATCCGCTCGGCGGGATCGGAAACGCGGCAATGGACCAGCACCGCGGGCGCTTCCTCGCCGGTATCGGTCTCGATCGCGAAGGCGGCGATATCGCCGTGGTTGAAGCCGGGCAGCTGCTCGACGGCCCATTCGATGTCCTGCGGCCAGTGATTCTTGCCGTTGATGATGATCATGTCCTTCGCCCGGCCGACGATGAACAGGTAGCCACCCGCCATGTAGCCCATGTCACCGGTGTCGAGCCAAGCGTTGCCGTTGTCATCGCGGACGAGGCAGTCATTGGTCGCTTCCTCGTTGCGGAAATAGGAATGCATGACGCTCGGGCCGCGGCACCAGACCTTGCCGATATGGTGATCGGCGCGAGGTTCCCCGTCCTCGCCCCGGATCTCGACCTCCATGTCGGGAAGCGCCTTGCCGCAATTCACGATCGCGCGGTAACGCGCGGGGCGGGAGATGTCGCGCGGGGCGCCGGACAGGCGCTCCTCTTCGACCAGTTCGACGCGGATGCCTTCTCCCGGAGGCATGACCGTGACCGCCAGCACCGCTTCGGCAAGGCCATAGGACGGGGTGAAGGCCGAGGCGCG
>JGI12210J13797_11126839_pt1 | contig 10902 bp, 10 predicted proteins | sample ElkSlonscriptome_3_FD_13797 | JGI IMG/M metagenome (IMG submission 13797) | reverse complement strand
CGCTGAGCGTGCCCGAGACCTCCAAAGCCCGGCATTTCCGGGTTGGAAAGAAAGTTGTGGTCGATGTGGTAGGATCGGACGCGGCGGCGGCCAGGATCCCGGTTCCCGCCGACGCAAAAACGGTCGGGGCAGTATCCGCCAGCCCGACGCCAACACCAACGCCAACGCCAACGCCAATGCCAGAAGCAGGAGCACAGACCACAGAACAGCCGAGCAATAAAAACGCCGACAAACCAATCCCGAAAAGCGACGACGAACAATCAAACCTAACTGCCGGCGAGCAGCAGCCAGAGCCGGCGCCGGCGCCGGCTCTGCCAGCGAAGCCGAAAGCGCCACCGGCTACCGTGACAGATCCCCCGGCCGAGGATCCAGCCCCCACCGCTTCCAATGCGGAAAAGCCGGAGGCCGAGGCCGCTGAGGCCGCCAACCTCCGGTTTGATTGGGACCAGCCGGTTGGCGCCGCGGTTTTCCGCCGCGCCGGATCGCTATGGGTGGTGTTTGACTCACCCACCGGCAAGGAGATGACCGTACCCGACGGATTGGAAGATACTGTAGGCAGCATGCGGCGAGTGCCGGTTCGGCGGGCGACGGCATTGCGGCTAAGCACGCCCGAGGCCATCAATCCCAAGGTGGAACGAGACGGTTTGTCGTGGATCCTGCGGTTCGAAGAACAACCCCTTGCCGCTCCGGACGGCATCGAGGCCAGGATCGAGACCGATGACAATGGGACGCTGCGTTTGTTTCTTCCCATAGCGGAACCGGGTGACCCAATCGCCGTTACCGACCCTGAGGTAGGCGACAATCTCATTGTCGTGCCCGTCGTTCCCCTAGGTCACGGCGTGAGCAGGACCTACACGTATCCGCAGCTGCGACTCTTGGCCACCGGCCAAGGCGTGGTCATTCAGCCGTTCGTGGACAACCTCCGAGTGCGGTCCCTACCCGACGGGATCGAGATTTCCGTCGACGGTGACCTTAACGTCTCGCCGGTTTCCAAGCGGACCCAGGCGGGCACGCGGATCGGCGATCCCGAGGAGCTAACGGCCCTTTTGGCGCTGGATCCATGGGTCGGCGCGGACACCGTTCCCTCCCGCACCCAACGGCGCGCGCTGGAGCGCGCCGTGATCGACGCCGGACCGTCTGAGAAGGAAAAGGCGCGCATCGACTTCGCACGATTTTTCCTGGCTCATACCTACGCCGCCGAGGCGTTCGGAGCCCTGACCCTGACGGCGCAACACCGCCCGGAGATCGCGGATCAACCACAATTCCGGGCATTGCGGGGCGTCAGCCAACTGCTGCTCGGCCGGGTGAACGACGCGCGCGACGATCTGTTTCATCCAAGCCTGGACGGTAACGCCGAGGCTTCGCTCTGGCGTACGGCCGTGGAAGCGACCGAGGGTCAATTCTCTCGGCCAGCTGTTCGTCTTGGTAATAACACCGCCATAACCCGAACCTATCCAAGAGCGCTCAGGACCAAACTCAACCTGTTACTGGCCGAGGCGGCGATCGCGACCGATCAAGCCGATCAGGCAACCGATCTGATGGAAATGCTGGAAGCCGACGTCGCCACACCGTCGGATCACAGCTGGCTTGAGTATCTCAACGGCCGCTATCTGGAGGCCATTGGCGATTATGCCGGCGCGCTCGACACGTGGTCACACGTTGCCGAAGGACCGGACCGCTTCACCGCCGCCAAGGCCGCCATGGCCACCGTCGAGCTTTTGCTGAGAACCGGAGAGATTACCAGCGCGCAAGCCGCCGAGAAGCTTAAAGCTCTTCGCTTCCTATGGCGCGGAGATGCCCTAGAGGTCAGAGTGCTGCGCAGACTGGCCCAACTTTACCAGGAGAATGAAGACTACTTAAGTGGGTTGCGAACCCTCCGGCAGGTGGCCGGCCACTTTTCCGCCAATCGGCAGGCCCCCGAAATCACCAAGCAAATGAGCGAGACCTTCGAGCGGCTGTTCCACGACGGACATGCCGACTCGCTGCCCGCGGTGTCCGCCATCGCGCTATACCGCGAGTTCCAGGAACTCACACCTACCGGCGAAAAAGGTAACGAAATGATCCGCAAACTCGCGGACCGTCTCGTAGACGTTGATCTGTTGGACGATGCGGCCGCGCTTCTGGAGAAACAGGTGCGATATCGATTGACCGGCGTCGAAAAAGCGAAGGTGGGCGCACGGCTGGCGGTCATACACAATCTGAACCGCAATCCCGAAGCGGCGATGGAAGTGCTGCATGTTTCAGCATCCGGCAAACTGCCGGACGAACTCAGCCACCAGCGCGGACGGCTCGCGGCTGAGGCTCTGAGCGCACTCGGAAAACAACAGCAGGCGCTTGCTGTGCTCGGCAACGACGATAGCCTGGATGCAGATCTCATCCGCGCCGACATCCATTGGTCAAGCGAGGACTGGGCCGGCGCCAGCCAAGCCCTAAGCCGGGTCGTCCGCAAAGCCGGAGCTGAAACAGGTAAACCGTTGAGTGACCGTCAATCGAAATTTGTTCTCAATCTCGCGGTCGCTCTTACCCTCGCGGGGGACGAGGACGGCGTGGCTCGGGTACGCAAGGATCATGCTGTCGGCATGGCGGCGTCCCCGTTGCGCGACGCCTTCCACCTGATCACCGGGGCGGGTTCCGGCGGCAATCTTGCCGGCCGGGACTGGTCAAACCAGGTCAAACAGGCAGAGAGTTTTCAAGCCTACCTTGCCGTCTATCGCGAGCAATTGGCGCATCAGGCGCTCAGCGACATTAATTGACCGGCAAGCCGCTGACTGCCGCTCGCGTTGCAAACGCGTAAGATATTCGGCGGCGAACTCGTTTTGCTCTTGCAATCACTCCCGTTCATTTAGTACTTACCCGCTTCTTTTCTCGGGATTCATCCGGTGGGATGGAGGAGCACAATGCCCAAGGACGAGCACGCTGTCGCGTCTGAAACCTCGCGGGTGGCGAACGCATTCAGTGTCGGTCCAGACTACTTTATCGAACGCGACGGGATCCGCTACGCGGGCGGTCATCTTCTCTTGGATATGTGGGGTGCGCGCGACCTGACCGATCCCGCGATCATCGAGAGCGTCTTGCGGCAGGCAGCGGAAGCCTCCGAGGCGACGATCCTGCATGCACACTTTCACCAATTCGGCGAGGGCGGCGGCGTCTCCGGCGTGCTGGTGCTGGCCGAGTCCCACATCAGCATTCACACTTGGCCGGAACGGGACTTCGCCGCCATCGATATCTTTATGTGCGGTGCCTGCGATCCGTTGAAGGCCGTTCCGGTGCTGGAGGCGGGCTTCAAGCCCGCCGAGTCTAAACTCGTCGAGCAACGGCGCGGGGTCACCACTTGACCTGGTTCGAGGAAACCCTGCATTCCGAAACCATCGATGTCGGGTATGCGCAGCGGTTCAGGATTACCAAGGTCATCCACCAGGAAAAGACCGATTTTCAGGACCTGATGATTTTCGAGACCCCGGCCTTTGGCAAGGTTCTGGCGTTGGACGGCGTGATCCAGACTACCGACGGCGACGAGTTCATCTACCACGAGATGATCACGCACGTACCGATGCTGGCCCATGGAGACGCAAAACGGGTACTGATCGTCGGTGGCGGCGATGGCGGCGTGCTGCGCGAGGTTCTTCGCTATCCCGTTGACCGGGTCGTAACGGTGGAGATCGACGGCGGCGTCGTCCAGGCCTGCAAGGCGCACATGCCGAACATCAGCGCCGGCGCCTTCGATGACCCCCGCGCCGAGCTGCTCATCGCCGACGGGATCAAATTCGCGGCGGAAACCGATGAGGCATTCGACGTCATCATCGTCGATTCCACCGACCCGGTGGGACCGGGCGAGGTGCTGTTCACCGACGCGTTCTACGCCGACTGCAAGCGCATCATGAACCCCGGCGGCATTCTGATCACCCAAAGCGGCGTCCCCTATCTGCAGGGCAGTGAGGTGACGGACGGCTACAATCGCCTCAAACCGCACTTCGCCGACGTCAGCTTCTTCGTTATCGCCGTGCCCACCTACACCGGCGGTTTCATGACGCTGGGCTGGGCGTCCGACGATCCCAGGCTGCGCGGCCAACCGCAGGTCGACATCGCCGAGCGATATGCCGCCGCCCGTCTCAGGACGCGATACTACACGCCGGAATTACACGTGGCGGCGTTCGCGCTGCCGCCGTTCATCTCGCAGCTCATGGGATAAAGCGCCGGGTATAAAGCGGGTGCGCGCTATCCGCCGAAACTGCGCACCAGGCTGCCGACGACCAGGTACCAGCCATCCACCAGCACGAAGAAGATGATCTTGAACGGTAGCGCGATCATGATCGGCGGCAGCATCAGCATACCCATAGACATGAGCACCGACGCCACCACCATGTCGATGATCAGGAACGGCACGAAAATCAGAAAACCGATCTCGAACGCGCGGCGAAGCTCGCTGACGATAAACGCCGGGATCAGCACCCGAAGCGGCACATCCTCGCGCACCGCCTGCGGTGGCAGTTCCGCCATGTCCTCGAACAGCGCCAAATCCTGATCGCGCACATGCCCGAGCATGAAATCGCGCACGGGCACGACGGCCCGTTCGAACGCCTGCATTTCGTTGATCTGACCATCCATCAGCGGCTTGATGCCCTCGTCGTAGGATCGCTCCAATGTGGGCATCATCACGAACAGCGTCAGGAACAGGGCGAGGCTGACCAGAACCTGGTTGGGCGGCGTCTGCTGCACGCCCAGAGCGGTGCGTAGAAACGACAGCACCACGACGATGCGGGTGAACGATGTCACCATAACCAGAATGGATGGCGCCAGACTGAGCACGGTTATCAACACCAGAAGCTGGACGATGCGTCCGGTGAAGTCGCCGCCTTCGCTATCGCCGAGGTCCAGCGACAGGGTCTGCGCCAGCGCCGGTTCGGCAATCAGCGCAAACACCGCGATTACGGCAAGGAAGAATACCCGGCGGGTCACGGCTTTTTCTCCACCTGGAGAGCCGGCTTCCGGGCAGCCTCCGACACCGCGGAAGCGAAGTTTGTCTCCGGCTCGGCAATGGCGCTTTCAATCAGCGTCTCCGAGTTGGGACCGAGAATAACCAAGTGCTCGGTGCTGTCCCGGCGTACCAGAACCAGCTTGCGTTTGCCGTCCAGCGCAACGACCTCGGTAACCGCGAGCCGCCGGCGCCCACCCTTGGCCGCCGGGCCGTACCCCAGACCCATGCGCCTTGCAACCGCCGCCAGCACACCGATCAGCGCCAGAACGAAAACCAGCGCGAGAATGAACTGCATTGTGGTCGTGCCATATTCCATAGCTTTTCGATTCCAATTTCTCTGGGGTCGTAGCGCCCCGTTTCAGCCGTCGTCGGACGCTTTGCCGTAGGCGCTGACCGCCGAGTGCCGCTGAGCGGCGTCATTGTCCCTCTTGTTGGCCTCGTACCAAGCCGTCAAGTCCTCTCCAAGCGCGTGAAGATCAGCCTGTAACACACTTATATTAATATCTATTTTTGTGGGAGAGTTGTCCTGAGCGGCTCTTGCCGCATCGTAGAGAGCGCGGACCCTGTCTTCGAGACCGGTCAGGTCCACGGATCGGTTCTGCCCCAGATCTCGGCGGGCCGCGCGAATGAAGTCAGCCACCTTGGCTATGGTCGACTCGAGCTGTTTGCGATGGTCGAAATCGGTCAGCGTCATGAAGTGCGCTCCGGCGTTGATGCGACGGGATTGTTGGATGGATCGGGGAGAGCGCCGTTGGCGCGGTATAGGTAAACGAGGATCTCCGCGACGGCGGCGAACGCCGCCACCGGGATTTCGCTGCCGACTTCGAGCACCCGGAGCAACTGAACCAGGTCGGCGTCCTCGCGCACGTGAATGTCGCGGGCGCGGGCCACCTCCAGGATCTGCTCGGCAATGCCGCCGCAGCCCGAAGCCAATACCGTCGGCGCGTTGTCGCTTTCCGGCTTGTAGGCCAGAGCGACGGCAAGGGTTTCCTTGGCTGGCGGAGCGGCTGTTTTTCGATCCTGGCGGGTATCCGGCACGGCGGCGCTCTTTCCGATGTTGCGTTCTGCAAGCGTCGAAGAGTGTGGCCGGATTTGCTTAAAATTTTATGAGGATTGCGGGGTTTGGGACGCAGAACCCCCGAGACGCGAAAGGGGCCACGAACGTGACCCCCTCCCCTTACGCCGGAATGGTCACGCGGCCTTGGTGGCGTCCGATCCCGCTTGACGGGACTTGTGCAGAAAGCGGTGGTTGACGGGGCTGTGCGGTTTCAATGCGAGCCGTTCGTGCGCCAACGCCTCGGCCGCGTCGGCCATGCCGCCCCGGATGGCGGCTTCGGTGAGTGTCCAGTCGATGATATCGCGCTGGGCGTGACTTCCGCCGAAGCTGTTAGCGATGTATCGCGCGCGGTGGAGCCGTTCGACGGCGGTGGCGTGGTCTCCATGCCAAAAGGCCGAAAACCCCTCGATTAGCGGCAGACCCGTTTGCCGCGCCCAGTACGCGGTTTCGTTTGCCGCCGGTTCATCTTCGCGATATCCGGCGATTAACCGCTTTACATCATCGTGCCGCTCCGCGCCCAGGTATGCCATGGCGGCGTGCCAGTCATTGAATGGGTAAAGCGTGCCGTCGGCATGTGCTTCCCAGCATGCGGCCACTTCATCCCAGCGGTCGCCCACATCGACCCCGTCCAGATGCAAGCGCCACAGCAGGGCGGATGCATCCACGAGATCAGCCGCGACCGTGCTATTGCCGTCACGGACCTTTTCGTCATAGAGGCTCAGGGCCAAGTCGCGCCGCCCCAGATCCAAATGAAATAGTGCCTTGTGCCACCAGTTGTGTACCTGGAAGAAGTTATGGTCGCCCGACCAGTGCGGCTCACGGGTTTCCATCCAGTGGACGCCGTCCATCGGGCGGCCCTGCATCTCCATGACGTGGGCCACGGCGTGGTGGGCCCAGCAATCCAAGGGCTGGCGGTCGACGGCTTCGCGGCCCACGGCTTCGGCCCGCGCGTAGTCGCCCGCTTCCTCCAAGCCGAACGCATACCACCCCAGCACGATGGAGTAACCCGGCAGATCTTCGGTCCATTGCGGCAGTGCCCTCGCAATCCGATCGCGAAGATCCCGAGCGTTTCCACGGAAAAAATCCGTCAAGTGTCCCACTTGCAGGCCCACCAGGTCGTGAGGGTGGCACATTGTGTGATGGTCGAGCGCAAGCGCCGCTTCGGTCCAGTTGTTGGCCAGCACATGATCGAGCGCGACGATGTGCGACCGCTCGCGTTCGTTCAGATCGAGATCCTTGGCGCGCGCGGATATGGCAATGGCTTCAGCCGCCGCCTCCGGCTCGGTGGCAACGGCATAGAGATAGCCTTTCAAGATATGCGCCATTGCGAATTCGGGGGCGGCTGCGATTGCGCTGTCGGTCAGCGCCACGGGATCGCCGCGGTAGAGGTTGAAGGCTTCCACGGCCTGGTCATAAATCGTGACAGCGTCCGCGGTGGCGCCCGAAAGCGCGTTGCCTTGACGATCGGTCAGCATGGTGGTCTCCGTTGCATTCTTACAGGGTTAAGGTATGAGCCGTTACCCCTGCGCTCGAAAGCACCGCCGGGGCATGCCGAAACCCTAGAGAACGGCCCGCGATGCGCCTAGTGAACCCATGGTACCCATAGAGTAATTTAATTTTTCTTTATCAATATCAATGTGATAGGAAACTTTACTTTTTCGGAACAGCGTCGACGCCGGCCCTGTTCCACAGCCGGGTGTACCCATGGTACAGTTGTTAAGATTATGGAACCGCCGCATGGTCGATGCTCTGACACAAAAACCGCCACCGACCCGCCAACAGATCATCGCGGCGGCGCAGGAAGCCGTACTCGCCAAAGGCTTCAGCGGGACGTCCATCGACGAACTGATAGCAGCGGTCGGGATCTCGAAGAGCGGTTTTTTCTATCATTTCCGCGACAAAACCGAACTCGCGAAAGCCCTGCTGCAGTGCTACGTCGAAGAGGACAACAGAATTTTCGACAGCATCTTTGCGCGCGCCGATGAACTCAGTGAAGACCCCTTACACAGCTTCCTAATCGGGTTGAAGATGCTGGCCGAGACCTTAGGCGATCTGCCGAATGGGCATCCGGGCTGCATGGTTGCGGCGATCTGTTATCACGAACAGCTGTTTGATCGCGAGGTGCGCGATATCAATGCAAAGGCAATTCTCGGGTGGCGTCAACGCTTTCGCGAACGGCTCGATCGTATTTCCACCGTCTATCCGCCGCGTAACCCGGTCAGCCTGGATGACCTGGCGGACATGCTGTCGGCAGTTGCAGACGGCGGAATCGTTCTTTCCAAGGTAACCAAGGACACGGACAGCCTGCCCCGTCAAATCCTCCTGTACCGTGAGTTCGTCCGCTTGATCTTCAATCCGCCGCCCTCCTAAGCGCGACCGGAGTGACTTCGGTCGCCGGAGAACCTACTCGTGCGCGGTCTCGTCGGATTTGCGCGAAACACCCCGGAACCCCTTCGCGACCACATAGAGTTCCGCCGACCCGGCGCGCGACGATGGCGGCTTGGCGTGTTTCACGGTGGCGAACATTTGTTTCATCCGCTTCAGCAAGCCGGGTTCGGTTCCCCCCTGCAACACCTTGCAGACAAACGCTCCGCCCGGCCGCAGGATGTCGGCGGCGAAATCCAAAGCCAATTCCGCGAGCGCCATGATCCGCAGGTGATCAGTGCCGGTGTGTCCCGACGACGAGGGTGCCATGTCGCTCAGCACGATGTCCACGGGACCGCTGAGCTTGTCCTCGATGACGGTCGGCGCGTTCTCGTCGCGGAAATCGATCAACACGACGTCGGCACCCGGGACCGGGTCCATCTCCACCATATCCACGGCGATCACCGCCCCGCCCCGCGGTTCACCGGCCCTCACGCGGGCAGCGGCCACCTGTGTCCAGCCGCCGGGCGTCGCGCCCAAATCCACCACCGTGGCGCCCGGCTTGAGCAGCTTGAAACCGTCGTCGAGCTCGATCAGCTTGAACGCCGCGCGCGATCGATAGCCCTGCTTCCGCGCTTCGGCCACGTAGGGGTCGTTGAGCTGGCGTTGCAGCCATCGCGTCGACGACGTCTTGCGCCGCTTGGCGGTGCGCACACGGGTGGTCATGCCGCGGCCCGTCAGCCCGGCCCCCTTGCCGCCCGTTTGCTTACCGCCACTCTGCCTGCCACCAGAGCGCTTTGGCCCTTTACTCACCGGGACAAGCCCCCTTCCCTGGCGCCATCTCGCGGTCCGCGGCCGCCATGGCGAGCAACAGGCCTTCCCGAATGCCGCGGTCCGCGACCTTGAGGCACCCCACCGGCCAACGCCGGCGGATGGCCTGGAGGATAGCGCACCCACCCACCACCAGATCAGCCCGATCGGGGCCGATGCACCGGTTCCGGGAGCGTTCCGTCCAATCGCTGTCGATCATCTGCGCCATGACCGCGTCCATGTCGTCAAAGGCGATTTCCAGTCCGTCTATGCGCGAGCGCGTGTAGTATCGAAGCCCCAGGTGGGCGGCCGCCAAGGTGGTGACGGTTCCCGACGTGCCCAGCAGCTGAACCTCCGCCCGGGCCACCTGATGGCTAATGCTGTACTGATCGTCGAAAGCTTCCAGCTCTGCATCAACCACGTCCACCATCGTGTCGAAGGTCTTCGGATCGATGCGATCGCCGCCGTAGCGCTCGGCGAAAGTCACCACGCCGAAGGGCAACGAGACGATGCCGATCAGTTCGGGCTCGCGGTCCGGCGCCTGGCCGATCCAGGTCACCTCCGTGCTACCGCCGCCGATATCAATCAGCAGCCCATACTCATAGGACGGATCAAGCAGCGGACGGCACCCCGCCAGGGTCAACCGCGCTTCTTCACCGGAAGATATGGATTCCAGGGACAATCCGGTTTCGTCCTTCACCCGGCGCAGAAATTCGTGACCATTGTCCGCTCGTCGGCACGCCTCGGTGGCGATGGCTCGGGCGCGCTTGACGCCCGCCTCGCGCATGCGTTCGGCGCAGATCGCGAGCGCCTCGATCGACCGGTCAATGGCATTCCGGGCCAACCGCCCGTTGGTGGCCAGCCCCTCGCCAAGCCGGACCGCCCGCGAAAACGACCCGATCACCCGGAACTCTCCGTCACCCAAACCTTCGGCGATCAATAACCGGCAGTTGTGCGTGCCGAGGTCAACGGCGGCATAAATGGGCGGCGGCGGCGCGGCTTCACACGCTCGCGGCGCAGCGGCGCCGCAGGGTTCGACCTTGATGCTCTCGTGCGGCACGCTGCCATCATGGGAGGTGGTCATGAGGTGGTCCACGGCCTAGTTTGTCTAGGTTGTCACGTTTTCGTAATCGTACACTTTGTACGCTCGGCACGCGCCGACGCAAGCCCGAACCGCCATAAAGCGCCGCGAACTGTCTACCCAATGCGAAAACGGTATGTTAAAAGCTCAGCCCGGTCGCCCTAGCGGAGTGGTGAAATGGTATCACACCTGACTCTGGATCAGGCATTCCAGGTTCGAGCCCTGGCTCCGCTGCCACCGCAATACCATCCATAAGTTCAGCAATCCGGCCGGCATTGACGCCGCTATCCGTTCTCGCCGAGGGCGCGTTCGAGGCTAATGGCGGCGCTGATCAGGGCCAGATGGGTGAAAGCTTGAGGGAAGTTGCCGAGCCCCTCGCCACTGGGCCCGGTCTCCTCGGCATAAAGGCCGAGATGGTTGGCGAAGCCGAGCATCCGTTCGAACATAAGGCGGGCCTCTTCCAGCCGTGTCCGGTCCCAGTTTCCGGCGTGGGCAAGAGCGTCCACCAGCCAGAAGGTGCAGATGTTGAAAGTGCCTTCCTCGCCCTTCAGTCCATCGACGGTCTTGTCCACGTTGTAGCGGTAGACGAGGCTGTTGGAGACCAGCCCGCCTTTC
>JGI12210J13797_10545059_pt1 | contig 10903 bp, 10 predicted proteins | sample ElkSlonscriptome_3_FD_13797 | JGI IMG/M metagenome (IMG submission 13797) | reverse complement strand
TTCCTCTACGCGCTACGGTCACCTTGTAGAGGAACTTGGAACAAGTTTCTGAGTGCGCTACCGCGCGTCGTTGGCTCGCTTTGTGCGGGCGCGTATGCTTGTTCAATAAGGGTAGAGCACGAAGAAGAGGAGTGACAGACCGGCCAGGATCCAGGTCGGCACATTTACTTCCTGGCGCCGACCCGAGACGACTTTGACCAGGGGATAACTGACCAGCCCCGCAGTGATGCCGATTCCAAGGTTGAAGGTGAAACACATCAGCGCCACGGTCAGGATGGCCGGAATCAATTCGGTCAGATCTTCCCAATCGATTTGTTTGGCGGCCGTCGTCATGGTCATCCCGACGATGATGACGATTGGCGCGTAAGCAAATTTCGGGATTGCCTCCACCAGAGGTACGAAAAAGAGGGCCAACAGAAATAGGATGCCGCAAACGACGGCCACCAGCCCCGTGCGGCCGCCTGCCTGAATGCCGCTCGCCGATTCGATATAGCATCCGCTTGTCGTCGTTCCTAACATCGCAGCGGCTACAGTAGCGCCGGCGTCGCACATCATCGGTTTCTCTACCTTCGGGAAACGACCTTGCGCATCGAGGATTTTCGCTTGGTGTCCGAGACCATAAAGGGTGCCGACGGTATCGAGGAAATCGAGAATGAAGATGGTGAAAAGCACCGAGAGAAAGGCGGGTTGCCAAGCGGCCCACGGTTCAAATTGCAGGAAGATCGGTGCCAGACTCGGAGGTAATTCCATGAACCCTTTAGGCGGCGCCTGTTGTCCCGTAGCAAACCCGAGAAGGGCGGTGGCCACAATCCCGATCATCAAGGCGGCATGCACTTTTCGCAGCAGGAGAATGATCGTTAGTAGAAAACCAAATAGAGCCAACCAGACTTTGGGTTCTCTCAGATTGGCCACATGAACCGGCGCTCCTTCCACACCTAAACGGACAATATCCCCTTCGATCAAACCGAGGAACATGAGGAATAATCCGATACCGACTCCGAAAGCCGCTTTTAAGGTCATTGGGATGCTATCGGCCAGCCAGCGGCGCCAACCGGTCAAAGTCAGGATGACGAACAGAATACCCGCCCAAAAAATGCCGCCGAGCGCGACTTGCCAGGAGAAGCCGAGAGCGCCGACGACGGTAAAGGCGACGAAAGCATTTTCCCCCATGTAAGGGGCCACAGCGAACGGTCGCTTGGCATAAAGCCCCATCGCGAGTGTGCCGATGGCGGCGGTCAGCGCGGTGGCGACTAGTGAAGGACCGACCGGGATGCCGGCAGCTGCTAGGATCTGCGGATTGACGACGATGATGTAAGAAACCGTGAAGAAGGTGGTAAATCCCGCCACGATCTCCCGGCTCCAGGTCGAGCCGGCTGCGTGAATGCCGAACCAATTCCCCACGGCTCGCATCATGGTTGGGCGGTCTCCTGCGATTTCACCTCCTCCCAGAGCTGGTCTTGCTCTGTCAACGGTAGCTTCTCGAACGCTTGGCCGCGCGATTCCGCGATCGCTTCCATCGATCGAAACCGTCTTTCGAATTTCGTGACCGAACTGCGCAATCCGAGTTCGGCATCACAACCCAACTTGCGCGCCACATTCACGACCGTAAACAATAGATCCCCCAACTCCTCCTGCAACGCCGCCTGGTCACCGGTTTTCACTTCGGTGGCCACCTCCTCGATCTCTTCCCGCACCTTTTCCAATGCGCCGTCGATTTGCCCCCAGTCGAATCCGTTCCGCGCCGCTTTTTTCTGAATTTTCTGGGCGCGCACCAGCGCCGGCAACGCTTCCTCCACACCGGCCAGCCGGGAACCGGTCCCCCCTTTTTCCTGACGCTTGATGGCCTCCCAATTTTGCAACACGGTCTCGGTATCAGCGGCATCGACCTCACCGAACACATGGGGGTGGCGACGAACCAATTTGTCCGCGATGCCGCCGGCAATCTCCTGAAATCCGAACGCTCCCCGTTCCTCGGCCATTTGGGCGTGCATAACGACCTGGAGCAACAGATCGCCGAGCTCTTCACAGAAATGGGCGTCATCCGCTCGTTCAATGGCTCCGATGGTTTCGTAAGCTTCTTCGAGGAGCGAGGCTCGCAGACTTTGATGATCTTGTTCACGATCCCAGGGGCAGCCATCTGGGGCGCGTAAAGCCGCCACGATTTCGCGTAATCGCACAAAGGTATCGGGATGATCAGGAGCAGGTCGCATGAAGGCGGATACTGCGTCGAAACGGCGCGAGTGGTCAATCGCTGACAGATCGGTTTGTTTATGGCAGAATGCCGTCATGATTCGCTCGCCCTTCCTCGCCATGTTGTTTTTTTTCGGTCTGCCGCTGTTGCTGGCGGCTCAGGAAACGGAATGGACCTTTCGTCCCGTTGCTTCGCCTTGGGAGATCCCGACATCGGAGACTGCGGAGCCATCGGGCTCGATACTCGAGATCGCATCGAGCCGGGGCAATAAGATCACCGATACCGATGAATGGTTCGAGCGGGTCGGGGTGCGGTTGCCAGTGGTGGAATTGGACGAAGTGCCGGGAAAAATTCCTCGCCGCTTGAATGGAGCGCCTTTGCAACGCGTCATTGATCAAGGAGAGAACGGGTATTTGCTATTCTATGGCGATCACCTGTTGGCGGCCGCGACAGATCAAGGCGATTTCCGGTATGGATTCGATTTTCGAGAATTTCTGCAACCCCCAGTTGAGACCGAGCCTTACACGGATCAGTATTTGGTCTGGGCGGTGGAATCGAATGGTGTCCTCTATCTTTCCAATTCCCATCGAACCTATGCAAAAGCGAGTGCTGGCAAAAATGGTTACCTGACGGCGGTCCGGATCGAAGACGGCGAATTATTATGGAGATCCGCGCCTTTGTTGGCGAACGCCCGGAATTTTTTGGTGAACGACGATTTCCTAATATCGGGATATGGGTTTACCAGCGAACCGGATTACCTTTATATAATCGATCGTCAATCCGGGCGGACTCTGCAGCAATTGAAAGTGAAAACCGGCCCGAGCTATCTGTTGTTTGACGACTCCGGCCGGTTACAGGTGCGGACTTACAACACGGATTATGAAGTGAAGGTCGGACAGGTAAAATCGGATTGAAAGTGGGTTGTGTGGTCTGGGCAATAGGGGTCGCTCAGCGCAGATACGTTTGGGGCGCCTCGCGGGCTTGCTTGAATCGCGGCGGAGGGTGCAGGCGGGTCCGGCGAAACACGCGGTATTTTGCGGGCTGACGATACGCTAGGCCCTCCGGAGTGCGGCTCAACTCCAGTAATCCAACCGCTAACAATTGGTCGCCCACTGCCTTCACTCGACGGCTTTGCGTGCTGAGCGCGGCTGCTTGGCTTACCAGTAATTCCCGCTTTTCCCAAACCATCGCGAGCAGGATGAGCGCCAACTGTCGTTGCCAGGTGGACAATTGGATGCGCGCCCGAAAATTGACCCAGATCTCACGTGTCACCGTGGCCGGCAACAGAAAGAGTTGTAACCAAAGATGGGGACCCAAGATCTTGCGATCATAGAGCCGGGCATCGAGGTAGGGGGATAAAAGGAGTCGGGCGCCGATCATGGCGAGGGCTGCTGCGACGAATGCCGTTCGAAATCCCGTTGGCAACCTAGCATCGTAATGGCCGATGGCCGTGGAAGCTAAAAGCCAGATCCAGGTGCAGCAAAAATAAGTAAGGGGCCACAGAACCAAGGCCGCTGCCAACGCCAGGGCGGTATACATCCATGCCATCCGGTTATGCTCGTCGATCGAATCATCGAGTAAGTGCGGCGGGAAAGGTTCCGGGGTATTCACATGATGGCGCCTTGGTAACCGTTCGGATCGATTGTTACGTCGCCAAATCCTGTTGCCTGCACGCCTCCGATGATGATGTCGGCTTTCGATTGCGCGTTGGTTAATTCATCAGGAGCAAATTGAATCGTTGCTGTGGGGACCTCTTCCGGACGGCTCGTGTGGCGCACACGAAAAATGCGGAAACCGAGCGATCGCAGGTATTCCTCCGCTAATTCCACTCGGCGCAACGCATCGGTGGTGACCGGCACGCCATGCGGAATCCGAGAGCTTAAACAAGGCTGGGAAGGCGCGTCCCAATTCGATAAACCACGTTCCTTCGCCAAAAAGCGTATCTCCGCTTTCGTTAATCCAGCATCCCGTAGCGGGGCCAGAATGGAGTATTGCTCGGCGGCGCGACGTCCCGGCCGCACTTGCCGCATGTCATCCGCATTTTCGCCGTAAGCGAGGAATCGATAGTCGCTCTTTGCGGCGTGCGCTTCCATTTGCTGAAACAGCTCGGCTTTACAGAAGAAACAGCGATTGACCGGATTTGTGGCATAATCCGGGTTCTCCATTTCCGCGGTCTTCAAAACATCGACTTCAGCTCCGAGCCGCTCGGCCATTTCGAGGGCTTGGGTAAAAGCGGCTCGCGGCAGGCTGGGACTATCGGCGATGACGGCGCGTGTCCGGTCGCCGAGAGCTTCGACGGCTAGAGCGAGAAGGACCGTGCTGTCGACACCGCCGCTGTAAGCAACCAGCAAGGGGGCGGTTTGCAAGAGCTCTTGTTTGAGCTGAGCTGCTTTGCTAGCGGCCAGGTTCGTGGGGGCGTTCATGCGGAAAAGTCGGGTAACACCCGGTCGATCAATGGATCGGGGGCGAGTTGCAAACCAATATAAAAAGGTCCGAAATCGGCGTAAACTGCGCTGACTTCATCAAAACGCATTTGATAGACAATGCCTTTCACGTCGTAGGTATCTTTGGCAAATAGCGTCACCCCCCATTCCTCATCATCGAGCCCGGTGGAACCCGTAATCAATTGGCGGATTTTACCGGCCCATTGACGTCCTACCCGGGCGTGGCCACCCATCAATTCCTTCCGCTTTTCGAAAGGCAGGGCATACCAGTTCTGTTCCGGGACCCGGCGTTTGGTCATGTTATAAAAACAGACCACGGGCCAATCAGCCAAATTCGGGTAGAGCCGGTCTTTGCCGTATTTATCCATTCGCTCGCGGAATTCCTGTAAGGCGTCGTTGAATTCTTCGGTATCGGGTTGCAGCCCTTTTTCGCCTTGCAAGGTTTTGGCCACGTAATCTTCTTCGCTGGTGGTGTATTCACTCCGTTCCGTCATCGAGAAATAGGAATAGACCGGAGTCAACAGGCCAGGGCCGAGACTGAGGCCGAGCCGTTTTTCAGCGGCATTGAGGGTTTGCAAATCTTTGCCGACGAGCATGAACCCGAGATCGGCTTTGCTGCCGACCACTGCGAAGGAGAGCAATTGCGTATCGGGTTGGGTCCGAATGGCACTGATCGTGGATCGGAACCGATCGCGGGCGGCGGAGCGTTCGCCGGGAGTCAGGTCCTCCCAAACTTCGGCGTCGACGTCATAAAACAAATGAAGCACGTGCAAACCTTCAGCTGGCACGAGCGGCGGCAGGGCGGGGTCACTCATACCCGATATTCTTCGGGCATCTCCCGGGAAATGCAAGATACGGCTCATCCCACGAACGGGTGTTGATGAAAAGTGGGGGCGAGTGAGCGGGCAGGGCGCGCTGTCGCCTTTTGTTATCGGCCTCCCATCTCATCGAGCCCCTTTTGTGTCTCGAGGAACTGTCTGATCTCCGTTGCCGCCCGAGCCCCGACACCCGGTTGACCGAGATCGGCGGTAACGGCCCGCAAAGATTCCTGCATCTGGTGCCGTTGCTCCGGGTTGTCCAGTAATCGGGCGAGTTCGGCTTCCGTCCGTTCGGGAGTCAACGCGCGCTGAATCAATTCCGGCACCACTTGACGGTTGGCCAACAGATTCACCATGCCAAGGTAAGGCACCTTGATCACCCGGCGCCCAACCCAATAGGTGAGTGGGGCAACCTTGTAGATCAAAATCATCGGGAGCCCGAGCAAGGCAGCCTGCAAGGTCGCCGTTCCTGAAGCCACGGCCCCGACGGTGGCGCGTTGCATCAGTTGTTCCGCTCCCCCGATATCGATCGTGACCGCCTCGCGCAATCCTGCATCAGCCGTCATCGATGTGAGCAATTCGGCCCGTTTCGGCCCGGGGGCCGAGGTGGCGAAACGGAGTTCTGGCCGGGTCACACGCAAGCGCCGGGCCGCCTCCAACAAGACCGGCCAATGTTTCGCGATCTCCCGTTCCCGGCTCCCAGGTAGTAACGCAACCAGATCCCGTTCGCGTTCCACCGCCGGCAGGCCGGCCACCTTATCGACCAACGGATGACCGATAAAAACGGATTGTAACCCCGAGGCCCGATAAAGTTCCGGTTCGAACGGGAGAATACAGAGCATTAGATCGAGCCAGCGCGCCATTTTTGGAATGCGCCCCCGATTCCAAGCCCAGACCTGTGGGCTGACAAAATAGAGGATCTTGCCGGTATACCCACGCTGACGAAGCCGCGACGCCATCCGGAGGTTGAACCCGGGATAATCGACCAACAATACAGCATCCGGTTTCCATTCGAGAATGGCCCGTGCGGTCTGTTCGAAACGTTGTTTAAAATAGGGATACCGCCGGAGCACCTCCCAAAGTCCGACCACCGCAGCATCATCGATCCAATCTTCCACGCCGGCCGCGAGGCCATGCATGCGAGGGCCGCCTAGCCCGCGGAATTCCCAGGGAGAATCGCTCGCTAGCAAGGCTTCCAGCACCCCGGCGGCATGAGCGTCTCCGCTTGATTCACCGGCAACGACGAACAGGCGGGTGGTCATCGGATTCAAATGGCGGCTTGTTCCGCAGCCATCCGGGTGATTCGGATCGCCAATTCCAGAGCCGCTGCCGCTTGAGGCCCCCCGACCCGCGGTTCCCCGCCTTCCGCTGCACACCGCAAGAATTCGTCGAGCTCCATCTTCAACGGTTCCCGCCGCTCGATCGCGACCTTTTCGCGGTGGATGTTGCCGTTCTGTTTCCGAAAGATTTCGCCGCTCTGCCCTTGGTAATCGAGTGAGAGATAGGTGTCTTCTTGGAAGACGCGGATCTTGCGAAGTTTCTCCGGGCTGATCCGGCTTGCCGTAATATTAGCGACGCATCCGTTCTCGAAGCGGAGCCGGGCGTTGGCGATATCTTCTGTGGCGCTCAGCACCGGAATACCGACCGCATCCAGGCTGACGACCGGGGATTGGACCAAGTGCAGGATGACTTCCAGATCATGAATCATGAGATCGAGAATGACCCCGATATCGACCCCGCGCGTGGGATAATTCGAAAGACGATGCGCTTCGATGAACCGGGGTTGGGTCAGCAGTTTTTCCAGAGCCTCCAACGCCGGGTTGAATCGTTCGATATGGCCGACCTGTAAGATCAACGGTTTGTCGCGGGCGAGTTCGACCAATTCGACTGCCTCTTCGTAATGTTGGGTGATCGGTTTTTCGACCAACAACGAAAGGCCGGCGTCGAGAAGCGGTTTGCAGATGGCGTGATGGGTGGCAGTTGGCGTTGAGATGGTGGCGGCATCGACCAGGGAAGCGAACTCGTCGAGGGAGGAGGTCGGGTGCACCTTATATTTCTTGGCAACAGCCTCAGCCGCGGCGGGGTTGGCGTCGTAAACCGCGGTGAACTCGCTGCGTTCCAGTTCGGAATAGACGCGGGCATGAATTTTTCCGATATGGCCGACACCGACCACGCCAGTTTTGATGGGTGAACCTTCCATAAATGAGCAATGCGAGCGAGCATCGGCAACGAGTGCCATTTTGTCGAGCCACAGGGAACAGGTTTCCTGCCCAATCGAGAATCGCTGGAAATCAGGCCCCTCAAAGCCATAAGCGAAAGCGGGATCTTCCCCGGGGCGGCAGCGTGGTAGGGTTGGCCCGCCGGGCTCACCTCCTGCGCGACAGCCATGGCCTTGCAGAGTTCCGTGTTCCTCTACGAGGTGCACTCACAGTCGTAGAGGAACTTGGAACAAGTTTCTGAGTGCGCTACCGGAAACTGGGAGCCAGGGGATTCGAGCAGGACTGCTGGTTAGCTCGCACCCATTTTCCATCCGATCCTCCAGCAGTTCCGGGAAGAAAAATCAGTTGCACCAAAAGCAATTCGCGGTTACCAACCTGCTCTCCATTGCCTCGTGGTGTAAAGGTAGCACGAATGATTCTGGATCATTTTGTCAAGGTTCGAATCCTTGCGAGGCAGCCATGCTGCCTAAAGCGTCTCACATCAAAGGCGCAAGATCGGAAAGCCGAATGCCAGGGCGCGCGCGTTTCGCCCGCCACCACCCAATTGAAGGGTGCCTCCTCAGAGGGACGGACTCTTCAGAGGGGGACATCGAAGAGTGCGATTAGAAATAGCGGGTGCTCGCTATTCTGCCCGGCCTCATTTTTTGGGATTCGAGCCGACCCTGGTATCGACTGCAGAAAAACGTTCCTCCTACGCCCCGCGACCTGCTTCTCACTACTGATGCAATGCTTACCTGTCGCCGGGCCCGTTCGCTGACCTGCAGCAATTCATTCCGCTGGCTCTTGTCCCTGCTCCAGCATGAGCGTCGGCTCTGCGTCGGCGTCGTGCGTGTATCGCTTCCCATTCCAATCAATCTGGACGCTGCCAGAGAGATTCAAATTATCTGGCCCTCGGAACTTCAGAAGGACTTGCTCCGAGTTGGTGGTCTCCAACTGCAGGTGATTCCCGCTGATTTTCACAACCGCACGTGCATAGGTGTCCTTATGCAACGGAGGAAACAACTCGACGCCCCAGCACTCGCTGACGAGGCGATCATTCGCGACGAAGGTGAAGACGTCCGGCCGTTTGCGCGTATGTTGTTTCAACCACTCGATCTTAGACTGTTGAAGATCACGCGCGTAACTATGTCCCAGTTCGGGGATGACTTCCGTTTCGACCTCGATCCCGAGATCCGCGAGATCATCCACGATCGGCTGATACCCCATGTTCAACCGGTCCCGTTCGCCGGCGACCACCTTGTATGGTAGCATTTCCAGATTTTGCGTCAGCGGACTGCCTGCGGGCTCCGCATTGGTGAAGGGCGCAATGGAGTAAGCTGCGGCCCAGCGAGAGGGCGTGCGGATCGCCATGTTAAATGCGCCTCCGCCACCCATTGAAAATCCATAGAGGTAACGCCGATCCGGGTCGATCTCGACTAGTTTATGCGCATGATCGTAAGCCTCCATCACATCGATGCGAGCGATGCCGGTATACATGAGGTTGCCGCGCCCGAACGGATGGACCCAATACCCGCTTCGATCGATCTCCGCATAGGTCTTGGGCACCTGGTAACCAGCCAGGTCATCGACGGTCGGTTCCAGTCCGAGGCGACTGGAGATCCCGGCCATTGGATGATCGTTTCCGGCACCGTGCAACTCGAAGAATAGCGGATACGCCTTGTCAGGATCCCAGTCTTTCGGAAGGCCGAGATAATAATATTGAATCGATTGATCATGAGGGGAGACGTAGGCCATCACCAGAGAGCGGCGGCCATCCAGGAAGGCCTCCCATGATCCCGCGTCTGCCTCCAGCCCCTCCAATAATTTTGTATATGCCTGCACGGTTTGTGCCGCGTCCTTAAGCTCGCTCTCGTGCGTCAGCAGGAGTCGTGCGTGTTGCGTGATGATGAGACTTCGCAGCGATATGAGGTGGTTCTCGAACAAGACTGGAAGATCGTCAGCGAGAAGGCTGTCGATCTTGTCGAGCAGCTTCTCGTAAAGCGCTTGTGCGGAAACCTGTTGCCCCACCACCGGTTGAGACAGGGGAGATTTGATCTTCAAAGTGGAACCATGCGCTTGTTCGGGAAGTTCGACTTTCACAAAACTTCCGGCAGGAGCGGGTGGCAGCTCAATTTCCGAAGCGGCTCCCGCCAGCTCGACCTCGAGGAAAACCGGCTCCTCACTCCGGTATCCGACCATGCAAACTAACGGCGTGCCGGGCACCATGGAAGTCGTCTGTTGCCAACTCGCGGAGGTGAAATTTCCAGATGGCAATGCGAAGGAAAACTTCCCCGTTTGGGAGGGCGTGAAACTATTTTCGAAGCCGCCCGCCATGAAATGGGTGGTCTTCGGCGTCTCTTCATCGTCGCGCTGGTTGACTTTGAGATCGAGCCCGATCTCGGGTCTGCTGGCCGGCACGACATTGAGGAGAGTCCACGGCAACGTCAGTCGATAAATCGACTGCTCGTCGGTTCGCTCGATTTCCGCCACGTCCGCGAATGCGTCTCGCTTGGATCGATCGACAGAACTCAACACTCGGCATTGGGGTTCGCCATCGATCAGCGCAAAAATGATTTTGAAATCATTATCGTCCTGAGCGCCTCGCCCCTCCGCAAATTCCCCACCAGCATCGATCGCCAATTCGATCCCGTCTCCATCCCAAATGTTGTCGATGGCGGCGGGGAAATGATGGCTGTCATTGACTAACACGGTCAGATAGAGCGCCTCTTCATCCCATGCCGCTTTGAGCTCGGCCAAATCAGCAATTCCACCGATCACGGCTGCCTGCGCCCGACCATGCGGGATTTCGGGGGCTCCGGATTCGATTGGGTGAATGATGGCTGATAAGGTTGCGAATGGCACAAGTATAAGCGGGAGGATAGTGAGCATTATTTTTTCAATCTGCAAAAATCACGCCGATCAAGATCAAAATGTCTCAGCAGCCGATCGGTTCTTTGCCGGTGAATCGCTTCGGAACTCTTCCATCCATTGCGGTGGGATCATCGTGATACTGGCCTCCTCTGTCCCTTTCGATGGTAAATACGGAATGGGTAAATTATTTGCTGAAAACGGAGGCATGAGCGTTGGCCCAGGCTCCCAAAGCGGTCGGGGGTTCGCCTATGAGTTTTTCAAACGTATCTGTGTGCAGATCGGCCATGCCATCACGCCAACAGCGCAGGTGGCAGATGATGGCGCGTTCCAGAGCCTCGTCGGGCATTCCGGTAATCTCTTTCATCATTTTGGTGAACTCCG
>JGI12210J13797_10822281_pt1 | contig 10904 bp, 8 predicted proteins | sample ElkSlonscriptome_3_FD_13797 | JGI IMG/M metagenome (IMG submission 13797) | reverse complement strand
CGGGATGGCGTCACCAAGTTCAGCTTATATCATCCTACTCTACCTGATCTTTCTCGGTGGATTACTCGGAATCTGGTCGCGCAATGGAGGGGCGCGGGCCTTTGCAGAGTGGGTTACCCATCGCTTCGTCAGCGGGCCTCGCAGTGCCAAGCTGGTCGCCTGGTTTCTCGGCGTGCTTTTTCACCAAGGGGGCACAATTAGCACGCTTTTAGTGGGAACGACGGTCAAACCCGTGGCCGACGCCGAGAAAGTTAGCCACGAAGAGCTCTCCTATGTAGTCGACTCGACTGCCTCCCCTATCGCCGTTCTCGTGCCATTGAATGCATGGCCTTTTTACGTGCAGGGCCTCATTTTTGTAGGCGGGGTCGCTGCACTCGCCACCGAGGCCGACCGTATCTCCTTCTTCTTCGGAGCCATTCCCTTTTCGTTTTACGCTATTCTCGCGGTCTTCTTCACCTTTCTCCTAAGCATCGACAAGCTTCCGTTCATCAGCGGAACTTTCCGAAAAGCCATTCGACGCTCTCGTGAAACAGGACAACTGGATCGTCCGGGCGCAACCCCGCTGCAAACGAGCAAGACGGGTGAAATTTCCGTGCCGGAGGGCTATCGACCTGTGGCCTGGGAGTTTGTGCTACCGCTAGCACTGATCATCGGGATCGCGATCGGGACTTTTGTGTTCCTCGGATCTCCCAATGTGCTTTGGGCCTTTGGGATCGCACTTGGAGTTGCTTTCTTTTGCAGCCGGTTGCGCGGGATGTCGCTGAAGGACTCGATGGGGGGATTTACGGCCGGACTTCAAAGCGTAGTCTACGGGGCGGTCATTTTGCTTCTCGCTGTGGTCATCGGAGAGCTAAGTGATAAATCGGGCGGTGGGCTCTTTCTGGTCGAATTACTCGGAGATTCCATGCCCTACATGGCCCTCCCGGCCATCCTCTTCCTCCTTACCGTTGTCATCGCTTTCGCCACGGGAACAAGTTGGGGAACGTTTGCGGTGACTTTCCCGCTGGCAATGCCCCTCGCCTTCGCCACCGCCGAGGCATCGGAACTGACGTCCTCCATCCTCTACTTGCAGATTTGTTTTGCCGCCGTCATCAACGGTAGCGTCTTTGGGGATCAATGTTCCCCAATCTCCGATACCACCGTCCTGTCGAGCATCTCGACGGGTTGCGACTTGATGGATCACGTCCGCACGCAAATTGTGCCCTGTTCGGTCGCCGCAGTTATCGCGGTCATCGGCTGGACCTTACTCACTCTGACCGCAGCTTGATCAACTGACGGAAATATCCATCTCAGCTCAATGACGATTCGCCCGGCTCATGAGCCATATCCCAATCCCGAGATAGAGAAGATTGGGCAGCCAGATGAGAAACTCAGGAAGGAGAAGCGGCTTGTCCTGAAACCAGGTCGCCACCGTTACAAGAAAGTAGTATAACAAGGCCAGCCCGAGAGCCACACCAAGGTTTGTGAGGGTCTCCTTGCGACCCACTCGAATCCCCAGCGGAACGGCAACAATTACCAGTGCAAAAACCGAGAATGACATCGCGAAATTCTGCTGGATTTGCACACGATACCTGAGGGCATTCTCAGGTTCTTGGGCGACCCGCTCACGCAATTCGTTGAATGTGAGATAAGATGGCTTTTGCGTAAATTGGGACCCGCGGCGGAGAATTCGATCCAATTCCAGACGCACCGTGAATTCCTCGAAAGCTCCGATCCCTTCAATATTCGGCGAAGAATCATAGAGAGGATTCGGTGCCCGTTGCTCGGTGGTTCCATTGAGCATCGTCAAACGCAGGACAGCTTCATCCCGCAAGAATTCAATTCTCGCATTGTCCGCCTGAGCGAACCGGATCACCTTTTGGTCGCCGTCCAGCTGCCAGACTTTAAAGCCTCTCATTTCATCCCCGGAACGTTCCTCCACGAAAACAATGAGCCCAGGGAAATCGGTGACAAACTCACCGGGCTTGAAAAAACGGAGCGGATCCTCTTCGAGACTCATCGCCAACTTCTCCCGATAGGCACCCTTATTTTTCGGGCCGAGCTCATTGTTAAACCATGCCGAGAAGAGGCAGCCAACCAACGCGAGCAGAAAGACGGGCCCTGCGATGGACCAAACACTGAGGCCGCTTGCCTTCATCGCCAAGATCTCTCGGGTTGAGGACAATCGACCCAAGGCCAGAAGAATTCCAGCTAGAAAGCCGAGCGGCAAGGCATACAGGGCCACATAGGGAATCATGAGCCACAGGATCTGCAGGAAAAATCCGAGGGTGATCTGTCCATCAGCCAGCATACCCATCGCCCCGCGAACCGCATTTCCGGTCAAAAACACGAAAAGAAAAACCCCTACGGCCCCTGCGATAAAAAAGGAAACTTCGGCAAGAAGATATCGATGCAGCTTCTTCATCCCGAGACCGGACTCAATTTCTTCAAGCGCCGAACTTCTCCCACGATTTCCGCAGGCGACGGTATTTCTCCGCGACTTCCGAACTAGTGGAAACGGCCAATCTGAATCCCTTGATCCCATCGAGGAATCCGGCCTTCAAAAAGAACCCCTTCAGAAAACACCCGACCGAATGAGTGACCTGATCAAAAAAGGTGACCCTCTTCCCATTGCGGAATGCCTCGGCCGCCCATAATTTCGCGTAGCGCTCGGCTCTCTTCTTTCGGTCGCTCCAGTCCTTGTAGCTGTAGTGGTCTAATCGCGACAAGAATTTACCCGGTTTCCCAGGAATCTTGACCGATTCGTGCACAGTCCGCTCTTCCATCGTCCACTCAGTCCTCCGGAAAAACCGAAGGTTCCAATCCGGGTACCAATTCCCATGGCGGAACTTCTGTCGGCCGATGTAGGTAATACGGTTGATCATATATCCATCCGTGTCCGGATCTGCCTCGACGCAATTTCGGATCTCCCCGACGAGGTCATCCGAGACGACCTCATCTGCGTCGAGCCAAAGAATCCACGGTAGGCTCGCTTCGTTGAATAATTTTTTTCGGGTCAGACCGAAACCTTCCCAGTCTCCCTCTACTACCGTAGCACCTTCCTTGCGGGCGATTTCTACCGTTCGATCCTCACTCCCGGAATCGTAGACGATGACCTCCTCGAAATCAGAAAGCTGAGCAAGGCACCTCGGCAGATTCTCCTCTTCGTTTAGAGTGAGGATGCAGACCGATGCGCGTATTTTTTTCACGTGATAAGTTGGGTTCGGATGAAACCTTGTATCTCTTCCGTGCGTCCCTCAATCGGAAATTTCACGACCTTTCGGTCCTTCAGGACTTCGAGAGAGGGATGAGTCGGCACCACACCGATTGCCCGCTCGATTGTATCCGGGAACTTTGCGGGATGGGCAGTGGCGAGAATAATAGTCTCCTCGTCTGGCTTTGGCTCCCATGAAAATCCGCAAGCGGTGTGCGGATCGACAATATAACGGTGCTCTTTGTATACTTTCTCGATGAGCGATTCGATTTCGCTGTCGGGAGTCGCGGTGCTTTCGAATCCCCAGCCCTCGGGGCTGGGTAGAACGACTTTCCCTTTTTTCGCGAACTCTGCCATCCACGCGGAAACCTGATCCCCGTCTCCTCCGCATTGATAGTAGAGAAAACGCTCGAAGTTAGAAGCGACCTGGATGTCCATCGAGGGAGCGAGGCTTGGGTGGACCCTTCCCGCTTCATACCGACCAGTAGAAAAGAACTGATGAAGGATATCGTTCTGATTGGTGGCGACGACGAAGCCCGTTGTGGGCATCCCCATGCGATGAGCCAGCCAGCCCGCAAGAACGTTCCCAAAATTCCCCGTGGGCACAACATAGCGCGTTTTTCCTCGTCGCCCCTTCGGGATTTGCAGAGACGCATACAGGTAGTAGGCACACTGAGCCAGAATCCGCGCCAGATTGATCGAGTTCACCGCAGAAAGTCCGCACTCCACTCGGAAATCATGATCTCCGAACACTTCTTTCAACGATTTTTGGGCATCATCGAAGCTTCCTTGAATCGCCAAGGGATAAACATTGTTCTCCCCGGTGCAGGTCATCTGTCTCTCTTGGAGAGGAGAGACCCTTCCGTCAGGGTATAAAATAAATATCGAAACCCCTTCTTTCCCAATGAGCCCGTGGATCGCGGCTGCGCCCGTATCTCCCGAGGTCGCCCCCAAAACCGCAATCGACTTACCTTCACGGACGATCTGTTTGCCGTAAAGTTCGCCCAACCACTGCAGCGCGAAATCCTTGAAGGCCAAAGTCGGTCCATGAAACAACTCGAGGACCGAGAGGCCCTCATCGAGCTTCCGCAGTGGTGCCGTCGCGGGGTGGTCAAAGCCCGAGTAGGCATTGGCGATGGTCTCTCTCAGCTCTTCCGGATCCGTGTCGTCGGCAAAATGGGAGAAGAAACGGAAACAGAGTTCTCCGTAGGGCAGCCCCTCCCATGTCTCAATCTCGCTCGACAAATCGGGAAGGCTCTCCGGAACAAAGAGTCCTCCATCAGGAGCCAACCCGGTCGCAACCGCTTCTTGGAAAAGCACGGGCTCCACCCCGCCCCTGGTCGAGATGTAATTCATTCGTTCGGTGCGACCCCATTCTGGCTGCTCAAACCAAAGGTTTCGTGCAAGATCCTCACTGCTTCATCCGCTTCTTCGGTCCCGATCACAACCGAGATTTTGATCTCGGAGGTGCTGATCATCTGGATGTTGATCTTATTCTCCGCCAAGGCACCAAACAATTTGCCAGCTACACCGGTGTGGGAGCGCATCCCAACACCCACCGCAGATAATTTGGCGATGCGATCAAAGGTCGATATCTGTGCTTTCGGGAAGTCCTCGCGCAGGGATTTCACGGCTTTCTCAGCACGGAAAGCATCTTCGGCAGGCACGGTAAAGGTGAGATTCGCCCGGCCTTCTCGCCCCATATTTTGCACGATCATATCCACTAGGACCCCTTCCTCGGAGAGTGCCTGGAAGATCTGGGCCGCAGTCCCGGGACGATCGGGAATATCACTGATTACGATTTTTACCTGATTACGGTCGAGCGCTATGCCGCTCACGGCGACATCCTCCATAGAAACGACTTCTTCTTTCACGAGAGTCCCGGGTTTGTTGTTGAAACTTGAGCGCACTTCAAAGCGCACTCCATACTTCTGGGCAAATTTCACGGCTCGGGTCTGCATGACTTTCGAGCCGCTGCTGGCCAGTTCCAGCATCTCTTCATAGGAGATCTCCTCCAATTTTTTGGCATTGGGAACAATCCGTGGATCCGCCGTGAAGACCCCCTCTACGTCGGTGTAGATCTGGCACAAATCAGCTTGCAGTGCAGCGGCAATGGCAATCGCACTCAGGTCAGAACCTCCCCGGCCAAGCGTTGTCGTCTGACCCTCGATATCTGCGCCCTGGAAGCCCGCTACGATGACGACGTTCCCGTTCTTGAGCTGTTGATCAATGTCTCCTCCCGAGATCTTCAGAATCCTTGCCCGGGTGTGAGCGGGATCCGTCAATATTCCGGCCTGCGCCCCCGTGCGGGAGACCGCCGATAGTCCAAGCGAATGCAGAGCCATGGTCGTGAGGGCGATCGTCTCCTGCTCTCCCACGGCCAGCAAGAGATCCATCTCCCTTTCGTTTGGATTCGGGTTCAGCGCCTTGGCACGAGAGATAAGGTCATTGGTCACGCCGGAGCGCGCCGAAACGACCACGATGACTTCATTTCCCTCTTCCTTCGTCTGGCGGACTCTCTCCGCGACTCGACGAATTCTCTCCACGTCACCGACGGAGGTGCCTCCAAATTTCTGTACAATTCTAGCCATTTTCCAGATTAGACGATCACCCTTACTCGGGATCGAGAATTGGGCATACGAGGAAATCCCCGAGGACCGACTCGTCACCCCCCAGAATATCAAGGGCCTTTCTCAGGTCGGCCTCCGAGCACAGATGAGTCGCTAGAACCAGTGACGCCGTATCATCTTCTTCGCAATCCCGCTGGATCACTGTCGCGATGCTGATGTTGCACTTCGAAAACGCTCCAGCGACCTCCGCCAGCACCCCGGATCGGTCAGCAACCGTCAGTCGAATATAGTATTCCTGACAAATTTCATCCAAGCCCGCCATTTCCGTCGCGTCTCCAGCTCGAGGAAGTCGGGAGCGTGGGCGGACGGAATCGATCCGGGCACGGGTCGCGTCCACTAAATCAGCAATCACCGCCGAGGCGGTCGGGTCCTGCCCAGCTCCCCTTCCGATAAGGACGGTTGACCCAGCAACATCTCCCTCTAGACGCACCGCATTGAAGGCTTCACTCACGTCGGCCATCAGAGAGTCCAAGGGCACAAGCGTCGGCCTTACCGCAAGGGCTAGCCGACCCGTCTCACCGACTCGCTGGACGGAAGCGATCAGCTTGATCCGGTAGCCCAGCTCCGCTGCAAAGTTCATGTCGTCCAGAGTAACTTTTCGGATGCCGTCAATCAGCATCTCCGAGGTTGGGACCCACTTTCGGTGTGCGAGCCAAGCCAGAATAACAGTTTTGTGGGCCGCATCTCCTCCATCCAGGTCCAAAGATTCGTCAGCCTCGACATACCCAAGCTCACGTGCCGCGTCCAAAACCGGCTCAAAAGAGAGCCGTTCTCGCTCCATCCGGGTCAAGATGTAGTTTGAGGTCCCGTTGAGGATCCCGTAAATGCGTTGAAATCGATTTACGACAAGGCCTTCGCGGAGCGCCTTGATCACAGGGATCCCCCCGGCGACGCTGGCCTCGAAAAAGAGACGCCCCCCCTTCTCTTCAGCGAGAGCCATCAACTCCTCTCCATGATCACAAAGGAGAGCTTTGTTCGCGGTGACAACCGACTTACCCGCCTCCAAAGCCACGCGGGTCCATCGCAGAGCATCCTCGATCCCACCCGCTAGCTCGCATACGATCGGGACTTCCGGATCGCTCAAAATTCCGCTCGGATCGTCGGTCAAAAGTCCCGAGGGAACTTCAACTTCTCTCTTTCGATTCACGTCGCGAACAACGATCCCGCTCACTTTCAAAGTTGCCCCAGCCTCTTTCGCAAGTTCCTCACCTCTCGATTCCAAAAGCTTCCACACACCTTGGCCCACGGTGCCGAAGCCCAGTAACCCGATCTGAATCGTCTGCTGTGAATCACTCATCAATAATTACCCGTATCAACTTCTCTACGAAGACTTTTCTCTAAACTTGTGTTCTTGCCCATGGATCAAACGGATGAGATTGGATCGATGACGGACGACAATCAAGACGGCAATCAAGCAGGCAAATATAAAAAGTTCCATCGAGATCGGTCGTCCCAACAAGTCAAAGAGAAGGGCCGCCAGTGGAAGACTCAGGGCGAAGAGGATTGAGGCCAGCGAGACGTAGCGACTGCTGTAGAAGGTAACCGCCCACACGGCCAATCCAGTGAGCAGAACCAAAGGCATGAGGACGAGCAGAGCTCCCATAGTGACAGCGACCCCCTTGCCTCCACGGAATTTGATAAAGATCGACGCACTGTGACCGAGAACGGCACCGACCGCGCCAGCGATCCCGCCTCCATCACCCGCAATCCAAAGCCCGATGCCTACCGCTAGAGAACCTTTCAAAAAATCCAGAATAAAGACGGTGTTTCCCGCTTTCTTCCCGAGCACTCGTTTGACGTTTGTCGCGCCCGGATTGCCGCTGCCCTCCGAAAGAATGTCGACGCCTCTCGCGCGCGCCACCCAGACCGCAAAAGAGAGCGATCCGATAAGGTATCCCAGCAAAGCGCAGAGAAGGAGGTGCAGGGCGAGAAACATCCCGACAAACGGTCAGAGCTGGATGATCTTGAACTTCTCGATTCCCTCGTGACCAGTGATTGCCCGTTGGGTTTCCGAGGAAGGCGCCGTATCAAGCTCGTAGACGCTGATCGCATAACCCATTCCCTGATCCCGACTCAGAGAGAGATTCGCGATATTCACCCCGTCCTTATCCAGCGCAGTCCCAATGAACCCGACGATCCCTGGCACATCTTTGTTCTTCAAGACCAAGAGCGTCCCCGAGGTGTTGATCTCCAAGCCGTGCCCGTCGATGGCAACGATCCTCGGCTCCTGCGCGAGACCGAACAGACAACCGCTCGCCGAGCGGGTCTTCCCGGAATCCTCGACAGCCTGGACCTCGATCAGTTCCGTATAGCCACAATCCTTATTGCTTTTGATCACCTCTACCTCGACGCCGAGTCCGGCCAGCTTCTTGGGAGCATTCACGTCATTGATCGACTCTCCACTAATCTTCTGCAAATAACCTCTCTGGATGGCCCGCGAAAGCGGAAGCGCATCAAGATTCACGATCTTTCCGTAATAGGTAATGGATAGCTTCTCAACGGTGCCACTACTCAATTGCTGCACAAATGTCCCCAGTTTCTCCCCCAGATTGAGGTAAGGAGCGAGGACCTTGAGGTCTTTGGGATCGACGGTCGGCATGTTGATGGCGTTGAGGACGGTCCCGCCTGTGAGAGCGGCAAACATATTGTGTGCGATCTCTATCCCAACATTCTCCTGAGCCTCGCGGGTGGATGCCCCGAGATGAGGGGTGAGCACCAGTGAATCAATCTTCCGCAACTCACTATCTTTGGCGAGAGGTTCATCCTCGTAAACATCCAGCCCTGCGGCCGCGATTTTTCCGCTCTTCAACCCTTCGACCAGTGCTTTTTCCTCAATGATCCCGCCTCGGGCACAGTTGAAGAGACGCACACCATCCTTCATCCGGGAAATCGCCTCGGTATTGATCATGTGTTTCGTTTCCGCAGTCATCGGCATGTGCACCGTGATATAATCCGCATTCTCGCAAAGCTTCTCAAACGAAACCATCTCCACCCCGAGGGACTCCGCACGGCTCTGTGTGAGAAAAGGATCGTAGGCGAGCACCTTCATTCCGAAAACCAGTGCTCTCTTTGAAACCTCGGTCCCGATTCGGCCCATCCCGCAGATCCCGAGGGTCTTCCCCATCAGTTCCGATCCAGATAAAATTTTGCGGTCCCAACGCTCTTCCTTCATCGAGCGATCCGCCTGCGCAATCGGGCGCGTACCCGCAAGAATATGCGTAAAGGTCAACTCCGCCGTCGCAATCGTATTTCCGGCCGGAGTATTCATTACGATGATTCCACGGTCGGTGGCCGCCTCGATGTCAATGTTATCGACCCCGACTCCAGCCCTTCCCACGACCTTCAGGCGAGGAGCTGCCGCGATGACCTCAGCCGTGATTTTTGTTTCAGAGCGAACGGCGATGCCGTCGACATCGGAGACGAGCTCGAGAATCTTTTCCGGCGAGCTCCCATACGCCTCGACGACTTCACAGTCGGTCTGCTCACGCAGGAATTCAACGCCAGTGGGTGAAATTTTATCAGCTACAAGAATCTTCATTAAGCTGACAACCGCTAGACGCCCCCAAGGAAATTTGCAACCTTGATGATGCTGTATCGGTTCCAGAGAGGCCCTCAGATTCTACCGCTTTTCGATTGGCATCCCGCAAACCGAAGGCAAATTGATGTTCCATGAGCGATTTTGATCTCGAGTCCATTATGAATCGGAAGGGAATTCCACAGTGGCGTGTGTCCCTTGCCCGATGGGTGGAATCTAAACGGGTTCAAAGCTGGATCATTTCGTTAATCATCCTCAATGCGATTATTCTTGGGCTTGAGACGAGTTCAACGATGATGGATGCAGTAGGCGATTGGCTCATCGTCATCGATAAGATATGTCTCGCCGTGTTTGCCGTTGAGATCGCCTTGAAGCTAATCGCCTATCGAAGTCTTTTCTGGCGGAGCGGGTGGAACGTCTTTGACTTCTTTGTTGTTGGGATCGCGCTTGTTCCCTCCGCTGGAACGTGGAGCGTCCTGCGAGCGCTGCGCGTTCTCCGAGTGATGCGGTTGCTCACCGTGGTTCCATCCCTACGCCGGGTCGTAGCCGCCTTCCTCCACGCCATCCCCGGGCTCATGGGCGTCGTAGCGGTGATGGCCATTTTCTTCTATGTCGGCGCCGTATTGGCAACCCGCCTCTTCGGACCTGTTTTCCCCGAGTGGTTTGGCACCATTGGGGCGAGCCTCTTCTCCCTCTTTCAAATCATGACTCTCGAGAGTTGGTCGATGGGAATCGTCCGGCCGGTGATGGAGGTTTACCCTTGGGCTTGGATGTTTTTCGTGCCCTTCATCGTCATCGCGACCTTCACCATCCTGAATCTTTTCATCGGGATTATCGTCAGCACCATGCAGGAACTCTCGATAGAGCCCGCTCCTGCGAAGGACCAAAGCCGAAGCCCGACAATTTTACTGAATCAAATTGAGCAAGACTTAGCAGAACTAAAACGAAAGCTTCCACCCTCCTGACCGAGCACCTTGGATCTCCCAAAACGAGGGCAACGACCTGCGCTCAAATCAGGTTTAACCATCAGGACCTCAGTCAATTTAGTCACACATGCCGAGCTATCAGGATAAAATAACAAGCCTTCGTCTATCCTCGTCGACTCTACTGATCAATCGAACAAGTCCTTACGCAATCCATTCCCCACAGCAAGTCCACCCCAATCGGCCCCGCGCATTGGGTGAACTCTCACAGATCCATCTTTGGTTTTTCGGCTGCTCGTGTTCTGCCTCTTCACAAATTCGGCAGACCCAAGGACCTTTCCATCGGTAAAATACCGCACCCGGCAGCGCAGGACCACGGATAGAGGCAGCTTACCCTTCTCCTCCTGCAACACCCGCACCGCTTCTTCGCGGGAGAACGAAGCCTTCCCCTCCTTCTCCCCGGCGCCATAGCCAAAGAGAGTCTGCCGGTAGCCCGCGAGATCCCGATCCACGACCGCCAGGCCGTCCCGAGCCAGCCTACTTCCGCCCATGGCCTCCCCATACCCGCAGAAGCGGTAGTTCACCGGATCCTCGACCAACCCCGCCCGCACCGCGTTGAGATC
>JGI12210J13797_10912005_pt1 | contig 10910 bp, 7 predicted proteins | sample ElkSlonscriptome_3_FD_13797 | JGI IMG/M metagenome (IMG submission 13797) | reverse complement strand
CGGGTTCTCATACCCTGGAGGAGTTTCAGCGGTGGTCGAGCTATTTGATCAATGCTCAAGTTTTGCACCTGGGGTACTTGAAAGAATCTGAAGCCCGTCAGCTAATCGAACGTCCCGTTCAGGATTTTGCGTTGCGCTATGAACCGGATGCCAGTCAGCGAGTGCTTGACCTGACGAGGGGGCATCCGTTTTTGGTGCAGCTCCTTTGTGCCGAGATTGTGGTACTGAAGAATGAGCAAGCCCCCAGCGATCGCCGTCTTGCCACCCTGGCAGATGTAGAAGCCGCCATTCCTGACGCCTTGAGCAGCGGCAGTATGTTTTTCAGCGATATTGAACGCAACCAGGTTGATACGGAGGCTCTTGCGATTCTTCGCTACCTTGCCAGTCAGGGCGAAGGGGCTGCGGTGAGTTTGTCCGCGCTGGCACAGCAGTTTCCCAACCCGCTAGAAGACCCCCTCGATCGCCTTATTCAGCGCGAACTGATTGAGCTGACGCCAGATGGGTATATCCTATCGGTTGAGCTGATTCGGCGTTGGTTTCTGTGATGAAGGGCTGGCGTCAATGTGGCTCATGCACGTCAAGACTGGCTGAGGTGGGGTATGTCTCCGACATTAAAAGCGACGATTATTGCGGCGCATCTCTCGACCTACGTGGTGGTCGCGATTAACATCTGGATTTTTTATCGTCGCAGGGAGTTTTTTCAGACTGCGGTGAAGGTGCGATCGCTCCCTCTTATTTACACTGGCTTCATTTGCTTTGCCCTAGCGGCAACCTGTGAGATTGCCGAGCATATGGGAGACGCATGGATTTATGAGAGCCAGATTTCAGTACTGAATCGATTGTTTTATACATTCATCACGGCTGGACTGTGTCTCGTTGCCCTAGGACTGAGAAAATCTAGAGTCTTAGATGTGCTTTTAATTGCCAGTATGGTTGCCGTACCGTTGACTTATGGTATCCAGGATAGCAAGTCTGTCATGCAGATGATTTCTCTAGTTCCTGCCGTTATTTTTGTCTACACCTGGTACAAGGTGATGGAAGACTGGCGAGTGTTTCTGTATTTGCTGTTCTCTAATGTCTTGTCGCTGGCCTTTGGCATTGCACTGATTGCCACGGAAGAGCAGGTGTTTCATGTCTTCATTGGCCCTGCTTCCGCCATTGGGTTGTTGATTCTGGGCTATGTGACCTGGATCCAGCCCCAAAAATATCGCGATTTATCTCAAGAAAATTGAGCGATTAGGATACTCGTATTGCTAGCCCCACGCGCAGTTCTTGTAGTGCATATGCGTAGTGCATATGCTCTTTCACTGAAATTTTCGATACAATTGCGGCACACCCATCGCAATCAAATTGCAACGGAGGGGAGCAGTATGGTTTCTTATCCAACCCGTCAACCCATTGAGCAAACTGATCTTCTCCGATCGTCCAGGGGAAACCCTGCCGACGATGTATAGCAATGCGCAGATAGGGTAGGACAGATATTTATGGAGAAGCCGGAGGAACCCGGATTACCTGACGAATATCACTGCTGGGATGACTCAGAGGGAGAATTGATTCTCACGGATACGAAGCGATCTGTTCAGGCCGAAGCCCAAGTACAGGAAGCGGCAGCCCAGGCATGAGCAGCAGAACAGCGGGCTGAAGAGTTGGCTCAGCGGCTGCGTGACTTAGGCATTGAGCCATAAATGGAGACTGCTTGGGGCGTTCTGGTGCGATCGCCCATCATCAACTTTCTGTTCCAGCATCGCTCGTCTCATTGGTGTTTGGACTTGCTTCAGGATTGTTCTCTTGGGGAACCAGAGGCGTACCGTCCTCCGGTAGGGTCAAATCTTCTACAGATCGAATAATCGCAGGTTGATTGGTTTCTGATGCGCTATCTTCCAATGCCTCTGGGCGAAAAATAGCGTTGAGCGACTGCTCCAATGTGGGAGCCATCGCAATTTGGTTTTCGAAGGCGACGATGACTCGGACAAGGGTGGGGAGCTGATCTTGTTCAGCTTCTAAATACAGCGGTTCTACATATAACAGGGATTGTTCAACAGGAATGACGAGCAAGTTGCCCTGTACGGCTCGTGACCCTTCTCGATTCCATAGGGAGATTTGCTGAGAAATGACCGGATCTTGGTTGATACGAGCCTCGATTTGCTCAGGGCCAAAGACAAGTTCTTGTTTCGGAAACGAATAGAGCAGCTGAGTTCCATACCGTTCACCATCTGACCGTGCCGCCAGCCATGCAATCATGTTGCGCCGCTGAGCCGGAGTAAACGGACGCAAGAGAATGAACTCTTCACTTTCTTCATTAGGCAGCTTGGTAAACAGGTAATACGGTTCCACGACCTGCTGTTCGTTGGCGTAGATTTCTCTTGGGGCACGCCACTCATCTTCCCGGTTGTAAAACACCTGAGGATCAGTCATGTGATAGGTCATCAAATGGTCAGACTGCACCTGGTAATAGTCTTGGGGATAGCGAATATGGTCTCGCAGGGTTGCAGGCATCGCCTCTAGGGGCTGAAACATGTCCGGAAATATTTTGCTCCAGGTCTGAATGATAGGGTCGGTATCGTCTGCAACGTAGAACACGATAGTGCCGTTGTACGCATCCACAACAACCTTTACGGAGTTGCGAATGTAGTTGAAGTTGTTGTTTAGGGGATCAGAATAGGGATAGCGATCAGTGGAGGTATATGCATCCATGACCCAATAGAGATAATTGGGCGGCGTTTCGAGCAGATTATCTTGGAGCGAATGGGCAAGTTTGCCGCCTGTTGAAGTTTCGGGAGAAGAGTCAGCTTCTTGGGAGATGTCGGCTACAACCAAGTATGGATCGGTGTCATAGCGTAGGAAAGGGGCGATCGCCTGAACGCGACTGCGAATATTGCGACGAAAGAGAATGCGGCTTTCAGGTTTGAAATCGACTGACAACAACATGCGCCAGTCCTTGAGATGATGGGCAAACAAGAGCCGTTTCCAATATTGACCGATACCAATGCCTCCCATCCCATCGTAGGAGTTGTAAGCATTTTCACTGCCGCTAGGATAGTCGAGTTCTCGCACGCGGGTCTGAGTCATGACATAGGTATCCGTCAGTTCCCCAAAATAGATGCGGGGAAAGCCGACCGGAATGCTGCGGCGAATGTCTTCATTGCTTGCCAAATGCTCGATTCCGCGAATGAAGTAGTCTGGCAATCCCCCTTCTCCGACCGTATTGACTGGACTCATGGTGAATCCGTAGCCGTGGGTGTAGATGAGGTGTTCGTTGACCCAGGTTTTCGCCTCGTCAGGTAGAGCACTGTAGTCGAGTTCGCGGGCAGCGACTATAACCTGCCGTCGCTGTTCCCCTCCCGCTGCGTCGGTAATGGTGTAGCGATCGACATCGGCATCGGGAAATTCGTAGTAGAGACGAATGCGCTGGAGCTGACGGTTGGTTTCGAGCAGGGGGCGCGTGTCCCAAAGACGAATGTTGTTGATGGTGAGTTCGTTAGCTTCGATGTCGTCATAGGACAGATTTTGTTGCGGATCAAACGTCTCTACCTCAATGGGAGCAAGGTCGAACGCTGAGCGAGTTAGGGCAATGACATGTTGAATGTAGGGAGTCTCTCTCAGCAGTTCGTTAGGCTGGACAATCACACGCTGAACAATGAACGGTAGCCCGACCGTGCTAAGAATGGCGATCGCCACATATGCGATCGCACTGTAAAGCACCGTCTGAGGAAACAGTCTATCCGGATATAGATGTGGACGGATGAACGCGCTTTTTTTCTTAGGAGCGCCACCAATGTCAAATGCTGGCAATCCTGCATGGGGCGTAGACGTTTGTCTTTGGGGCCAGATTGAACGAAAGGGAGTTCGCGACAGTCGAGTCTTAACCGATGGCTGCTCTTTCACATCATCAAGCCAAAGCGGTTTTCTCACGAGTTCTGGAGAAGGAATGGGAGTTGGCACCGCCGCAGACTTGAGAATGGTCGGGTTGGAGGGCAACGAGGTCACGGGCATCGGGTAGAAGAGCGATCGCCACAGCAACAGCACTCCGCAGACGAGCGCCAACATGCTCAATACTGTGTAGGCAGGCAGCTCGGCATGGACATTGGTATAGCTCGCTCCGTACACTGCTCCCGTCGGCGAATAGAGCAAGTTATAGCGATCGAGCCAATAGCTCAGAGCTACCGACAGCATGAGACCTCCGCCGAGGCCATAGAGATGACGCAGTTGGATAGCAGAAAATCCTGGAAAGGTTCCCTGACTGAGGCTATTGCCGGATAGGAGGTAGATAAGGGCAATGGACAGTATAGCCATCGCAAACAGTCCGACCAGCCAAAACGCTAACAGTTCCCAAGTGGGCAATTGAAACACATAAAAGCTGATGTCTTGGTTGAACAGGGGGTCTGTTTGGTCAAACAGCGTTGGATTAAAGAAAAACAGCAGTCGTGTCCATTGCTCCGACATCACCACACCGAAGCCGATCGCCATCAGTAGAGCGATCGCCATCAACACGGCTTGAGGATAAACCAGCAGCAGGACAACAAGCACAATTAGTCCTACCACCAGCCAGGGTTGGGCTCCAAACAACTGCACCATCTCCCACGCCGCAGTGGGATTAAACTTGATCGGCACCGCTGTCGGCACCCGATACACACCAAACTGGGGATGCCAATGGCTAATGGCGATCCGACCGTGGTAGATCAGCATGATCCCGACGCTGATCCCTAGAGTGACGACGAGCAGCAACAGCTTCCACAGCCGCAGAAATCCAAAGGTAGGAATAGACCGAAGCGTATCGATAGAAGGAGGCGATCGCCCCCAAGACTGACGATGAGCCAACAGTTGACTACTCAGAAGCAAGCCAAAGCTACCACCAAAGGCGAGTAGACCCAGTCCAATCTGTGTGACCAGACGAATCCTAAACGGTCGAAAATAGTCAACGTTTTGATACCAATAGGCTTCGGCAACGAAGGAGGCAACCAGATTGAGCAAAAATAGGACGATGATCACGGCTCCACCCCACAGCCAATAGCGTCGTGGAATGGAAAAACGCGAAGTTCGATTTTGCTGTCCGGGGCGGCGTTCGACGTTGACCATAAGACTTTGCCCAACCATGAAGCGTCAGGAGCGCGTAGCGCTCTCCTTCATAGGCTAGCGGGTTTCATCGATTTTCCGCCAAGTTTTAAGCTATTGCATCAATCTCTCCAGCTCTTTTCTCATTTCTTCAGTCAAAGCAGCAACAGCCTGACGGCGACTTGTTTTGTAATCTGTCCAGCGATCGCTCACATTTAGTGGATTTCCCACAGACATCTGCACCCAGCGATCGCCTAGTCGAGGTCGCTTGGGCAATTTATCTCCCCGCAGTCGAGCCGTCAGGTCAAACATCAGTAAGGCTGTTTCAGAAAACCGTTCGACCGAGGGCTGCTCAGCTATATAGTCATCGGAAACCGCAACAAAGCTTTCTGCCAAACGCATGTGAAGAACTTTCAAGCTCGCTTCCTGGGCAATCCAATCGGCTAGACCTCGCTCGATCGGAGGTAAGTCGTTCCGGCGCTCCAAGTCGTCCCGATATACATACGTCCACCCGGCTTCTTCCACCCGCCGACACCGATCAACTGCGTTGCCAGAGGGCGCTAGGCCAAAATGCTCTTCTGCAACACACAAAGCTGTGTCGAGCAGCCTCTCCAAGCGCTGAACTAGCTGTCTTGCCTGCTCTTTTTGCGAAGCTGGGGTTAGCTGAGGGCGATCGCCAACATGAGGAAAGGATCGATGATAAAAGCGACTGTAAACTCCCTCCATCAGCTCAATTAGATGCTCGCCGAGGCGCAGTAGCCGAGGATATTCGTAGAGCATGGGATCGTGAGCAGATAGAGGCTCGGACAACTCCTGAGGCAAAGGACTCAATCCACAAGACTGCTCCAGCTCACTCAACAACTCGTTGAGAGCCTCCCAAGGTTCATCAACATAGCGATAGCGGATGCCTACAGGTACAATGACAACCGATTCAGGCCGATTCGCCTTCTGCAAATCTTCCACACACCAAAACCCGAGCTGTGCCCCACCGGGCTCCAACGGCCCTAACCGTTCGCTGTAGCCATTGGTTGCTCCTTCGGGGGCGATCGCCAGCGGCAACTCCCCATTCACCAGCAGATCCCGAGCGACCCGCAAGCTTGCCCAATCTGGTTTCCGACCCCGGCGCACAGGAATTCCTCCCATTCGAGAAAACAGACTGTTGAGCCATTTTCCCGCCCACAGCGACATCCCCCGCTCGTAGACAAAGTGAGCATGAAGCGGCATTTTGAGCGAAATGTTTTGCTGACGAGCAACTTGAGGGATCAAGCGCGATAGAAGCTGCAACCCACAGAGGGGATCATCTACCTCCACATGGCGAAATGCGATCAGCAGGCGAATTTTACCTTGCTGGGATTGGTGAAAAAGCTCTGCCAGCGTCTCACCTTGACTCACTTCTACCTGCTGGATGCCTGCTGTCAGCCAGGGGCGAGTGCGCACCCGGAGCAGCAAAGGCAACACTGCATGAACCAGCTTAAGAACGAGGGGATTGTAGCGGGGCGGAACGAACTGGAGTCGGGGCTGAACATGACGAATCAAATCAGGCAACGGAGCATCTCCACGATGAAAACTGCTCTGATCATATCGACGGCTGGAACGCTTGGAGGATTTTTCTCCTATGAAACCGCATACGCAGTCAGACTCTTGCAAGCTGACGATTAATGAGTTGGGGCATATGCTGGGTCAGGCATTGCCTAGCCGTATCGAGAGAAGCGGTAGATACCAAAGTGGCAGGATAGACAGCATCACCCCAAGTCGGATGGATTAACGTGGCGCAGGTTCCTTGTCTTCTAAATTCATAGTCTAAACTGTTGCACGCGATTGCAACATCGTCGAGACAGAGTGAACCATGGGGCGATCGCACAGGAAAGCCGCTGCGCGGGTCAAAGATTTCCCATCGATCAGAGGGCGAGTCGAGGGTGTGAACGAGGTGCCATCCAATATGGAAAAAGCGATCGCGCAGTTCATTTTTGCAGCGTTGCGTCTGTGGAGAGTATTGGGCAAGAGAAACCGGACACTTTTGTAGAACAATCACCACAGTTTCTACAGGCTTTTTCCAGCTCGGCAAGATCTCATGCTGGTGCATCGCCATAAATACACTAGGCGGATGCACCGAACATTGAGTCATTTCGTCAAGGTAGACAATCCTACTCAAGCGTCAGACTCGCCCTGCTTAGAGACGAAATCCAAAGAGGCTGAATTCATGCAATAGCGCTGTCCTGTGGGGGCAGGGCCATCATTGAAAACATGACCTAGATGGGCGTCACATGCACCGCAAAGCACTTCTGTGCGAGACATAAACAAGCTGCGATCTTGCTCAAACGCGACATTTTCCTCTGACACAGGTGCCCAAAAACTAGGCCAGCCTGTTCCCGATTCAAACTTAGTTTCAGAACTGAAGAGAGGCGTGCCACAACAAACACAGGTGTAAACGCCGGACTCTTTGTTATCCCAGTGCTTCCCTGTGAAAGCACGTTCAGTGCCCTTTTTCCGCGTGACGCGAAACTGCTCATCGGAAAGCTCTTGCTTCCATTCTTGATCTGATTTTTGGATGCGCTCTACCATACTTCCAGGAGTGAATTGTTTCAATGAGTTACTATCTCTAGCTTAGCGTTTCCCTCTGAATGCCCGATTTACTTTTGGAAGATTTCCATCTTTTTCGCTTTAAGGTTTAGAGCCCAAAATAGACGAACAGCAGTGAAATGGCGTCTTAAAGAATTTCGACTGTTCCCTGTTCTCCATCAAGATAGATTCGCTGACCGTTCTGCAAGCGGCTCGTCCCATGGAGCACATTCATCACCGCCGGAATACCATATTCTCTCGCGACGATCGCACCATGGGACAGCCGCCCTCCTACATCTGCAACCAATCCACCTGCCTGAGCCAGTAGAGGTGCCCAGCCCGAATCTGCATAGGGAACTACCAAAATCATAGATTTGTCTAGAACGGCCAAGTCCTGCAGCGATCGCACAATTTTCACAACGCCCTCTGCTTGCCCAGGGCTCGCTCCAATCCCCCGCAGAGCCGTTCCAGTGGCTGCAGGGGGGCGCGATCGCAAAATGCGCGGAGGTTCTTCTCCATAGACTAAGTAAGGAACCTGAGGCACTTGAGAATCTTGCAGCCAGCGATCGCGCCGTACCTGACACCATTGGTTCAAGGTCGACCATCGCTCATCAGCACCCGTCTGTATCTGCTGGTCAATTTCCTGAAGCGTCAGAAAGAAAATATCGCCTGTTTCAGTCAAATTGCCTGCTGCAATCCACTGCTGTTCGAGAGCTAGAATGCTCCAACGGAGATGAGCAAGGAGGCGGTTGTAGAGTTCTGCAACCGTTCCTTTGAGATCCAGTCGCGCTTGAACTCGCTGAGCTTTCCACCGCTGCTGATCCCGATCGACCGGAGGCGTGGCGATTTGGGTCGGATTCTGCACCGCACGGGCAAAGAGATCGTAGATAGGTCGGGGATCGTCTTTCCAGGTGGGCACAGCGATATCGGTTGCGACTTCGCTGAGATACCCATAAGTATCAACAAACTGATCGAGCTGCCTCATCACCTCTGCCCCTTCGGAGCATTCCGCTAGAGCTGTCATCAGAGCTGAGCGATCGCCAATCTTGCCTGCATTGGGCACAAGAGGGCGAGAGTTACGGGCTAGGGCCTGGAGCGATCGCATCGCTGCAACTTCGGGTAGGGTGCTGGTGTCGAGTTCTGTATCGTCCACTTTGAGAATGGCCTGCCGTAGAGCCGCACTGAGAGGCCCCAGAATGTTGTAGTAAGTCATGTGCTTGAGCCCGTCGAGAATGATGTGAATGCGGGCGACTAGCTCATCTGGCGACAAATTGTTGGGAGATTGCTGCTGAAGCTGATCGATCATCGGGTCAAACCGAACTTTTTTTTCTTCGCGAAACGACTGCTCTAAACTCCATTCTTGTTGAAAAAGCCGCAACAAACCTGGCACATTACGGATAGTTGAGGCGATCGGCGGACGACTAAACTTTGCTCCTCTAGTCAAAAACTCCAGACTTTCCGCAGGTAGTCCCATTCGTCGGAAAATAGTTCCTAGCAACGACGCATTGAAATAAGCACTGGAGTGGTGAAGGGTAGCTGTCTCACTGAAATCGAGGTCATGGGCACGATTACCCAGCACGAGTGTAAAAATTTCTCCCCAGACGCCACAGGTCAAAGGTTGGTTAATCGACCACGTGAGAGGCCGAATGAAGCCGGGAATGACCTCTGCGGCAATTTTTCGAGTCCAAACCGGAAGCAAGGTCGTGATTGGGCGCACCTGAAGAACCCAAAGCCGCTGACCATCGTAGGTCCACTCCAAATCCTGAGGTACGTCGTGATAGTGGCGTTCTAAATGCCTGACCAAATAGGCAACCTGCTTTACTACTGAGAGCGGAATATTGCCTTCCCCTTCAACTTCAACCTCTACGGAAGAAGGTAAGACCCAATTGGGATCAGGTTTGGTTTGATTTTCGTTTGAGTCAGCTTCTGGAGGCGTTTCCACCATGGGTTGTATGTCATCCTGAAACCAGACTTGATACGCATCGGGAGTCGCCTGTCCTGAGACAACCCGAACCGCTTCTCCAGGAAGAGCTTCAACAACCACGGCTTCACCCTGACGCGATACTGGATCGCGACTAAATGCTACGCCAGAAAAAGCCCCTCTCACTTGGCGCTGTACCAATACTGCCATGCTGCCTTCGGTAACTTGGCGATCGCTGCGATATTGCACTGCCCCTGATGAGCTGTATGAACGCTGACAATGAGCGATCGCCCGTTCTAGCTCCTCGCGGCTGGTGACATTGAGAATTGAGTCATACTGTCCTGCTGCCGAAGCAGTTTCTCCATCTTCGCCAATAGCAGAAGAGCGCACGACCAAAGGCTTTTCGGGAGAGGGCGTTAGAGTTTCCAGAAGCGGCTGGGGATCATCCCCTGGTGGCAAGATCCAGCCCATCGGTACCGGATAGCCTAAGTATTTCAGCTCTGCAAGACGAGCGGCTTTGCTGCCCACCGCATTGGCGTTGAGGCGATCGTTGAGAGAGCGAAGTGCGCGATCGCCTTGGAAAAACCGAAATGTTTTTCGTGACTTGGCATGAGCTTCATTCGCTGAGAGGTTCAAATCATCTGGCATAACTTGGTAAATCCACCCAATGACAACACTCAAAACGATTACGGCTACGAGCCGTCCTCCTGATTGAGGATATAACAGTAGCGTGACTAGGGGCAGCAAGAATAAAATGCTGAGCCGTCCGGTGCGCTTTTCCCGCAAAATTGTAAATCCGATGCCACCGATCACAGCAACGATACAAGCGATTTTCCAATCGTGAACAAGAAAGCCCCAAACGACGTTAGTTGTGCCTGCTCCGCGAGCAACCACAAACCGTCCTGCGACAAGAGCAATCAAGCCGACCACTTCTAAAGCCGGAATTCCGGGCATAAACCAGCGAAACAGCAACACAGCAGCAATGCCTTTGAATGCCTCGGCTAGAACAGCCAAGATGCCCACCCACTGACCGCCATGGTAGAAAGCAGCAGACACTCCGACATTGCCAGTTCCAATCTCCCGTAATTGTTGGCGTGTTAATCCACGCACGATCCATCCTGTGAGGGGCAGTCCACCTAGGACGAAACAAGCAATCACTAGGAGCAAAAAGGTGAGCAGGCTCATCGATATCACGAAAGCGAAAAGGGTCGTAGAAGCAGGCAGCAGAACAAAAAACTGTTAGCAAGAACCATGCCATAGTGTGCCATAAAAAAGAAGGGCACTCCCAGCCGGGAGCGCCCTTCTTCAAATGTCAAGCTAGCTCTTGGGTAAGAGAATTAGCCATTGATGGAAGGAGAGGTGAGTGCAACAGGCGCAG
>JGI12210J13797_10363203_pt1 | contig 10910 bp, 13 predicted proteins | sample ElkSlonscriptome_3_FD_13797 | JGI IMG/M metagenome (IMG submission 13797) | reverse complement strand
CTCTTACTACCTGCAACGTAGTGCTTCAGCATACAGGAATTAGATGACAGATCCGATTTTTCGTAGCACTGCTTTAGGCAATTATGAGCACTACTAGCGGAGCAATATTAGCTCCAGCAACTATTTTGGCTGAGTATATTATTAAACCTCGCTGGAGGACTAGTAGCGATGCCAAACTGATGCGTGTATTCCGAGGATCAGCAATTACCGTAGCCGTTGCATCAAACGTAATGGTTTCTCTTAAAACCAATATTTATCATTTGGTAGCACTAGGTACTAAGCTTAGTATCGTTTTTTGTACGTCTTGTGGCAGGCTTGTACTGGAAAAAGGGGATGAACTTGGTGCTATTCTTTCTATCAGTATGGGTATGACAGGCTGGCCAACCTTTAAGTACGCTATTCCTTCAGAAATTCCTAGTTTGCTCTGAGGATTGGTTGTAGTATTGTTGGGCTATTAGTTGGCAGTAGTATCTGTAAATGCTAGCTAAACGGTCTGAAAATCGCAACAAACTCGAAGAATTTTTGAATCTTTATTTAACGTCTGGATTACTACTTTGCTGGATAGCATTTTCAACAAAAATCGATAAAAGTGATCGCTTCATATTCTTTTTACATAATCGATTCCTAGAAGAGCACCACTTGAATGAAGCTCATCCCGAATTTGGGCGAGCTGAATATCGAGAGATTATCCATGAATTTGAGAATGGTGGCTTCACAGTAATAAGCGAACAACGAAGCGACAATGTAAATGCCCGAGATTATGCTCTTCGAGTTACTCATCAGATTGATAGTTTATTGGATAAGGGAGTTACTCCAGAAAAAATTACAGTAGTAGGAACCTCAAAAGGAGGTTACATTGCACAATACGTGTCAACACTATCGAATAATCCCGGCTTAAATTTTGTATTCATTGCAAGTTTTAGGGAAAGCGATATACAAAATATTCCCAATATCAATTTCTGCGGAAACATCCTAACCATTTACGAAAAATCGGATCCATACGGAGTTTCGGCGAAAGCAAGAAAAGAAGTTTCTACCTGCACAATTAAGAATTTTCAAGAAGTTGAGCTTAACACTGGCTTGGACCACGGATTCTTATTCAAACCCTTAAAAGAGTGGCTAGTACCGACTATGCAGTGGGCCAATGGAAATTATGACATGAAGTAACATCGGTCAATTTAGGTAAATAAACCTATTCCTTTAGCTTAGTAGCGCGCTAAAAGTCTGCCAATCTCAAGCGTTCTCCCGTTCAATACCGTACTCATTCTTGTAGTTGGCCAATCGGCGTTCGGCACTCCACTGAGCGTGATTTGAAGGTTCAATTTTGTGGCCTTTCCGACGAGCGTACACTTGGGTAAACTCAGCACCAAATAAGAAGATAAGGGCAGAGTAGTTTACCCATAGTAGTATTAGAATAACCGCCCCAGCGGCTCCGAAGGCCGATCCGGGTTCTGCTTGACCAAAGTAAATTCCTAGGCCAATCTTGCCTAGCACAAATAGCCCAGCGGTAACCGCCGCGCCAATCCATACCGATCGCCACTCTACTTTAGCATCGGGCAAGAATTTATAGATCATCGCAAACAGGGTAGTAATCACTCCTAACGATATCATTTCTTCCGCTACTTGAAATACGTAAAGTAAATAATCAGGTAGATAGCGTTGAATAAAATTACCCAATGCCTGAAGACCCGCGGTTAAGGCCAATGAGATAATTAGCAGAAATCCTACTCCTACTATGAACCCCAGAGATAATATTCGATCGAGGGCGATCTTTAAAATGCCTGACTCGGGCTTTGCTTCTACCTCCCAAACTTTATTAAGAGAAAGCTGTAGCTGAACAAATACTCCGGTAGCTCCAAATAACAATGTACCAACTCCAACAATAATAGCGATAGTAGAATCGCCTTGCTGACTCACGCTAGCTATCATATCTTGTACTTGAATAGCCGCCTCCTCACCTACTGCACTACTTATTTGAGTGGCAATCTCTCCTCGTATTGCTTCTTCCCCAAATACTTGCCCAACTACTTTTATGATTATAATAAGCAAAGCAGGTAACGAAAAAATTGAGTAATATGCAATTACGGCGCTTTGGCGGAACGGATCGTCGGAATTCCATTCCAAATAAGTAGCCTTCAGAATTGCAAAGAGGCTTTTCCCTTTTTCTCGTATGTTCATTAGCTTAAAAAGTTGGTCGAAACACTCAACTAACTCGTTTCTCAACGAGAAGGTTAGCTTGACTATTTGTAAAAGTTTACGCCCCCTCGCTTTTCAGACGGTCTATTTCTTTGGCTACTTCTTCAGCTTCAGCCATTTTCTCATCACCCGCCCGTCGATCTCGCTGCGAGAGCGTATGTGATTCAGCAAGTAGCTTACGGTACTTGTCCTGCAACTTTTCCAGTGGATCTTTTTTCTTAAATAATCCAAACATAGTTACTGAGTTTTACGAAATGGGTTACGTACAAATTGAACAAACTCCCGGAACTGCCCCCGTGAGGTAAATACTGAGCGTATCTCTGGCCAGTAATCTTTCCAGCCCGGCGGACGGGAATTTGAATGACCATTTAATGATTTAGCAAATTCTTGGTTGTCGGAATCTTGACGTTCAGGTTGCTCAACGGTTGGCATAGCATTCCCGTTGCTACGCTGGTCAAGCTGGTCGGCCCGGTTATAGCTTTTCTGTGCCTTTTCTGCGTATCCTAGCTTCTCTTCAACTAACCCACGATTGTTGTAGGCAATAGCATCTTCCGGATCAAGCTCAATTGCTTTAGAATAATCATCAATGGCTCCTTGATAATCGCGCAGGCGATCTTTGATATACGCCCGACTAGAGTAGCGATACGGATTTTCCGGTTCCAGTTCTACTGCCCGATCAAAATCTTCTAATGCTAATTGATTATTGCCTGTCCAGTGCAAAGCCACTCCTCTTTCACTAAAATATGTGGCATTATTAGGTAACAGGTTAATTAGTCGGTCAAACGTTCGGATAGATTCTTCGTAATGCTTTAGCTTGAAGTTGGCTCGGGCAGCTCCATACAAGCTTTCCGAATGCGTATCTTCTTTCGCCAAAGCTTGCTGAAAATGCGTTAATGCTTGTTGATAATTTTCTCGCTGCAACTGCTGGTATCCTTGCTTCGCGTAATTCTCGGCACTCATAAGCTATGTCAGAAGGGTTTTAATGATCTAAATATTAAACCAGTTAAACCAGTTAAACCAGTTAAACCAAAATTAGTTTTACTTTGCAACATGTTAAGCATCGGAACATTTAATAATTTAACGATTCTTCGCGATAGTCCGCATGGGTTGTTTCTGGAGGCAAAGACCGACGAAGGTCCTCAGGATATTCTATTACCTAAAAAATACGTCACACCCGAAATGAAAATTGGGGAAGCGGTGAATGTATTTATTTACACTGATTCAGAAGATCGGCTTGTGGCTACTACCGAAACACCAATTGCCAAAGTAGATCAGTTTGCGACACTTACGGTGGTAGGAGCTACCTCATTTGGGGCCTTTCTTGACTGGGGATTAGAAAAAGACTTGCTGCTACCCAAAAAAGAGCAGTTATATCCGGTAGACGAAGGCGACCAAGTAGTAGTACGAATTGTATTAGACTATCGTACTCAGCGACTAATTGGGGTGTCTAAGTTGCAGCCCTTCTTCCGAAAGGATACTTCCGAACTACAAGAACAGCAAGCCGCTACCGCCTTGGCGTACGATAAAACCGATTTGGGCTACAAAGTAATACTAGACCAACAGTACGACGCGCTTCTTTTTTACAGTGATAGTGCAACTGAACTTCATCGTGGTGAATCCCTCACGGTATATATCAAAAAGATTCGGGAAGACGAAAAAATTGATGTAACGACTTTTCCAGCGGGCCGTGATGCTACCGAGCAAGCCAAATTTAATCTACTTAAAAAATTGCAGGCGGCAGGAGGCCATCTTTCTTTGCACGACAAAAGCAACGCTCAAGAAATTCAGGAAGAACTAGGTATGAGCAAAAAGGTATTTAAGAAGGCGATAGGCGGTCTGTATAAGGAACGTAAAATTCGATTGGAAGGAAAAAATGGAATCCGGCTGATGGGATAAATGACTATTTTTACCAGATTCTCACCGAGATATACTATTCTGCTCTGAAGTGTGTATAATTGCACATTACATTGATTTGCTATGGGAGTTAAACAAATTTTTGGTATTCTGTTCACACTATTGGGTACTGCTATTCTGCTGTTTTCGGTTTATGTAGTACTGAAGGGGACTGCTTCAATATTTGAAGTGGAAGTTGGTGGGTTTCAGACTGCTATCGTGGCAATATTAGGACTAATATTTTTTTCAGCGGGCGTTAAATTCCTTCGATAGCTATTTTTTTGCCCGTTCATTTAGTATTTTAGAGCCACATTACACACTGCCAACCATGATTAGACAATATACGTCGCATACGGAGATTAAAAGGTTCGTATTCCTAACTGAGCAGGAGTACATTATGTACTTTGGTCAGCACTACGAAGATTCCGTACAACAAGCCAATTCTCAAGGGAAGCTAGTCATCCGTGCCCGAAATGGTAACGGTATTGTTTCATCCCTACCTATTGAGAGAGCTAATTATCTAATAGAGAAGTACCACAAGCTACTTAAAAGAAACCCTTCTTTAGCAACGGTTCCTCCTTCTCAAAATGCTGAGGAGAAACCAGTTGCCGCTAGCAGCTAGCTTATTATTTATAGTAGCCTGGTTTCACCTCGTCCTCCTGATTGATGGTCCGCAGTAAGCTTCCGGTTAGTGCGGCAAAACCCCCAGTAAGTCCGCCAATAGCTGCCGTAGCCGCTACAACTAAGCCCGATTGGTTCAACTGAAAGAGCTGAGCGATTTTTTCGGTTAAGATACTGTCTGTACTACTATCAATCATCCAGGCGAAGACCAGCCATAGTAACCCCACCCCCAAAAAGCCACTTATGAAAGCGTTAAAGCTTTTAGTGGGTATTAATACATTAACTAGAAAAGCGCATAGTACTACCGACCACCACGGCAGAAATTGCTCGGTAATATAACTAAGTCCAGCAATGAGTACGACTTTGACAACGAACTTCATAGGCTATTCGGTAGATTTTGGCTGAATAGTTTGACGAGCCAAAACTGAAGTAGGATTATCTTCGGGGTATTGGTAAAACTTCATTGGGTAATATTCTCCTTTTGCCCAGGTAGCAACCATGTTTGTATAAAAATGACTACCCGGATTTCCTGATTGTCCGCCCGGATATACTCCCCAAGCCTTAACTGATTCGTCTAATTGAACCACCATTTTCCAAGAAGCACCGTGCCGCTCACTATTAGCACTAACAATATTGCGACCTCCCCCAACCGGCACATTACTGACACCAAACGGATCAGGATTTAGCCGTAACATATGCTGAATGCTGGTAGATTTGTAATCGCCCCAGTTCACCGCGGCACCGTGTACCTCCTCCCAATTCTGAATCTTCTGCTGCGCCACCGAAAACGATTCCTGAAGAAGGTCATTAATGGTTTCCTGAGATGAAGTAAGCTTTGAATCAAAAATTGTATCGTTAGGAAACTGCTTCATTACGTAGATCGTAGCGGCATCGGTAGGTAAACTTAGTGTGATTTCTTCCGAAGCAAATTCATCCCATATCTGTTTTTTTAATTCTCGCCACCAAGCCCGAAAGACAGCAGGAGCCGCTTGATTTACGGTATTCCGATAATTCCAGCGTCGCAGAATATCATACCTATCCCTTTCTTCCGCAGATAGGGCTGATAAATTCAAACTATCGAGCATTAAGGGAAGTATATCAGATGCCTTCTGATTATAGACATCGTTTTGCAGATCCATCATTTGTGTGGGCATAGCTTTTCGGGTTCGGACTAGTTGGCTATTGATGCGACGGTTGCGAAAATGCTCGTAAGAATGATCATAGATATAATATGGGTAGGTAGTATCCGCCGGAATTTGGTTGGCCGAGCTTACAAATCCCCGCTCTGGGTTTAGAATGTGAGCGTTATGTTCTTTGGGAATAAACGCTTTCCACTCTTGCTCAGGGTGGCTACCATTCATTAGATATTGACCCTGTCCCTGCCATTTGACCGGAAAGGCTCCTTGCACCCACATAGCAATATCGCCAGAAGTAGAAGCAAACACAAAATTTTGTGCTGGACTACGGTAATGATCGAGAGCCTTAACATAGTCTTGGTAATTGCTGGCGCGATTCAGTTCGTAGAAAGTGACGATTTCTTCCGAAGGATCGTGGGCTACCCACTTCATAGCGTGATTAAGCGGAACGGTCGCGGTGCTTTCTTTAGGAAAACTTTGGTCGTAAACTACGGGGCCATAGTGGGTATAGATAACCGTATCGTAAAATGTATCAGCTCCTTGTACTTTTATTTCTTCAATTCGCTGCTGCGTTTTTAGCCGTCGCGAGCCAAATTCATACTCATCTCGCAGGCTGCTGGTAAATGTAATTTTATACCAGTCTTTCACATCCCGTCGGGCATTAGTCACCCCCCACGCAATAGAATCATTAAACCCAATTACTACTCCAGGTGATCCAGGCAACGTTGCTCCAAAAACATTTACCCCCGGTGCCTTTAATTGCACCAAGTACCAAATAGATGGCAAATTTAGACCCAGATGAGGATCGTTCGCTAGTAGCGGAGAACCAGAACGGGTTCTACTACCGCTTACTGCCCAGTTATTACTACCATTGTCGGGATTAGGCTCTTCAATCGTTTCGGTGTATAGCGTATTATTCTGATAGATTATCTGCGGAGTATCGAGCGGCAACGCATCAAAGGACCAGTTATGCTCAGTCGGAATGATGGGGTCTCGTCCAGGTAAAAATACCGGAAAGTAGCGATCTAGACTTTCTTTCCCGAATAGTTTTAGGACATTCGTACTCTCTACATCTTCGTCGCTACCTGCTAAATCATCGGCCATATACTTTAATAATAGCGATGATTTTAGCGGGTTCCAGGGTTCAGGTTGGTAGTTTAGCAGCTTATACTCAATGGGATAATCTTTGTAGGTTAGGCTTTCAATATAGGCATTGATGCCATCGCTGTAAGCCTCGAGCATTTGTCGAGCCGTATCGTTTTTCTGAACTGCTTGCCAGGAGTTCTCGGCGGCAAAAGTCAATCCTTTTCGGCGCTGGGCTCGGTCATATTCTAATGCTCGCTCCCCCACAATTTCTGAGATTCTACCGGCTGCCACATGGGTGACAAACTCCATTTGCCATAAACGGTGCGATGCCTGTACAAAACCTTGAGCCCAGTACAGATCGTACTCGTTTTCAGCAAAAATATGAGGAATCAGCAAAGAATCGTATACTACTGAAACCGGCTGGCGCACCATAGCAGAAAGAGTGGGATCGATATATAGTTCTTCCGATTCGGCATTCTGCCAAAAACCATGAAAGGGGTCGAGAAAATAACCTAAGGGGGGCACTGATCCGATTTTAACGCTTAAGGCGATGGTCAGGGCCAACGTAATTACTAGCGAAAAAACGAATCCGAAGATTTTCATATATTCAATCTCTCTTTTGCTTAACCATGTACTTCAGATAGGTAGTTAAGCATAAAATAATACAATTTCAGGCAGTACACTACTAAAAGTCCGAAAATAGAAAAGTTCGCTCAGATTAAAAACCGGAGTAAGAGATTTGATGATTGAAAATCTACAGTATGTAGTCAATGGTCGACAGTCTTTTACCTTTCACCACTGTTCGCAAACTTTCATATCTTATATTTTAATGAACTTCGGCCATCCAGCGGTTCAGCAAAGGAGATAATAAAACTACCACTACCGCTCCGCCAAAACACACATACGCAATGGACTCGAACCCCGAAGTATAGATTTGCAGCGTTTCTAGCGGAGATGCGATTTCGCCCGAACCTAAATCATCAATAGCTAGTCGCTGGCCGACAAATCCGACAATTTGAAATGCGTAGGCAGAGGATAGAAACCAAACCCCCATCATAAATGCTACAATAGTTTGGGGAGAAAGATCGGTAATTTTAGATAAGCCCACAGGGTAGGTAAATAATTCGCCTAACGACATGCAAAGATACAGCAATAGAAGAAAGATGAAAGGCACCATTCCCTCGGCATTCGCCGAACCACCGCTTAAAGATAGTATGTAGTACCCTAATCCAAGAAAGGCAATGCCCATTGCAAACTTGTAAGGAGTACGCGGATTGATTCGTTTTTTAGATAGCCATACCCACAGAGCTGACACCGGAATTGCAAACAAGATTATAAACAGTGGATTGAGCGCATTTGTAGCAGCTGCATTATTGAAAGGCCACACATTAAGGGTAACGTTACGATCAGAAAACAGGGTTAAGATATTACCCGAAAGCTCGTGAAAACCCCAAAATAGTGTCATAAACACCGTAAGAAACATGGCAACTGCTAACTGCTTACGAGCCTTGACATCAATATTAGACATGATGTAGGCAATGTAGCCTAAGATGAAGACACTTAGCGCGTAGAAAATTAGATTAACGATGGTTACTTTTCCTAAGAAGCTCTCACCACCAGCGATGTACTGGTAAGAAGAGAGTAGAAGCGCAATAATGGGAACCGCCAGAAAAGCAATTGTCCAAACGAACGGCTCGGTTTTCAACCCAAATCGCCGCTGCTCTAGTATAGCGGGGTCTCGGGGTAGTCCATGATCCATAAAAACCCCCTTCTTGGCTCCACGATAAAAAACGACTACGCCTACTAACATGCCTATACCGGCCAGACCAAAACCGTAGTGCCAACCGTAGGTTGCCCCTAACCAACCGCAAAGAATAGGCGAAATAAAAGCTCCAATATTAATTCCCATGTGAAAAATAGTGAAACCTGAGTCTTTTCGGGTATCGCCGTGGGGATACAGAGCCCCAACAAATGTAGAGATATTCGGCTTGAAAAAGCCGTTACCTACGATGATAAAGGCCAAAGCCGAATAAAAGGCAATATTATTTTCAATAGCCAACACAAAATGACCAACGGCCATAAATATGCCCCCGAGCATAATTGATTTACGATAGCCCAGTAGCTCATCGGCTACCTTACCGCCTATTAACGGAGAAGCATATACTAATGAACCGTACGAAGAATATACAATAGCCGAAATTGTGTCGCGATTGGATAGTGCCTCAAACACTTGCTCTACCATGTAGAGTGTTAATAGTGCTCGCATTCCGTAAAAACTGAACCGTTCCCAGAGTTCAGCAAAGAAAAGATAAAATAGGCCTTTAGGATGGCCAAACATTTGGGGGGGAACCGCATCGGAAGGTGTTTTTAGGTAGTTCTCTTCAGCAGTAGTGTCGGCCATGTAGTTTGATTCATTTTGGTTGTAAGTATGTCAAAAATAAGAATTACTTTTAGAAAGTCAGTAACTTCCTTTGGTCAGTAAAATTCAAATAATGGATATCGTCCTTTTCCTATACTCTAACATCAACTTAAAAGTTATTCAATCATGCCAGTACTAAAGTATCGAGAAACCAAACCGGAACAAGTAGGTGAAGGAATTCAACGACGGCTGGTGCATACTAGCTCGCTAATGACGGCAGTATTAGATTTGAGCGGTGGTCCTAAAGCTGAGCCTGATCCATTTCATAGTCACCCTCACGAACAGAGTTGTTATTTAGCGGAAGGGGAAATTCTCTTTTTGATGGAAGGGGAAGAACCAGTGCAGCTACAGGCCGGTGATCTATTTTATGTTCCCTCCGGTAAACCCCACGCTATTCAGTTACTGTCTGAGACCGCCCGCCTAGTGGATAGTTTCAGTCCGATCCGGGAAGACTTTCTATGACTGGAGATTACCAGCCCAACTCAATACCACTGAAGATATTTTGAGTAAGGGTATTACTCTATCAGCCGCTTGCAATTTGATCGCCTCTTTTGGCATGCCAAACACTACACTACTAGCTTCGTCCTGAGCTATGGTTTTACCACCAGCTTTTTTCATCTCTAATAAACCTTTAGCGCCATCGGCTCCCATACCGGTTAGTAGCACCCCAATGCTATTTTTACCTACGTACTTTGCTACAGAATCAAATAAAACGTCTACCGATGGCCGATGCCGGTTTACCAGATTACCGCTATCCACCTTTACAAAATAACGAGCTCCACTACGTTTAACTCGCATATGGTAGTTCCCGGGGGCAATTAAGACTGTACCCGGAATAATCGGATCGCCGTTTTTGGCTTCTTTCACCGTGACCCGGCATATCGTGTTCAACCTCTCGGCAAACGACTTAGTAAACTGGGCGGGCATGTGCTGAACAATCACCGTACCCGGTGCATCGTAGGGAAGTCCTTCTAAGAAAATCCTGAGTGCTTCGGTTCCTCCTGTAGAAGCGCCCACCGCCACAACAGTATTTGTTGTCTTTAACATACTTCCGCCTTTAGCAGTAGATAGCTTGGGCGGTAAAGGGGGTGTTCCTTCTTTGACTTTCTTTTCCTGGCTTTGCCGGTACGAGATACGGTTTACCTGTGCCAGTGAAGCCGCCATTACGGTGTCGCAAATTTCTATACTAGCTTCTTCTAGGGCTACTTTATTATTCCCAATCTTTGGCTTACAAAGAATCTCTACGGCTCCGTGTTGTAAAGCTTGAAATGCGGTGGACGACCCCCTTTCGGTAAGACTGGAAATTACTACTACCGGGATTGGATGTTGAGCCATCAGGGTTTTTAGGAAGGTAATTCCATCCATTCGGGGCATTTCAATGTCTAGGGTGATTACGTCGGGAAGGTTTTTCTTGATAATTTTGACAGCATAGTAGGGGTTGGATGCTGTGCCAATAACCTCTAAGCGAGCATCCAGGCTGATTATTTTATCAAGTGTTTGCCTAATAACCGCCGAATCATCTATAATCAACACTTTGCATTTTTTCATATGTTAATACT
>JGI12210J13797_10309672_pt1 | contig 10920 bp, 11 predicted proteins | sample ElkSlonscriptome_3_FD_13797 | JGI IMG/M metagenome (IMG submission 13797) | reverse complement strand
GCATCAAGGGCTAAAGGCCAACGCCTGCTCGGGCAACACCGGCCTCGCCCATAGAAAGCCTTGACCCCAATCACAGCCAAGCACGCGCAACACCTCGAGCTGCTCGGGTTGCTCGATACCCTCGGCCACGACCTGCTTGCCGAGGGAATGCGCCATACCGATGATGCCCGCGACCAAACGGCGGTCCCGCTCGCCGGTGACGCCGGTGATGAAGGAACGATCGATCTTCAAGGTCGAGATCGGCAACTCACGCAGATGGGTCAGCGAACTGAAGCCGCTGCCGAAATCATCCAGCGCCAAACTGACGCCACCGCGCGCCAACTGGTCCAACGACGTCTTCAGTGCTGGGGTCATCTGCAACAAGCGTGATTCCGTGATCTCGACCTCCAATCGATCCGGCGGCACGCCGGCGCGGTCGAGGTCATCCAACAGCCGCCGGGCAAACCGGGCCTCGTCCAGATCGGCGGCACTGACATTGACGGCGAGGACGATACCGCCGCCCGTCTCGTCGGCGCGCAGTTGCTGTTGCAATAACGCGATGGACTGGCGAATCACCACCGCGGTGACCGCACGGATGATGCCGTTGTGCTCCGCCGAGGCGATATAGCCGGATGGCATCAGCAAGGTGCCATCCGCGGCACGCCAACGAGTCAGGACCTCATACCGGCGACGGCCCGGCGGCGCAGCGATCGGCACCTGCGGCTGTAACCAGAGTTCCACCGACTTGCCTGGATCGCCACCGAGCACCTCGCGCGTGATCCGCATCCGTTCTAACGCGCGCTGATGCATGCCGGAGTCAAAGCCCCATACTCGGTCGCGCCCGGCCGCCTTGGCCTGATAGAGCGACAAGTCGGCCTGTTTTAGCAACGCGCTGCATTCGGACCCACCATGCCCCAGCGAGATGCCCATGGAAGCAGTGACAACGAACTGTTCTTCACCGATCAGGATCGGCTCGCGCAACGCGGCGATGACGCGCTCGGGCATCGCATCGAGCGCATCCTCATGGCCTGGCGGCAATAACAACGCGAACTCGTCGCCCCCGAGTCGCGCGGCGGTGCCTTCCGTGGGCAGTGCCGCGGCGATGCGCTGAGCGACGACCTGCAGCAACAAGTCACCCATGTCGTGGCCATGGGTATCGTTAATGATCTTGAAGTGATCGATATCGAGCACTCCGACCCCGAAAACGCCGCTGTCCGCCCTGCATGCCTGTACCGTCTCGGCGAGCACGCGGCGGAATTGCTCACGGTTGCACAGACCGGTCAGGGCATCGCGCAGCGTAAGCGCCTCGAAGTGCGCGGCGCTGGCGACGATCACCTGCTGGATCAGGTCGCGCAGCGCATCACCAATGGCCAATTCCACCGCCGACCAAGGCTTGGCGTAGTGGGTGCGCTCCTCATTCCAGACCTGAAAGCTGCGGTTCGCCCAGCCAAAAGGGTGTACGCGTTGTACTCGTGAGAACGGCAGCGGGGCAGGGTCGGACCCCCAGCGTACCCGATACTCGGAACGGCGACGGCCAAACAGCACGATGCGTTCGCGGTCGGTGTTGACGAAAACCGCCATGACACCGGCCAAACGCCGCGGATAGGCGGCCGCCGGTTCGAACTCGCCGGACAGGCAGTCGGTGCTCCAAACCGGCCCGTCACGCGTGCGCAAAAAGCTCAATAGCGCTTGGATCTCGGCGCTGGAAAGACGCAGACCGCCGTCGCCGAACAGCGGCTCTTCGCGATGAAAGATCTGCACGCCGTCGGCGTCCACCAACTCGCGGAGCAGCTCTGCTCGATCCTGAAAACCGAGCGGAAACGGCTTCTTGATGTCGATGTCGCCGACGATCCGATTGACCGCGCCGACGCCGGCGTCTCGAGCACGCTGCTTGGACTGTTCTTCCAACAAGGTCAGCCGAGCGGACAGGAAGCCGGCGAATTCGATCAATCTCCGACGCATTGCCGGGGTGACCGGATGCGGCGCCCGGTGATGAAAGATCAACAGTCCCCAAAGCCGGCCTTGGTGTACGCTCGACAATGACATGGACCCGTTGACGTTGAAGTGTTCTAGGTAGGCGCGATGAATCGGCGATTGCGCGCGCACCTGCGCGATGCCGATGTCGATGGCGCCCGGCGCCAGACCATGTGCCAACAAGGGCACGTCGGCATAGTCGCGACACGGGGCATAGCGTATCGGGGCCTCGGTATACAGCGCACGCGCCTGACGTGGAATTTCGCTGGCCGGATAGCGCAGCCCGAGCACCGACGGCCAAGCACCTTGGAGCAGACTCTCGGCCACCACCAGGCCGTTGGCGTCGGGCTCCAATCGGTAAGCGAGCACGCGCTCGAAACCGCTCAGATGTCGCAGCGCATCCACCGCTTCGTGGCATACGGACGCGGTCGTCCCGAGTTGCATCATCCGCGCTTGCAGGGCGGCGAAGTCGAAACGCGCCAGGCGCTGATCCATGGCCATCGGCGAGGTCGGCGGAGCATCGAACTCGATCTCCAGCAACAGGCGACCGCGCCAAGCATGCGAGCGGATGTGCAGGGACAGATCGCCGGCTGGCGCCGGCATTTGAAAGTGTGTCGGACAGAAGTGCCTGTCAACTTCGGCGGCTTGCAGGCTATCCAAGAGGCCACCGTCGTCGGCGGGCAGCAGCGCCGCGACCGTCATGCCCAGCAGACCCTCGGGGTCGCGGCCCAGAAAGTGCGCGGTATTGCCGCTACAGGCCAGGACCTTTAGCGTCTGTGCATCGAGCACCAAGAGGCAGCCGAAGGGTTGAACCGCGCCGCAAAAGGCGATGGCCTCTTGTTCGCAACGGGATAAATCGAACGATGCCGTGCGCACGTCCGGGCCGTCACGCTCCCGCGGCGCTGGCTTGGGTGCGCGTTGGTCGTCGGTCAATCCTGCGGCCGAACTCCAAGGTCTCGCATTCAAATCGCTGTCGGTGCTCATCAGGTTACGAGGCCCAGCCTCGAAGCTCCAAGGGCGCGCCATTGCATTGCTCGATTATAGTCAATCACCTTCGGAAAACGATCCACCGTTTAGACGCCGTTGCGCGCGGTAGATCGCGGCGGAATCCAGTTCGCCGTCCCCCTGCCCCACGAGTGCGTTGATCAATTGCGCCGCCTGCGCGGCCCCCGGCAAGGCGAGCCCCAGTTCGTGGGCCGCCTCCATCACCAGACGCATATCCTTCTGGAACAACGCGCACTTGAAGCCCGGGTCATAGCGGTCCTCGAGCATGCGCTGGCCATGCAGCTCCAACACGCGGCTATTGGCGAAACCGCCGAGCAAGGCCTCGCGCACCTTGGCACCGTCGACACCGGAGGCGCGAGCCAAGAGCATGGCCTCGCCGACACCGGCGATGGTCTGGCTGATGACCACCTGGTTGCAGGCCTTGCACACCTGTCCAGCGCCACTGTCGCCGACATGCACGATGTTCGTGCCCATGGCCTCGAACAAGGGCCGCACGCGCTCGAAGACGGGCTGTGAACCGCCCACCATGATAGACAGGGTGCCGGCGATGGCGCCAACATCACCACCGGAAACCGGCGCGTCCAGCAGCTCGGCACCGGCCGCGCGCAGCCGCTCGGCCATGGATCGTGTCGCCGAGGCGGAAATTGTACTCATATCCACCACGACGGAACCGAGCTGCACGCCATCGACGATCGCGTCGCCGCCGTTGCCGTCTCCAAGAATCACCTGCTCGACATCCGGCGTGTCCGCAACCATCGTGAAGGTGATCGACGCGCGGCGCGCCACCTCCGCCGGACTCGCGCAGGTCTCCGCCCCTGCCGCCGTCAGCGGCACCACGGACTCCGCGCGCCGGGCGTGCACGGCCAGCTCGAAACCCGCCTTGATGAGATTCAGGGCCATGGGTCGGCCCATGATGCCGAGGCCGATAAAGCCGATCTTCTCTGTCATCTTGCTCCCCCGTCGATTGGGTGATGTTGGAAAACGCAGATTGCGCTGTTGCCTGGCCATCCCTTCACTGAACCGTTCGAGCCGGTGGTCTACGGCCGGTGCCAGCCGTTACCGCGCGTGGAGACCGTGCAAGTCCTCGCAAGAGCGTGCGAGAGATGTTTTCACCATGAAGATACAGAAGACCATGAAATCAGAATTTTCTCAGTGCCCGATTGACCTGCATCAACCATCTGCGATCCGTCAATTACACCAAATATTGCGTCTTCTATAATGGCGACCACAATATCTTGTGCCTACTCCCGACGAGGTCCGCCCCATGGAAAACGCCCTGCCGAAGCTTGCCACCCTGCCCCGCCGCGTGCTCAAGCGCGACGGGCAACAGGTGCCCTTCGACGCGGCCAAGATCGAGGCGGCCATTCTCAAGGCCGGTCGCGCCACCGGTGAGTTCGGCGAATTGGAGGCCTCGCTGCTGACGGCGCAGGTGGTCAAGGTGCTTGCGCACCGCTACGGCGCCTCAGCGGATAGTGGCGCGGATGCCGACGCCGGCCAAGACCGCGTTCCGGACATCGAGGGCATCCAGGACGTCGTAGAACAGACGCTGATCAGCGCCAATCACTTCGAGACCGCGCGCTCCTACATCGTCTACCGCGAGCAACGCGCCAAGCTGCGCGCCGACCGGCACACGTTGGTCGACGTCGCCAGTTCGATCAACGAGTATCTGGACCGCTCCGACTGGCGCGTGTCGGCCAATGCCAATCAGGGCTATTCGCTGGGCGGGCTGATCCTGAACACCTCCGGCAAGATGATCGCCAACTACTGGCTGAGTCATGTCTACTCGCCGGAGATCGGTGAGGCGCACCGTGAGGGCGATCTGCACATCCACGACCTCGACATGCTCGCCGGCTACTGCGCCGGCTGGTCGCTGCGCACCCTGCTGACCGAGGGCCTCAACGGCGTACCCGGAAAAGTCGAGGCCGGCCCGCCCAAGCACATGTCCAGCGCCATCGGCCAGATCGTGAATTTTCTCGGCACGCTGCAAAACGAATGGGCCGGCGCCCAGGCATTCTCCAGCTTCGACACCTACATGGCGCCCTATGTGCGTCTCGACGGGCTCGACTATCCGCGCGTCAAGCAGTACATCCAAGAGCTGATCTACAACCTCAACGTGCCCTCGCGCTGGGGCTGTCAGTGCGTCGACGCGGAGACCGAATGCCTGACCGAGCAGGGCTGGAAGCGTTACGACGAGATCGCCGAAGGCGAGCGCATCGCCACCTTCGACTGGCGCAAGAATCGCCTGGAATACCTGGAGCCACTTGCGATCACGGCCTACGACTTCGACGGCGACATGTACGTGCTGCGCAACCGCACCCAGGAGCAATGGGTCACGCCGAAGCACAAGGTCGTGAGAAAGGTCTTCAACTCCGATGACCGCTGGGTCCTTGAAGAGATCGAAGACGTCGCCAAGCTAAAGTCGCCGGTCATCGTGCCGAATGCCTGGGAGACGACATCGACCGTCGAGGTGGACGACAACCTGGTCATGTTGCTGGCCTGGGTAGTCGCCGAAGGCGAACTTGATTTGGACACAGGGGATTTCGACGCCGGTCGCCGCCGCGTCAGCATCTGGCAATCGACGGGCAACCGCGAGAACGCGGCCGAGATCGAATGGCTGTTGACCGAGATGGGTCTGACCTGGCACGAGCGACGCCAAACCGGCACATACGCCAATCAACCGGTCTGTCGTTATCGGCTAAACAGCGAGGGCAGCGAGCTGGTGTTCAGCCACTTGCAGCGCAAATGCGTGCCGCCGCTGATCCGTACCCTGTCGGCGCGGCAGATCCGGCTGTTTCTCGATACCTATAGCAAGGGTGATGGCAGTATCGAGCCGAGTGGGCGCATCCGCATCTACACCAACGACCAGGAAAATCTGGACGCGCTGCAGGAACTCTGCGCCTTGGCCGGCTATGGCAGCACCGTCTATACCCGCAAGGACTCCGGCGTGCATGTGCTGAACATCGTTCTCAACCGCGAAACCCACATCCAGCTGATCGAACGCAAACCCTATCGGGGTAAGGTCTGGTGCCCGACCACCCGCAACGGCACCTTCGTCGCACGCCGCCGTGGCAAGACCTTCATCACCGGCAACACCCCATTCACGAACCTCACCTTCGACTGGGTCTGCCCAGAAGACCTGCGCGAGCAGGTGCCGGTGATCGGCGGCAAGGAGCAAGCCTTCACCTACGGCGAGCTCCAGACCGAGATGGACCTGATCAACCGCGCCTACATCGAGGTGATGACCGAGGGCGATGCCAAGGGCCGCATCTTCACCTTCCCGATCCCGACCTACAACATCACCGACGATTTTCCGTGGGACGACGCCAACGCCGAGCGGCTGTTCGGCATGACCGCAAAATATGGCCTCCCATACTTTAGCAATTTCGTCTCGTCGGACATGGAACCGAACATGGTGCGCAGCATGTGCTGCCGGCTGCGCCTGGACGTCACGGAGTTGCTCAAGCGCGGCAACGGCCTGTTCGGCTCGGCGGAGCAGACCGGTTCGCTCGGCGTTGTGACCATCAATTGCGCACGACTCGGCTACAGGCACCAGGGTGACGAGGCCGGCCTGCTGCGCCGGCTCGATGTGCTGATGGAACTGGCCAAGAAGAGTCTGGAGCTGAAACGCAAGGTGATACAGCGGCACATGGACGCCGGGCTGTTTCCCTACACCAAGCGCTACCTCGGCACGCTGCGCAACCACTTCAGCACCATCGGCGTCAACGGCATCAACGAGATGATCCGCAACTTCACCGACGACGCCGAGGACATCACCAGCGACTGGGGGCACGACTTCGCGGCCCGGGTGCTCGATCACGTGCGCGAGCGCATGGTGCAGTTCCAGGAAGAAACCGGGCACATGTACAACCTGGAGGCGACGCCGGCGGAGGGCACCACCTACCGCTTCGCCCGCGAGGACAAGAAGCGGTTTCCCGGCATCGTGCAGGCCGGTACCGAGGATGCGCCCTACTACACCAACTCCTCACAGTTGCCCGTCGGCTACACCGATGACCCATTCCAAGCACTGGAAATGCAGGATACTCTGCAATCGAAGTACACCGGCGGCACCGTGTTACACCTCTACATGGGCGAGCAACTCAGTTCCGCCGACGCCTGCAAGCGGTTGGTGCGCCGCGCGTTGGAGAACTTCCGCCTGCCGTACGTCACGGTAACGCCGATCTTCTCCATCTGCCCGACCCATGGCTATCTCGCGGGCGAGCACGAATTTTGTCCCAAGTGCGATCAGGAGTTGATCGCGAAGAAACGCTTGCAGCTTGCCGCCGAGCGCCAAGCGCCGGGGCTCGAAAGTGCCGCGGAACGGGCACCCAGCCCCTAAAAGGAAAGAACCGAATCTAAATGTGGTCGAGGACTTTGCTCGCTTAGGTTGTCGTTGTCGTAATCGGAGTCGCGCGGATGCTCGATTACGACAACGACAACGACAACGGTATCGAAAATTCTTCGACGGCTTGTTCGAGATTCGCGGTTTTAGGGCTATCAGGATGCGCGCGCGAAACGAACTACCCCAAACGCCATTGATGGCAGACACTCCACTGAAATGACAGGAGCACGAACCATGAACAACGAAATGATCGAACTCAAAGACGAGGAGCGCACCCGCTGCGAGGTCTGGACCCGCGTCATGGGTTATCACCGACCGGTGTCCGCATTCAACGCCGGCAAGCGCGCCGAGCATGCCGATCGCGCCTACTTCTCCGAGCAGCCCACCGGCACGGCCGAACCGTCAAATAGCCTATGCGCAACCCGCTGCGAAGCCGCCTGACCTAGCAGGATTCGAATCATGGCTCAGGCCTCGGCCCAGACAATGACAGCCGCAGCGCGCCTGCGCGTCGGCGGCCTGACACCGCTGACCAGCATCGATTACCCCGGCGAACTCGCCGCGGCGATCTACTGCCAAGGCTGCCCCTGGCGCTGTCGGCACTGTCATAACGGCCATCTCGTGGCCTCAGAACCGGAACTGCCGATTCCCTGGGACGAGGTCAAGGCGTTGCTGGCGCGTCGCCGAGGTCTGCTCGACGCGGTCCTCTTCACCGGCGGCGAACCGACCGCGCAAGCGGCGCTACCAGCCGCCATGGCCGAGTGCCGCGCCATGGGCTACAAGGTCGGACTGCATACCGGTGGCCCCTATCCAGAACGCCTGCCGCCCTTACTGGTGCTGGTCGATTGGATCGGGCTCGACATCAAGGCCCTGCCCGAAGACTACCCGCTAATCACCGGCGTACCCGGCTCCGGCGACAAGGCCTGGCAGACACTGCGCCTACTACTCGACGCCAAGATCCCGTTGGAGGTCCGCACCACGCCGATGCCGGGGCTCGACGATCACGACTATCTCAGCCGCTTGATGCAGCGTCTCGCGGCAGCCGGCGTCACCGATTACGCGCTGCAGCAATGTCAAACCCAGCATGCGTTGGATCCGAGCCTACCCGACGCCCAGGCCATGCGCTCGGCCGATTGGACCGACCAGCCGTTCGCGTACTTCACCGTCAGGGCCGGCTAAACTTTATCAGCGAGGCGATGCCTCAGCCCGCCGACAACAACGCAACCCGCTCGCCTTCCGACCGACCAGAGGACACCACAATGCTCGATCTCCCAAGCGACGTCGTCAACATGCTGATCGTCATGCCTATCTTCTTCTTGTCGCCGGTGCTCGTGATCTTCATCGCCTACCGCATCATCCGATAGCAAATCCCAGCGCAGCCGCCCGATCGGGTTCGCAAGATCGACTTGGGCGATCCCGGGGCTACTGCGCTAGCCTGTCGTCGACAACTGCCCTGCCACAAGGGGCCAACGAGGACAATTCACGATGCGGAGCACGCAATCCACCTACGACACCGATGTCGTCGCATGGGCACGGGAGCAGGCCCAGTTACTGCGTGCCGGGCGCTTCGATGCCATCGACATCGAGCATATTGCCGAGGAGATCGAAGACGTGGGCAAGAGCGAGCAGCGCGAGCTGGCCAACCGCATGGCGGTGCTGCTGACCCACCTACTAAAGTGGGCGATCCAGCCGGAACGCCGGGGCAGCAGTTGGGAGGCCACCATCCGCGACCAACGCAGCCGCATCGAGCGCCGTATCACCCGCACCCCGAGCTTGAAGCACAGCCTCGCCGACCCGGACTGGTGGTCCGACGCGTGGGGCGATGCCCGACTGGAGACCAGCCGCGAGACCGGCATCGGCTTCGATCGCCTGCCGGCGGACTGCCCCTGGACCAGCGATCAGGTGCGCGACCCGGACTTCTGGCCCACCCAGCCAGCCCCACCCGAGCGGCCTCCAGCGGCTTGAGGCATGGGCAGACATCCGCTTTCGGCTCCTCGCTGCATCCGCTAACCTACAAAAGTAGCAACTTCGCGGAGCTTCATATCACGAGCACACCGGTGCGGATCGACGAATGCCTGTACCAGGATGCCAAGCGGCAGGCCAAGGCCGAGTCGCGAACCATCGCGGGCCAGATCGAATTCTGGGCCAAGATCGGTAAGGCCGCTCTGGACAACCCGGACCTACCCGTCGACTTCGTTCGTGACCTCTTGCTGGCCCGTGCCGAGGGCCGCGACCGGGCGACACCTTTCATCCCGGAAGGGCGCCGCACCGGCAGCGATGATTGAGGTTCTGCAATCGACAGATTTCCGCCGTGCAGACAAGCGTTTGAAGCAAAATCAAGAAGCAGGCGTCGACGAAGCCGTGAGCACGATTGTCGAAGATCCGACGCTGGGCGAGGCGAAGATAAGGAGACCTTGCCGGAGTGTTTGTCTATCAGTTTCAGTGCGTCGGCAGCCGCTTTCTGCTCGCATACGAGTACGACCCGAAAACCCGTTGGCTACTGCTGGTCGGCACGCACGAGAATTTCTATCGGGATCTGAAACGCTGAAAGCGATACGGCGGCCAGTCGATCGTCAGCGCGTTATCGCCAGCGGCGGGTTCGCCGAGGCCCTTTCAGGCTGTGATCCCCCGCGAGACGCCCTGCTCTCCCAGTGCGGTGACCCGACAGGAGCCTGCGGCAACTCCTTGGGCAGCGGCGCGGCCAGAACAGCGAGCGAGATCAAGAGGCTGGAGCGATGACATCACCGAAGACACTTCGGTTCTAGACCCCGGATACTCCCACGAAAAATTAATTGAGCCTGGCCCGTTTTTCTTCTTCCCACTCGGTTATTTGGTGACCAAACATGAACCTACACGAGATAGAACGTGAAGCCATGCATTTGACCGAGGACGAACGGGCTAAGCTCGCCCAAAAGCTCCTATTGAGCCTGGAATCGTCGGCCGAGGCCGACATTGCAGCGGATTGGCTGACCGAGGCTTCGCGTAGGGCTCGCGACCTCGACGAGGGACTTGTCCAGCCGGTCCCGGCGGAGGAAGTCAGGCGGAAGGCCTTAGCTCTTCTCAGATGAGCTATTACTTTCATCCGGCCGCGGAATCTGAGTACTTGGAGGCCATTGCCTACTATGAATCAAAGCGCCCGGGACTTGGTGCCAGCTTCCTCGCCGAGTTCGAGACCGCAATCGGTACCGTTCTTGAGGCACCGCACAGGAACCCGGTAGAGCAACGGCCAGATGTCAGGCGCAAGGGCCTGCAGAGGTTTCCTTATACGGTTTTGTATCGGGACGCAGCCGAATCTGTGCAAGTCTTGGCGGTGGCGCATCACCGCCGGCGACCTCAATACTGGCTCGGCAGGCTTTGGCAGCCGAACGCACGTGGTGCGGGTCTAGGATCGAAGGGCTGATCGGCTATCAGCCACTAGATCCCAGATCCCCCGCTGGGCGAAGGGGCCACGCTCAGTTTCCGGGGGAAAGCGGGNCATGGGCCGGAGGAAGGAGCAGTAATTGAGTGTGGCGGCAGTAATTGAGCCTGGCCCGAATGGCACTAAGATAAGCGCAAGCGCTTGAAAAAGCTTGGGGAAGGCTGGCGAGGGTGATACGGTGAAATCGCCAAATCACACCAACCACCCG
>JGI12210J13797_10063084_pt1 | contig 10920 bp, 5 predicted proteins | sample ElkSlonscriptome_3_FD_13797 | JGI IMG/M metagenome (IMG submission 13797) | reverse complement strand
GAAATTCGGGCACATGGTAGAGCCATGGAATGGTGTCGTCGCCGTGGACGCGCGCGACCTCGGCCAGGCTCACCCGGGTCGGCGTGCCATCCGGGAGCAGCATGAGAACCAGCGGCAGCCCCGCGATGCGTGCGGCCACCTGAGACAGCTCTTCATCCCCACCCTCGGCTTCGGTCTTGGCCGCGACGAGGCTCCGGAGCAGATAGCCGTAGCCGTCTTTGCCTAGCTCTCCCTCGAAGTGGCACCGCACCAAGGCGGCAGGCTCGCCCTCGAGGGCGGCCACGATGGTGAGAAGCTGCTCGCGCTCGAGCGAGGCGAAAGACCACGTGCGCCCCGACCACGCGACCCGCTTCCAGTCGGCGCTGGGGTAGATCGTGTCATCCTCAACGGCGGCGATGGCGCCCCCGAGCAATTGCGGCTCGCGCGAGGTCTCGAGCAAGACCCCCGCGTGCAGGAGCAGCAGGCGTGACGAGGAGGAGACGGCCATGAGCGCGCGCAGACCCGGACGCCGAATCGATACCGTGGCCACCGCGGGGCGCCCGCCCAGCCCCCGATGAACGAGCGTCTCCTCGAGTCGGCGGTCGAGCTGCGCCTCGTGATGCGCCTCGCCGCCCGGGGGGATGACGGCCTGTTCGTACGGGGTGAGCTCGACCTCGGGACCGAAGATACTCCGTAGCCATCGGTGGTGCTCGGGGTCGAGCGCCAGCACGAGGCGATCGTTGACCGTGCTGCCCTCCGTTCCGACCGGGACCCACGCGAGGCTCCGGCGCCGGTCTCGCTCGTCCAGGATGCGTCGCAAGCCCACGTGCGAGCCATCGAGAGTGGGCCAGGCCTCGACCGCCGCGAGCTTCATCACGGCGAGAGCATCGCGCTCCGGCGCGCTGGCGATGGCGGCACAGATCGCGCGCCGGATCACCGTCGACTGGGCCTCCGTGAGCTCGGCGTCGCGGCTTCGCTCCCAGAGTTCGAGGACGAGCCTCGTCCCCACCTCGGCCACGAAGGCCACGACGGCGTCGCGGGCCTCGTCGGCCTCGACACCGTCGTAACTCGACCGGGGCACGAGCCCCGACCAGCTGACCGCCGCGTCGAGAGGCAGGGGCGTGCCTCGGAGGCGGAGGGCCGCGAGCTCACGCTGCTCGACGAAGACCCGGACCGTGGACTGCTCCCTCCCTGCCAGCAGCCCGGCCCCGTCGAGGGCGACCTCACCCACGAGACCCGCGAGCGGGCCCTCCTCGACCTCGATGACCTCCACCAAGAGATGGTCGTCGTCGACGGGAACGGCCACGGGGACCTCCGGGTATGACCGGAAGTGCTCACGGCGCGCCCAGCCCTCCTCGGCCTGAGCCACCAGCGGCCCCGCCTCGACGGTGGGAAGGCCGGTGAAGACGTGGTCGATGGTGCGACCTCGGAGCCAGAACGCCTCTGTCATCCATTCGGCCAGGCGGGCGTCGACCGCATTCTCGCCGCGGTGCAACGCGATGGGACGCCGCCCGCCCCGCGCCGCCGACACGGGCCGCGGCTGCCCACAGGCTCCGCGCAGCAGCGGCAGGGACAGCAACGCCGGCTCGCCATCGGGATCGGACGCCGCCAGCACGGCCATGGTCTCGAGCAGGTCACGGGCTGCCTCTACGGAGAGGTCGGCCACCAAAGGCTCGGTCGACGGCTTCTGCGCCGCGAAGCCCGCCGCGGTCCGCAGCGCCTCCACGGCGCGAACCAGTGCGCGGGGGATGGCGCGCGCCACGGCCTGGGCAAGGGGTGCATCCTCGCGCAGCGCGGAGCGCGACGCATTGGTAGGCAGCGTATCGGCGTCGATCACCACCGCTACCGGGAGCCGACACCCATGAATGGGACCTGTCGGCAGCCCCGGCAGCGGGGGCAAAGGAGCGAGCGCGAGGTCGACGCCCCGCTCGAGCCAACGCAGCGTCGGCGTCAGCCCGGGGCTGATGTGGAGCTCGGCCCGCCGGATCCCCGCGACCCCGCGCAGACGGAGCGGGGCCACCAGGGCGGAGCGCGTACGCTCGGCCGGCCGCGCCTGCCCTGCCACCACGAGAGGCACCGGCAGGTCACGGGTCGCTTCGAGCAGGGCCGTGATTTCGGGCGGCGCCCCGCGGGTCGCGAAGCGGCGCAACACGTTCCAGCTCAGTCGCCGCGCTACGTGAACGCGCAACCAGCCCACAGGCGCCTCGGGGGTTGCCGCCGCCGGGTCCGGCCCCGCATCTTCCTCGAGCTGTGCGGGCGCGAAGCGCCAGCGCTGCACGCCCTCCTCGTCCGCCGCCTCCAAGGCCACGAAGCGTGGCGCGAGGCCAAGAGCCGCATTCACGCCCATGGCGAGAAGACGCCACCGCTGCGCTTCGTCGTCTGTCGCCTCCGTGAGAACGTAGTCGAGCAGGCGAGGCAGCGACGCAGCGGGCCAAGGACGACCGACCCACGTCACCACCACCTCGTCGGCGTCGAAGGACAGCTCCACCGACGCGGCACCCGATGCCACCGCCGCGCGGACGAGCTCGTGAAGATAGTGATGTAGGTCGACGAGCTGATGCTCGCGCAGCTTCTCGACCGCCCGCCGAGCGTCGATGCGGATCCGGCCCCGGGCGACCACGGCGTCCTTCATGCCTCTTCCTCCTCGAGCAGCTCGTCGGCCTGACGCGGCGACAGGACGCCATGCTCCTCGACGAGGAGGTAGCGCGCGAGGAGCCAGGCGCCGCGGTCATCACCTCGCCCGAGCGCAGCCACCACCGCCGGATGCCCGGCCATGATCGCTACGGGCTCTACCGCCCCGAGCCGCCCCGTCCATCCGCGAGGCGCAGCGCACTCGACGAGGATCGGGGGCCGACCGGGGGGGACGGCGATCGCCGCCCGGTCTTCGGCCTCACCGCCCGCCGTCACGAGGTGGAGCTCCGGCGGGGCGCTGCCGGCAGCCGCGAGGTACTTCCCCACCCGAGCGACGAGCTCGGCTCCCTTGTCGGACGCGACGGCCTCGAGCCACGCGAAGGTATCCTCGACCGGCACCGCATCGCGTGCGACGGAGGCACCCACGAGGGTGGCCTCCGCGCGCGATACACGGATCACAGGCTGGCCCCGGGTCGCGAGCCGCTCGGTGATGGGCGAAGGACCCGGCGCGTAGAGCAAGGGGGCGCGGTCGACCCACGGCGGCCTCCACCCCCCGTCGAGGTCCTCGGCCACGACCACCGAGGTGCCCGCCACGGCCGACGCGAGGGGGACCGCGATACGACGAGGAGGCACGCCCATGCGCAGGGCCGCCCGCACCAGCTGCACGTAGTCGTCGACCTCGTCTCCTGCGACCACCGCCTTCGACCTCGCCCGCAAGGCCTCGACGAGGGCCTCCTCGAGCGGCTCACCGGCCAGGGCTACGAGCTGCCGCAGACCGTGGGCGTACGCGCGGTCATGCCGCACGTTGTCGCGACTGATGGTGTGCTTGAGCGCGGCGCTGTCCACCTTGCAGCACAACCCCTCGAGACGGGGATGAGGAGACTCGGACGTCTCGATGAGGGTGAGTCCGCGATGGTAGAAGCCGTAGCTGCCGCGCGGTCCCTCCCCCCGGGGATCCGGCGCCACTCCCACCACAGCCACGAAGCCCTCCGCTTCGGTCCGAACCGTCACGGGACTTGCGACCTCCACCACCGTGTCGATGCGCTGCGGCTTCCGCTGGCCTTCCTGCCACACGATGGGCAGGTGCGCGTGGCGACACCACCGGCGCAGCGCCTTGACCATCTCGGTGGCGGCCCTGTCGTATCCATCGCCGTCGAAGGTCTTGATGAGGGTGACGACGGTGCCCGAGGGTGCCGGCGGGCGTCGCTCGAGATGAGAGAGCTCGTAGCGATGATCGGGGAATAGACGGAGTCGCCAGGCTTCATCGTCACGCCACGTGTCCACCACCACCTCATCGGGCTCGACGGCGAAGACGGATACGAAGCCCACGCCGTACTTGCCGATCATGGTCTCGTCGCCGTCCTTGGCGCTCGCGAAGAGGGTCAAGAGCGGGCCCTCGATGGTCGCCCGGTCCATGCCGGTCCCGTCGTCGCGCACCCAGAAGCGCCCCCCCGCCCCCCCCTCTGGACGCGCCCCGACCTCGAGCGCCGTCGCCCCCGCGTCGATGCCGTTCTGCACCAACTCCCGCACGAAAGCCCAGCGGTCGGCGAACTGCCGCACCATGTCGGCCACCAGCCCTTCTTCGGCTTTGGCGACCTTGCGCTGCTTTCGCGAGCGGTAGGGCATGAAGGCCTCCGGTATAACCTTTGTGTCGCGGCGCGCGGCGACTGAGCTACAACGAGGGCGTCATGTCGGCGCCAAGGCGAGGTCTTGCACTGGCGGTCTCGTTGCTCGTCGCGACGCTCGGCCTTCTCGCCAGAGCGCAAACCACCGACGATCCGGAGGCCTTGTTCGCCCAGGGCCGCCAGCTCGCCGTCGCGAAGAGGTGCGACCAAGCCCTCCCGCTCTTCCGCCGCAGCCACGCCGCGGCACCGGCGGTGGGGACCCTGCTGAACATCGCTGCCTGCGACGAGACGCTGGGCCGAACCGCCTCGGCCAAACGCGCTCTCGAACGCGCCCGGGACCTAGCCAACGAGCTCGACGACGGGGCGCGTAGCCGCTACGCCCAGAAGCGGCTCGACGCGCTCCGAGCCAAGCTGAGCCGGTTGCGGGTCGTGGTCCGCTCACCGTCGGACGGGCTCAGCTTGACCCTCGATGGCGCGCCCCTTCCGGCCGCTCAATGGGGGCGCGCCGTCGCGCTCGATCCGGGACGTCACGAGGTGGTCGCGCGCGCCGAGGGCTACCACGACTACGAGGCCGAGGTCGTGCTCGAGGATCCGGGCACCACGCTCCAACTCGAGGTCCCTGCCCTCACATCGTCGACCGCGCCCGCGCCCCCGGCCGCCATCGTGATTCGGCGTGAAGGCGGCCTCGGGGAGGCTCCGCGCATCGCGGGGTGGACCGTGGGCGGCGTGGGCATCGCCGCTCTGGGCGTGGGCTCGGGGTTGATGCTGCGTGCCCAGCTCATCGTGAACGAAGCCGAACCCTACTGCCCGGATCGCGACAACGCCTGTCTCCCTGAAGGCGTGCGCCTCCGAGGCGAGGCCCAGACCAATGAGCGGGCGGGCATCGCGCTCGTCGCCGTCGGTGGCGCGGCGCTCGCCACGGGCGCGGTCCTGCTCGGCCTCGGATACGCGAGCGAGACCCCGGAGGACGACCTGCTCGACCGCATGGCCGTCACGCCGTGGCTCGGTCCCGCGCTCGGTGGAGTCGCCGTCGGCGGCCGCTTCTGAACGGGAAAGGGCCCCTCAGCGATAGCTGAGCGGATCGCGCGGGGCAGCGGATGCAGCGGGGTCCGTCGGGGGAGGCGGGGGAGGTGCTGGTTGCGGTGTCGGCTCGTCGCGAGCGTCCTCGGACTCGGCCGGGGCGGGAGGCGGCGCCGGGGGGGCCTCCTTCGGGGCCGGGGTCGCAGGGGGGAACTCGAGGCTCGGGAGCCCCGACCAGGCAGCCTTCGCTGCCTGCGGCTCGTCGCGAAGACCGAAGCTCGCAAGTGCGGCCATGGCTCCTCCCACGATCATGGCCGCCGCTGCCCCGATCGGGAGCCACCTTCGCGGGCCAGCCGGCGCCGGCTGACGGAAGACGGTGGGGGCGACGGCGGAGATCTCGGAGTGGGAGCGAGTATGCCCTCCACGACGGGCGAGAGGTGCCTCACTGATCGCCCAGAGCGCGGTCGACATTTCGGCGGCGCTCGGCCGCCGTCCCGGATCCTTGGCGAGGCAAGCGGTGATGATGCCATGCATGACCGGGGGTACGCCCGTGTCGTCGAGCGGTACCGGTTCGTCGCTGCATACCCGCGCGCAGAGCTTGGTCATCCGCTCCACCGGGTCATCGCCGGCGATCTCGCGTTCGTAGGGGCGCCGCCCGGTGCACATTTCGTAGAGGAGAACGCCCAACGCCCAGATGTCGGCCGCCCAGCCCGTGCCGGTGCCCTTCCACTGTTCGGGCGGCATGTACATGGGGGTGCCGCCCATGACGGTGAGGGTCGAGTCGGTGAGGCCGCCGACGCTCATCTCTCCGGACAGCCCCATGGAGTCGCCCCCCATCATCTTCGCGAGCCCGAAGTCGAGCACGCGGGTCCGGCCATCGCGGCCGAGCATGATGTTGGTCGGCTTGAGATCGCGGTGGATGACGCCGGCAGAATGGGCTGCGGCGAGCGCGTCCGCCACCTCGGCCCCCACCACCGCCGCCTCCTGAAAGACGAAGGCGGTGTGGCGTGCGCGGTCCCGCATCGTCTCGCCGTCGACGAACTCGAGGGCGACGTAGGGTCGGCCGTTCGCTTCGCCCACGCCGTGAATGGTCACGATGTTGGGATGGCTGAGCTTGGCCATGGCTCGCGCCTCGCGCAGGAACTGTTGTCGCAGCTTCTCCCGCGCCACGAGCTGCGGCTTGACCATCTTCAGCGCGACCCGACGGCCGAGGAGCGTGTCGCTCGCGAGGTAGACCTCGCCCATGCCTCCCTTTCCGACCTGACGGTCGACACGGTAGTGGTCCACCATCGTCCCCGGCGGCAAGTCGCCCTCCGCGGGGTTGGGGCCCACCCGGCTTACCTCGGTCGGGTTATCCCCGGGGGTCGAGCCGGCGCGAACGCGCGCCCGGCAGACGGCGCACCCCCTCAAATGCTCGTCGAGCTGTGCCCGAAGGGTGTGGGGCAGACCGCCGTGGCGCAGCGCGACCACCGTCTCGTCGCTGAAACAGCTCTCGGCAAGCGTTGGGCCACCCGATTGCACCGTTTCAACATGCCACGTTTCGCCGGAGCACGCGGCACAAACCCCTCAGGTTGCCGCTCTGCTTCAGAGACCCAATCGCAGCCGTCCGAGAAGGCTCTGGCCGGTGCCTTCGGTCCAAGCGGGGAGGCCCGGGCCCGGCGAGCTCTGCCGTCCCGCCCAGAAGAGCTCGACGTCGTCGCTACCCACGAGGGCGGCAACGCCCCCGCGTCGCGAGATTGAGGGTACACCACCTCCCTCCAAGTCCCCGAGGAGCCATCGGGCCGTACCCGAGCTCGCGAGGGACAGCAGGAAGTAGCCCTGCCCCTCGTCGGGACGCTCCGCCTCGAAGCTCCCGGCCGAGATGCGCAAATTGTACTCGCCGAGGATCAAGAACCCGCCGGGGATGGGGTCGATGACGTGGGCGCTGTCGTTCCCGGTGCCACCGCTGGACCACGCCCACGTCGGGCAGTCACTGCCTGCCGCGAGACCGACGACCACGGCCTGACGGCTGGTCCCCGTGATGAGGTTGGCGGCGCAGACGACATCGGGCGGACCATCACGACGCACGACGAGCCGGGCGCTACCCGCGAACCACCCCGCGAGGCCCAGGGTCCCGTCGTCGGCGCGCGCGCCGCGAAGCCACCGCGCCGCTCGGTTGCCGGGAGCGTCACCGAGAATGAGCGCGTGGTCCAGGACGTAGCCGTTGCCCATCGGGCGGTAGACCACGTCGAAGCCCGTGGTGGTGGTACTCGTTGCGTCGAGCTGTAGCGAGATCGGCGGACCTCCATCCACCGGACGGATCTCCCCCTCCGTGGCCGAACCGATGAGGTGGAGGGCCCCCGTCGCATCGACCTCGAGGTCGAGGTCGCCGGGATCGGCGAGGCTTTGGTTGTTGGGATTGCCGGCGCTCACGAGACCATGACAGGAGAGCGCCTCGGTTTGCGGGTCGAGGGTCGCGACGAACGCGTTACGCCCCACGCTGGTGATGCAACCGTCGAGGAAGCTCGTGTCGCCGTTTTGGTGGCCGGCGACCAACACCTCGCCGCCAGAGACGACCACCGCGTCGAGGTACTGATTACCGCTCGTCCCCTGCACGAGCGCGACGCGAGGCACCCTCATCGAGGCGCCGAGGCGAGGGTCGATCTGGATGAGGGCCCCCTGGAAGGCGCCCCGCAGACCCGACACCGGCAGGTCCCCCGGCGAGATGCTCTGGCTGCCGTCCGCCCGGATCGCGGCCGCGCAGTAGACGGTGCCGTCGGGGGCCACTTCGAGATCGTGGACCTGCTGGGAGCGGCCACTCGCGCCGATGGTGTAGAGCCAGGCCAAACCGAGGTCCGGGTCGTAGGCGGCGATGAAGATGTCATCGTCCCCGACCGGGGTCCGGACCTGCCCCCCGAAGTCGACCGGCGCTCTTCCGAAGATGCCGGCCACGACCACCAGTTCGTCACCGTCGCCGGTGGTGAGCGTCACCACGTCGGCGACGTCGAGGCGCGCCCCCACTCCGGCGGCGGCCGTCGCCGTCTCGAGACAGGGCCAAGAGACGCTAGGCGCGCACTGACAGCTCGACGTCCCCTCATCACCCTCGACACAGGCCTCCCCTGCCCCACAGGCTTGCCCGCAGCCGCCACAGTGCTCGGGGTTGTTGCGGGGATCGACACAGCGACTGTCGCAGCGCAGCAGGCCCGCGGCGCAGTCGCCCTCACATCGCCCCGCCATGCACGCGATCCCGGGCGCACAGATGGCCTCACAGGTTCCGCAATGCTCGGGATCGCGGGATAGGTCGAAGCATCCATCCGCGCACTGACTCAAAGGGAGATCGCACCGGCATTCGCCATCCTCGCAGCGAAAGCCCCGATCACAAGTCCGTCCGCAAGCGCCGCAATGCTCGACATCGTGGGCGAGGTCGACGCAGACGCCACCGCAGAGTTCTGCCCCACGCACGCAGCGGTCCTCCTGCGCATCGGCGATGCAGCCCGGCACCCAGGGCACCGCGAGGAGGCCCACGAGCAGTACGCGCGCGAGAAGCTCAGTAGGCGAAAGCCGCGACGAAAGCATCGTCTCCGTTGACTTGGTAGAGGGTCTGGTCTCCGATTCGGAGGCTCGACCCATTGGTTACGCCCGGAAGGACGAGCATCCCCTGACGGTAGGTAGCCCGGCCCCCTCGGTCAGATCCGGGTCCGTCCAGAAGAAGAAAGGCGTCACCTTCTGGTGACTCGAAAGCATCGTCCATGAAGACCACGATCAGCCCCGTATCGTTGGGTTTTTGGATCTCGTTGCCGTCGGGCAGAACGAGGACCTCGCCCTGTACCTCGCTCACCACGAAGAAGCCGGCGTCGCCATCGACGAGGTCGACGCCCACATCCGAACGGGGGGAAGAGATTCGCGACGGCGCGCCCTGGATCGTCAAGTCGTTCGGCCGCAAGGCGACCACGCCCACGTCACGCTGCGCCGGAGACGGCAGCTCGATGCCATCCACGAAACTCCGCCGGTAGTCGAGCAGCAGCAGGATGCTCCCCGCCCGCTCGAGGAGCGCCCTTCCGATGGCACAATTGCGCACCTGCTGATCCATGCCGTCGAGGCAGTCGACATCGGTGCCCAGCGCCACGACGTGCGTCTGATTGAGATCGGCGTCGAGCCCCACCACGAGCACCGCCCCCGGCGCAAGGTTGGGCGTCGGGTCCATCGGGAGCAGCGTCGACGGGAGCACGGAGCCCGAATCGCCGGCCCTCTCGTAGCCCGTCGTGATCACGACCGCAGGCTCACCGGCCGCGGGGTCGTCCCTGACGATGATGTCCCCGGCATCGGTCACCTCCCCCTCGACCGACCATCGCGAACACCCCCCAGCGGGATTGCACATCTCGCCGCCCACCCCCACCGGCATCCGGAGCACCCATACCGCATTGGCATTGTTGCTACCGACGAAGCTCCCGGGCGCATCGAACCCCAGGAGGTAAGCGGCGTCTGAGCCCACGGCGAGGGCCTGTCCCACGCTCGCCGCCGGACGCGCGTCGCAGAAGAAGGCCCCCACCGTGCCGTCGGCCTTCAGCTCGATCGCGAAGGCATGCTCGTCGCTGTTGCCCGCGCATACGGTCGTCGTGCCGTGGGTGAGGGCATTGCGGAAGCGCCCGGCCAGCGCCACGCCACCCGAGGGGAGAGGCTCGAGGTCGAAGACGTGTTGAGCACCTCCTCCTGCGAAGCGCTCGCACCACGCCACGGCGCCGGATGGCCGCAGGGCGGCCACCCAGATGTCGTCCCCACTCGCGCCGCGCGTCTCACAACCGAAAGGCGCGAGGTTCGAATTCGTCTCGCCGGCCACGTAGATGGTGCCATCGATGCCGAAGGCTGCCGCTTGGGCGTCATCGCCTCCTGGCGTGGCCGCATGGTGAACCCACGTCGCCTCCCACGACCCACAGGACACCTCCGACGCAGGCTCGCCGAGCGGTGCGTCGATGCATGCCGCGAGACACGCCCCGCCGTCGCAGCGACGGGCCTCATCGCAGGTATTGTCGCAGGCGCCACAGTGCGCCGCATCGCGCTCGAGGTCGACGCAGCGATCGCCACAAAGGGCAGAGGTCCCACAGTCCACGCAAGCGCCGGCCTCGCACCGCTGGGTGGTCGCACAAACCTCTCCGCAGGCCCCGCAGTGCTGCGAGGCAACCTCTAGCGAGACACACCCGTCGCCGCAGTCGACGAGGCCCGTTGCGCAGCCGTCACAAGCTCCGCCTCGGCAGCGCTCTCCCGTTGCGCATCTCGCACCGCAGGCGCCGCAGTTGTCCCCCGACTGTCGAACGTCGACACAGCGTCCATCACAGAGGCTCAGCCCCGCGGGACAGAGGGGCCCCTCACCGCTCGGGATGCAGGCCGGCCCGACCACCGCCGCGATGACGGTGGCTCGTCCGGCCCACACCCACGGCTGACGACCCATCACGGGGCATTGTAGCCCCGAGTGGACCGGCCGCGAACTGCAGGTGGACCCGCTTAGGCCACAGCTCGCGGCCGCCCCACCGCCTAGAAGCTCGAGAAACGCTGAACCACGGACTTCATGAGCGCTTCGGGGATCTTCTCGAGGTCGATCGCCGCTTCGGCTGCCCCCAGCTTCATCGCTGCGCCCGGCATGCCGTAGATGACGCAGGTTGCCTCGTTCTGCGCGAAACACTTCGCTCCG
>JGI12210J13797_10229930_pt1 | contig 10923 bp, 8 predicted proteins | sample ElkSlonscriptome_3_FD_13797 | JGI IMG/M metagenome (IMG submission 13797) | reverse complement strand
CGAAGTACTGCCAGTTGTTCCGGCCGAGCACGAGGTTACGTAGCGCGCTCTCGCTGGCGTTGTTGTGGATGACGAGGCGGCCGTCCTGCAGAAACTGACGGAGCGCGCCGCGCTGATTCTTGTAGTAGGTGATGGCGGATTGCAGCAGCGTGTCGACGTTGCCGTCGTGCCGGCCGATCCATTGGTCGAGCGCCTGCAGCACGGGGCCAGCGCGTTCGCGTCGGCCAGCAAGCCGCTCGTCCGCAGAGACGTCAGCCAGGTCACGCTCGATGGCGAAGAGCTGTGAGATGAGCGCGAGAGGTTCGTAGGCGCGTCGGTCGGTCTCCTTCGCCTTCCAGAAGTAGCGGCGTGCGTGGCTCCAGCACCCTACCTCGGTCATCGCGGTGGGGCCGTAGAGAGCGTCGTAGACGCTGGAGGCGTCAGCCAGGAGGTAGCCCTCGAAGCCGGCCAAGAGCTTCTTGACGGCCTCGCCGTCGTGGGTGGCGGAGGGACGGAAGAGGATGTGGTCGCGGTCGGCGATGAGGGTGAAGACATGCCAGGACTGCGTTCCCCCAGGTGCCTTCACCGGCGCTCCGGTCGCATCCGTCGCGATGCAGAAAGCGAAGCGAAGCGCCTCGCGTTGCATGGCGTCGACGATGCGGTAGAGCGCGTCGTAGCCGGGGGTCGAAGCACATCGGAGAAATTTGTAGCGCTTACGAATTATGCGCCAAGTAGCCGCGGCCAAGTCCCTGAGAAGACTGGGCGAACCTCGGGGCCTACACGTGGTCGTCCTCGTCCGCTCGGCGCGGGCTCTCGTGAGGGCGGAAACGCCGCTACAAGCTGCCTCTGAGGCGATTGACGGCACTTCGGGAGCAGTGCCAACTATGCGCATAATTCGTAAGCGCTACAAATTTCTCCGATGTGCTTCGACCCCCCGATGGCGTGGATCCCCAGGGTGGCCGCGATGTGGCGCATGTGGCCAGCGCGGTAGACCTTGCCATTGTCGTAATAGACGCGCTTGGGCACGCCGTACTTCTCGAGGCAGAGGCGGAAGACGAGCTCGAGCTCGGGCAGCCCCTCGGCGAAGCTGAAGCGGCCGTGGAGCAGCTTGCGACTATGGTCGTCGAGGAAGCAGAAGAGCTTGGCGCGCCGCGACTTCCCCGGACGCGACGGGTCGGGTAGCCACGGCCCGACGCGCATATCGGACTGCCACAGGTCGTTGGGTGCGAGCGCCTCGAAGCGATCGAGGTCCTTCGTGTCGCTCTCGCTGGCCGGTCGGGCGCTGAGCCCTTCGCGCTGAAGGAGACGATGGACGGTGCTGCGGCGTAGAACGCCAGCCTCGACGAGCTTCGTCTGCTCGGCGATCCGAATGAGGCGGTCGAGCGAGCGTTCGGGCACCTCCTTCTTGAGGGCGATGACCGTCGCTGCCTGCGCGGCCGTGAGCACCTGGACGCCCTTGCGCTTGACCTCCTTGTCGAGCAGGCCGAGCAAGCCATGACGGCGATAGCGGCGGACCCAAGCCCGAAGGGTCTCGGCGCTGAAGCGTAGCGGCTCTCCGTCGGGGCCGGGCCAATCACGGGAGGCGAAGTCGCGGAGCAGCTCGCCGCGCATCCCGCGCGGAGGGTCGAGGGCGAGGTAGGCGCTGATCGCCTGGTAGCGGCACAGCGCTTTTCTGTACCGGGGATCGTCGTGGTCCATGGGACCTCCTTTCGCCGCTCACCCTCGGCGCGCTCCGCCTCCGCCTCGACGTCACCTTCTGTGGGTCGAAGATCGCCAAGCGAGTTGTCCGAGGCGCGGACAAAGGCCTAGGATCCTCTCCCAGGAAGGCGGTCCCAGAAGGTCAGATCAGCCAGGCTGTCTTTCGCTCATGCTGCCTCCCGCGAGCCTCGGCCAAGAGGACGGAAACGTGCATGTCGAGGGAATGTGAGCCCTCGAAGAGATGGAAGAGTCCCTGACGCAGGCTGGTACCTGCGCCAGGGGCGGCCCCCCGCCCCCCGGGCGGAGACAAGCCACCTCGCACGAAGAACTCTCTTGGCCGAGGCTCACTTCTTTCTCGCACCGCCCGCCGTAGGGCGGTGGCTGTCTCATCGGCGTGCTGGCGAGCACGCGCCATCCATCGCTGCACCGTCCGCGGTGAAGGCGACTCGCTCAGCGCTGGAAGGAGAGGCTCGTGCGTGTGGAGGCCATCCTCGGAGGAAAGCCACCCCCACAGCGCCGTCGCCACCACGAGGCTGCAAAACCAGACCGATGCGAGATCGTCTGGCGGACGACTGTGGCACGTCGCTCCCGTCTCGCGGTGGCGCCACCGCTGCTTGTGCACCGTGATCTGGCACAGCGAGCCGCGCACCAGCGTCCAGAGCATCCGCACGAAAGTGCCGTGGCCCACCCACTCGGGACCGGGGCGCTCACCACGGAACACCCGTCGACCATCTGGCTCTTCCGGATAGAAGTCCGTGACCGACGAGAGCCCCTCTCGCGCCACCAGCTCCCACGCCGCTCGGTGGGCCTCCCACGCCAACGCTCCCGGTATCGCTGCGCGGGATCAGGGGTCCCAATAGCAACCGCGCAAAATCCAACGCTAAGCGCTAGCGAGACCCTGCTCGGCCTAGCATCGGGGGGATGGCGAAGCCGAAGGCGGCGCTCTACCACCGCGTTAGCACCGTCGACCAGCGGGCCGATGCCGCCCGCAGCGAGCTTCGTGATGCGGCGAAGCGGTACGGCTACCGCGTAGCTCTCGACGTCGAGGAGACCGGGAGCGGAGCGAACAACGATCGCCCGGGTCTCGTCGAGGTGCTCGAGGCAGCGCGCCGGGGACGCGTCTCGGCCGTCTTGGTCTGGAAGCTCGACCGGTTCGGCCGAAGCGCCCTCGACCTGTTGGCGAACCTTCGCGAGCTCGAGGCCAACGGCGTTCGTTTTGTCGCCGTGACGCAGGGGCTCAACATACGAGCAGACGGGGACGCCATGAGTCGGTTGCTGCTCACGATGCTCAGCGCCATCGCCGAGTTCGAGCGAGACCTGATCGTGGAGCGCACCAAGCTTGGCATGGAGAGAGCCCGCCGCGAGGGGAAGACGATCGGGCGCCCGCGCGTGGAGCGACCCCCACGCAAGAGGGTTCTCTCTCTCAAGAAGGCGGGGCACTCTTGGGCCGAGATAGCGGAGACCCTCGGGTGCACCGTGTGGGCGGCTCGACAGGCGGCCAAGCCGCCTGCGAAAAAGGGGGGTCGAGAACGCGGCGCCAAGTCCCCGAAAAAGCAGACCTGAAACTGCACGAAATCGACCTGCGGAAACGGGACGGTTTTCACAAGGCATCCGAGGTGAGAAGCTCGATGCCATGGCGACGATGTTCCTGTCGGCGTCGGCGGCCTCCCGCCTCGAACGGTTCCCCGAGGAGGTCGCCCAGAACGACCTCTTCGCCGACTTCACCCTGTCGGCCGACGACCACAGCTTGGTGGCGAAGCACCGGGGCGATGCCAATCGCCTTGGTGTTGCGCTCCAACTCTGTTCTCTCCGCCATCTGGGCTTTGTCCCAGCAGACCTTGCCGGAGCCCCCGGCAACGTCCTTGGCTATGTCAGCGAACAGGTCGATGTCAGCCCCGGGTGCATCAGGGCATACGGCGAACGGGCCCAGACGCGCAGCGACCACCTCGCCGAGGTTCGGGGCCACCTCGGGTTTCACACCGCTGATGAGGCCACCCTGGCTGACCTTGAGGGGTGGCTCACGGAACGCGCCCTCGAGCATGATTCGAGCACGCACCTACTTCGGCTAGCCATCGACCGACTGCTTCGGCGCAAGGTGCTCCGGCCCGGGTTGGTGACGCTTCAGCGCGTGGTGGCCACGGCGCGCAGAAGGGCTCGGGTGAGCTGTTTCACAGCGCTGGAGAGACTCCTGACGGCCGGGCGGCGGCGCGAGCTCGATGCCCTCCTCGAGCCAGATGAGGAGCTGAAAGGACGTACGAGGCTCTTCTGGCTGCGCGACGTCGCGACGACCCCGAGCCCCAAAGAGATCGCGCGAGACATCTCAAAGCTGCAGTACCTGCGCGCCCTAGGCGTTCCAACCTGGAACCTGCGGGGGCTGACGCCAAACAGACTGGCCTTTCTGGCGCGCACCGGCCGTCGCAGCAGCAACCAGGCCCTGCAGCGCATGTCCCCGGAGCGCCGGTACCCCATTCTCGTCTCGTTTCTGCGCACGTCGTACATCGACCTGGTCGATCATATAGCCGAGCTCTTCGACCGAGCGATGGCCGGCCAGAACGCTAAGGCGCGGCGCAAGCGCGACGACCTTCGACATCGCACGGCACGCTCGGCGAACGAGAAGGTCGGTCTCTTCGCTTCTCTGGCGAGGGTAGTACTCGACACTGCAGTGGATGACGTCCGCGCCGCCATTTACGAGACGGTGATTTCGCCGGACGAGCTGAAGGAAGCTCTCGACGAGGCCGAGGGCCTTCAGCGTCCAGCCGACGACGGCTACCTCGATCTGCTGGTCGAGCGCTACTCGCAGATCCGCCGGTTCGCTCCACTTGTGCTCGAAACGCTGGACTTCCAGGAAACCAAGGGCAGCTCGAGCCTACTCGCTGCCGTGGACATGCTGGTACGCCTCAACCGCGAGAAGAAGCGGCGGATCCCGCCGGGGGTCGACCTCTCTTTCGTCCCGTCCTCGTGGTCGGCGTACGTGAACCCTGATGGCGACGAAGTCGACCGTCGAGCGTTTGAGGTCTGTGCGCTTTCGGAGTTGCGGGCCGGCCTTCGAGCGGGAGACATCTGGCTGGAAGACAGTCGACGTCACGCCGATCCGACCAACTACCTGCTTCCATCCGAGACCTGGGAAGACCGACGGTCCGACTATCACGAGCTTGTGGAAATCCCATCGGACCCGCATGAACGCCTCCGGGATCTCGAGCGCGAGATGGACCAGGCTCTGCACGAGGCCGAGACGATTCTCGAGGCAGGGGAGGTGGCTCGGATCGAGGATGGGCAGCTCGTTCTACCCCCGCTGAAGAAGGAGGACTTGCCCAGCGAGGTCACGGACCTCAACGAGCTCGTCGCTGAACGGCTGCCTGAACTCGACCTCGTGGATCTCCTCCTCGAAGTCGACGGGTGGACCTCTTTCACCGACCGATTCTCCCATGCTGGAGGTGGGACGAAGTCGCGCACGCATGACGACCACCGCCAAACGCTACTCGCCAGCATCCTCGCGCAGGCCTGCAACATGGGGTTGACGAGCATGGCGCAGGCGACCGACGGGCTGACGTACTCGAAGCTCCACTGGACGACGAACTGGTACCTGCGGGAGGAGACCCTGGCCGATGCCACCAACGCCCTCGTCGACTTCCAGCACAGTCTTCCGCTTGCTCGTGCCTGGGGCGGCGGCATGCTTTCGTCCTCGGATGGACAACGCTTCCCCGTGCGCGGCAAGGTAGCCACCGCGGCGGCTTTGCCGCGCTACTTCGGCTTCGGCAAGGGACTCACCTTCTACACGTGGACTGCCGACCAGTACGCGCAGTACGGAACGAAGGTGATCTCATCGACGGTGCGCGACGCCACCTACGTGCTCGACGCCATCCTCACCAACGAAACCGAGCTGCCAATCCTTGAGCATACGGTCGACACGACGGGCTACACCGAGTTGGTATTTGCCCTGTTCGACCTTCTCGGACTGCGGTTCTCGCCGAGGATTCGGGACCTCGGAACGCAGCGGCTCTACGGCCTTCGCCGCGATCAATCTCGCCACCCGTTGCTAAGCCGCACGATCCGAAGCGCCCTCATCGTCGAGCACTGGGACGAGATGCTCCGTGTAGCAGGGTCCCTCAAGCTCGGATGGGTTTCGGCATCCCTGCTCATCTCGAGATACCAAGCGAGGGCGCAGAAGAGCAGTCTCGTCCGGGCGCTGCAGGAGTACGGCCGAGTGCTCAAGTCTCTCTTCGCGTTGCGCTGGATCGCGGACGAAAGCTACCGACGCAGAATCGGCCGTCAGATCAACAAGGGGGAGGCTCTGCACGCCCTTCGCCGCTACCTGATGTTCGCCAACGAGGGCAAGGTGAAGCGACGGCAGAAGGACGAGCAGACGAACCAAGCCGCGTGTCTCAACCTCGTGACCAACGCCATCATCGTCTGGAACACGGTCTACATGTCGAAGGCCCTTGAGCAGCTGAGGGTGGAGGGCCGGATCGATGGACGCGCCGACACCAGCCACCTGTCGCCGTGCCTGTTCACGCACGTGAACCCCTACGGTCGCTACCGGTTCGATGTGAAGCCACCGGAGCCGGATCAGCTTCGACCGCTGCGGGGGCCGAGAGCCGCGTAGTCGCGCATCTTTCCGCCTGGCCGCGTGCCGTTGCTCCCTCGTGCGAAAGGCCGCCTCGGCCCTTAGCGTTGGATTTTGCGCGGTTGCTATTGGAACCCCGAACCAGTTTCAGGCACTTGGGAACTACTCTGGACTGGCCCCCGGGCCTTAGCGTGCATTTTCGTTCGAATCTGCCTGCTACCCTGAGGCCAGTGCCCGTTGCCACCTCTGCAAGGTCACGACCTTCTTGTCGGCCACCCCCCAACCGCTACCGACAACTCAGATCATCGAGCGGGTCGTCGCCGGCCCCGCTCTCGGAACCCCCATCCTTTGCTACGTCTACCGGTTGCTCGCGGTGACGGCCACGTTTGACGGCCAGCTTCAGCTGGTCGGCCCCGAAGGGCTTCGCAAGAAACGTCGCGATCCCAAGCGCGCGGATCCGCTCGCGGCTCATGGTTGGGGGAGCACCCGACATCAAGACCACGGGATGAGGGTCGCCTCGTTGCCTAAGCGTTTCGATCAGCTGGATGCCGCTGCGTCGTCCGAGTTGAATGTCCACGAGGACGACGGTCTGTTCAGGGAGTGACGCGAGTGCAGCCAGGGCGGCCTCGGCGGAGGCCACCCGTCGTCCCTCAAGCCCGGCTATCTGCGCGAGCCGCATGATCCCTCGTCCAACTGCGTCGTCATCGTCTACGACGAGTAGGTCCAAATGTGTTCTCCCTGCGCTGTACCCCGGCCTCAATCCTAGTACCCGAGGGTAAGGAAGCGCCAGCGGCCGAGCGTGCATCGGCCGCGAGGGGTTGGCCCTCGTTTCGTCGGCGTGAGTTCTGGAGCAGGGGAGGCGTTTTGTCTGCGGCCGCGCCCACCTCCGCGAGCGAGCCGCGCAAGCAAGGCGTGCTGAACTGGGGGCGTGCGCCTCTCGCTCCCCGCGACGACGGAGAAGCGAGGAAGCCAGAAACAACGCGGAGCGGAGGGTCGGGCGAGCCGCCTGCGACGTCGGTACCATCCGAGCCGCCCCCGTCGTCCGTTTGAACCAGCGGAACCAGCGGCCAAGCCTCGCGAGCGCATGGGGACGCCGCAGCCGGAGACATCGCGCCCGCCGCCAAGGTCGGACGGCGGTGGCTCGCGACCGACAAGGGGGTGCTCATCATCTTGGGGCCGGAGGGCTGCGTCTCGTACCTCGCGTTGTGGCGCTCGAGCGCCGTCGTCGCGAAGCGCGACGTCAAGGTTTGGGATGAGGCCCTGCCTTGCCTAGTGTAAGGGCCATGCGACCGCGTCGCTGTCCGTGCTGCGGAGCTGCCGGGAGGCCCGGCAGGAGCACGCCTGGGCCTGATCGGACGCGGTGTCCGACGGCGGCTACCGCGCGGGGGGTACGACGACACTTTTCCGGGAATGTGCCTTGACCCTGACGCGGCGTGAGGACCTAGCCTGAGTCCGTGGCCGAAACTCTCTACAAGGTCAGCGAGGTGGCGCGGATCGCCAAAGTGACGGTGCGGGCATTGCACCACTACGACGAGATCGGGCTCTTGCGGCCGTCCGGTCGGTCCGGGGCGGGTTACCGACTCTACTCGGAGGCGGACCTGTTGCGGCTTCACCAGATCGCAGTGGGACGCAGCCTCGGTCTCGCGCTTGAGGAGATCCGCCGCACCCTCGACGACCCCGAAGCCGACACGCGCGCGTTGCTGAGCGAGCAGCGCGAGGCACTCGTCGGTCGACTGCAAGAGACCCACGCCAAGATCCGGGCCATCGACGCGGCCCTGCAACGACTCGACCCCCAACCCCACGGAGAAGCGGCGATGAACCCCAAGGACATGTTCGAAGGCTTCGATCCCAAGGACTACGAGCAAGAGGCGAAGCAGCGCTGGGGCGACACGGAGGCCTACGCCGAGTCCGCGCGGCGCACGAAGAACTACCAGCCCGAGAACTGGGCGCGCCTGAAGGCGGAGGCCAACGAGATCTTGCAGGCCTTCGCCGACGTCAAAGCCGAAGGTGCGGCGCCGCAATCGGAAGCGGCTATGGATCTCGCTGAGCGCTACCGGCTGCACATCGACCAGTGGTTCTATCCGTGCAGCCACGCGATGCAGGCAGGCCTGGCCGGCATGTACACGTCCGATCCGCGCTTTGCCGCCAACTTCGACAAGTACGGCGACGGCATGGCCCAGTTCGTGTCCGCAGCGATCCTCTCCAACTGGGAGCGCGCGACCATATAGTCGGCTCCGGTCTTACCGCTCACGTGATTCTCCCGGGAGACCGAGCGAGACGGAGACCCGTCTTCATGTCCCACCGAGAGTGGGCGCAGGGAGACTCTGCGACTCTGCAGAGAGCCGACCCTCCATCACCTGCGAAACCACGCCGGGCGCGATCTACTTTCTGTTCTCACGGAGATGACCTGTGGCGGCCCGACAAGCGTGCACATCCGGCGATCGTCGCAGACCGGACACTTCTACCGAACGGAAACCGGACATCTCTACTAACCGCCTACACTGCCACTACGCATAAGGAATATTGTGTCCAGTCAGCTGCGCAAGTGGCTGTTTCGGCGCCGCTTCTGGCCGTCCGCCGCGTGGCCAGAGCGGCGGCTCAGGCCCGCGGATGGGCCCGGTCGTAGACCTCGCGCAGGTGCTCCTTGGCCACGTGCGTGTAGACCTCCGTCGTGGCGATGTCGACGTGGCCGAGCATGGCCTGGACGCTCCGGAGATCGGCGCCGCCCTCGAGCAGGTGCGTCGCGAAGCTGTGCCGGAGCTTGTGCGGCGAGACGTTCTTGGTGATCCCGGCCGCGAGTGCGTAGCGCTTCACGGCGTCGAAGAACGCTTGCCGGCTGAGCGCCTTGCCTCGCGGCGACAGAAACAAGATGGCGCTGCGACCCGCTGCTGGATGGGTCGCGCGGTCTGGCAGATACGCCGCGACCTCATCGACCGCACGCTCGCCGAGCGGGATGAGCCGGCGCCTGTTGCCCTTGCCCAAGGCGCTCAGCACGCCCCGACGCATGTCGAGGTCCGCCACGCGGAGGTTGACGAGCTCGGAGACGCGCAGGCCCGCAGCGTACATCACGAACAGCATCGCCCGGTCGCGGCGACCACGCCTCGTCGAGACGTCGGGCGCAGCCAGGAGGCATTCGACCTCTTGGCTGTCGAGCACCGCTGGCAGTCTTCGTCCCTGCTTCGGACCCGTGAGCAGACTCGTGGGGTCAGCCTCGAGGAGGCCCTCATCGACGAGGAACCGGCAGAAGCCCCTCACGGCGCTCAGATGGTGCGACGCAGAGCGCGCACTCAGGCCCTCGCGACCCAGCGCCACCATGAAGGCCGAGACCACTTCGGCGGTGATGAGGACGGAGAGTTCTGGCTCCGCGCTCCCTTCGGCGTTCTCCTCAGACTCGGACGGCGCCACGAAGGCGGCGAACCGAGCAAGGTCGTGGCCGTAGGCCCGAATCGTGTTCTTCGCCCTCCCCCGGCCCAAACGCAGGTGGTGGAGGTAGGCGTCGATCCAGCGATCCATGGGACCGTCAATCGTCGCGCAGTTCAGCGCTCCGGGCCAAGTGGAGCGCACTGGCGCCCCCTCTCGAGGTCTTCGTGAGGCTTCACTTCACTGAGGCGCCAGTGCGGTCCACTTGGCCGCGCAATTGAGGAGGCGTTGACTTTCGCACGTCTTCACCCCGCAGAGCTGAGATAGACCTCGACCTGCTCGACAGCGCGCTCCACGAGCGGAATGAGCCGGCGCTTGTTCCCCTTCCCATGGGCGATGAGCACGCCTCTTCGTCGGTCGAGGTCACCGATGCGGAGGTTGATGAGCTCCGAGACCCGTAACCCGGCTGCATACATGACGAAGAGCATGGCGCGGTCACGCCGCCCGCGTGGGCTCGGTCAGGAGCTGCGAGTAGCCGTTCGACGCGTGCACGGCCCATAATGACCCGCTCGGATCTCTGAGACCCATCCCAGATCCGAACCTTTTTCACAGATGTCCCTTGCCCTTGACGCCGATCCCTCGACATCCGATCTTCTGCCGGCATGTCACCCGCATCCGGGTCTCCTACGGTCACGTCTGGCCCTGTTAAGATCATCGACTACATCAGCCGGAAACCCGTCCGCGCGACGCCGGAGGAAGTCGATGCCGTGCAGGTCTTGGCGCGGCGCTTCGTGGAGGACTTCGGCTACCCCAAGGAGCACATCAAGACGCACCCACAGCATCGGGTGAGGAAGAGCCCGTCCGACGACTCCGGCACCTACCCCGTCGATGTCGCGATCTTCAAGTCGGCCTCGCAGCTCGAAGACGACGTCTACATCATCGCCGAGTGCAAGAAGAAGACGAGGAAGGACGGCGCCACTCAGCTCAAGCTGTATATGGACATGAGCAGCGCCGAGATCGGCGTCTGGTTCAATGGAAAGGACCACCTCTACCTGCGCAAAGTCCTCAGTGCGAATGGCACGCGCAAGTACCTGCCCCTGCCCAACATCCCGCGGTACCAGCAGCGCCTTGAGGACATCGGGAAGTTCCTGCGCCGGGACCTGGTGCCCCCGTCCAACCTCAAGGCGATCTTCGCTGATCTACGGAATCACCTCGCCGGCAACGCCACCGGGGTCACGCGCGACGAGGCGCTCGCCCGCGAGGTCATCAACATCCTCTTCTGCAAGATCTACGACGAGCTGAACACGGGCGCCGACGAGGTC
>JGI12210J13797_10246956_pt1 | contig 10928 bp, 5 predicted proteins | sample ElkSlonscriptome_3_FD_13797 | JGI IMG/M metagenome (IMG submission 13797) | reverse complement strand
TGCTTAAAGCATAATAAGGCGAATAGCGCCAACCGGAGAATAATGAACGGTAGATGTTGTTGACCGGAGAATCCGACCGGAAGGAATCCAGCATGCGGTTATACACGCTCACGGAAATCATTCCCGGTTTTCCACGGCCCGATGCATCCTGTGCCTGCAACTCAACGGTAACCATTTCCCCAGGCGCATACTTCGGTTTGTCGGGTGAAAGGGCCACGCGCCCGGCTTCCTTTGAGTCTTCTGCGGCATGGAGCATACAGCCCGTTATCGCTATTTTCCCATCAGCCACCGTCATGACAGCGCATTGCATTTTTCCGGCTTGTCCGTTGAAGGGAACATTGATCAGCTTTTCCGTTCCATCCATGTAGATCAGGGTCGGCCGTGTAAATGCCCTGTTGTTCACTACGAGATCGAAGAAATACACATATCGTCCAGGCTGATCCGTCTGAATAAGGATCGCAGCTTCTTCATCCGCATCATATACCGCCTTTTCGCGAACCAGACGGATAGGGCTTTCTCTGTCCAATCCCTGTGGGTTTGCTCCGAGAACACTAAAGCGGAAGGGCTGTGATGATGCTCCGGTTTTACTTTTCACAACGGCTTCGTACAGCCCGGGCTCAAGTAGCCCGAAATCGTGCGTCTCACCCTTTACAGGTTGTTCAAGAACCACGGCATTGTTTGTGCCTTCTATTTCGAAAAGGGTGGCTTTCAGATCTTCCGGTTTTCCCGATGCTGTATGGAGAGAAATTTTTTCCAATGATTGGAAAAAGGCTTTGTCGGTCCAGCAACACAGATTTTCTGCCTTCACCTTATTCGGGAATTTTTTGTGTGTGCTGTGTTCTTTTTTGGCCGCATCGGTGACATCAGCGCTAACATTAAAATAGCCCGAAGATTCCAGCGCACGCTCTCCGCCTTCAAATGAGGCCGGATCGATGACGGTTCTGCCTTCGGCATCCAATACGGCATGAAACTCCTCATAAAAACGGATCGAGTCCCGATTATATTTGCGCCGGTTTTCGGATTCAGAAAAATGATGCCCATTCCACCAATACCCCCTGTTCCACAACCCGTCATACGGTGCCGACGGAAACCAAGGCTGAACCTTTCGTTGGATAAACTGAATACTTCCGCTGACCTGCCCGCCGGCCACCGGTTTTCCATAGCTGTATTCCGCATGAATCTCAATTTTTCCGTCGTCCAGCTGACGGGAGGAAACTTCGAATTCCGGCGCGCGATATTGTTCAACCCTCAAGTCCGACAGGTTTACCCCGTAGTTCTCAGATTTCATCCATTTAACTTCATATTGACCCAGTCGGGCATCATCCGGAACAGAAAAATGCCGTGCGGAAGCACCGAAGCGGTTGGGCGCAGCTTCCTCTTTTCCAATCATTGGAAGTACAGTTTTCGAATCGCTTTCGCTGATTTGCACAGGAATTGAATTTGTCTCAGCACCCTGCCAGATGAGGATATGCCCCTCATCGCCGGGCCGATAGATCGGTCTGTCTGTTGTGGTAAATGGACGCTGTGTGCTTCTGTGAAATGCGGCATGCCTGCGGTCATGCCATCCGGATTCCAGCACCAGCGGAAACTGATCGAGGTTGGCCAGAATATAAAGTTTGGGTGACCGTTCGGTGAGAAAACGCTGTTCAAACACATAGCATCCGTTTTCGTCGGTCTCTCCTGCGATCAACTGTTCGACAGCGTAGGGACCGTCTACCGTGTCGTTGTTTTCGTCTTTGGTCAGGCCGCCCGAGAGCCGGGTTACATAAATTTTTTCATGGGGGCGAGGTTTTCCGGTCAGGGCATCACACAGAATAAACATGGTGTGTGCATTCGTGTGCACTTCGCTGGGGGCCGCGGCGGTATAGAGCATTGTGTCGCGGATGTTCAGCACGGTTTCTGCCTCGTTTCCATCCTTCATGCGGGCTCGTACGAGATAGGCTCCGGCTTCCAATGGTTGGAAAACCACCTCATGTTCAGCATCAGCATGATCCGCTGCTGGGAAAAGTTTCTCTGTTCGGACTTCGATCTCTTCAAGTATTCCGGCCTGTTCAAAACCGCCGGTTTTACGGAACCAGTTGGGTAGTCCTTTGAGCAGAAAGAGTTCGCTGTGCAGCACGTGGCCGGCTTCCAGCCGCTCCAGCAGGTTGGTGCCTGTATTTATGAAATAGAGGGAAATTTCAACCTCGTTTCCGTTGCGATACTCGTACGTAATCGAGGCCGGCTGACCGGCCGGCTGTGCTTTACACCTGGAAAATTTACCCTGGTTGGCGCGGATGTTCCGGACCTGATTGGTTTCCCCAGCTAACTCCAAAAATTCCGCCGCGGCTTCCAAGCGTAGACGTTGCTGCATGATGGTGGCCATGGCGAGGCCTGCGGTTTCGGGATATTTTTGAGCGCAGGCTGCAAGGTTCAGCAGGGTTTGCCGATATGATTCCGGTAGCGTTCGGATCTCAGGTTTAAAGTCCTTCCAGACGACATATTCATCGTCAGCCATTCCCTTCAGCATATTTTGCTGGAGGGGTCGGGGAAGGGATGGATGCTCGTTGATCATTTCAATATAAAATGCTTTGGCCATAGGCAATTGCGCATCGCGCGGAATCACGAGGTCATCCACCATCAAATCACAGCGGCCCAGCAGTGACAGAATTAACTCTCCGTCATTTTCTGCATCTGAGGGATGGGCCGGGCGCTCATAAAAGGCCGGCTCTATAGGGTCCTTCACAGGTTCGCTAGTTTCAAAGATCTCCTCAAATGTTCGGTTGGACGTCTTCTGAGCAAACGATTGCGGATCGTCGATGCCGCCTTCGAGCATCATCATAAGATAATCCCGAATGCAGGTGGCCATTTCATCTGCTGTAATATTCGCCTTTTCGGCCAGCGGATAGGCTCTTTCCATTAATTTGAGGGCCAGCCAGCGATTCCGTATGTCTTCATCCAGATACGCGTCACGACCGTTCTTTTTGTAATCGATTCTGTAGCCACGTGTATTGGCCGCTTCGAGATAGCCGACGGCAATGGCACGGAGCATTTTCCAGTCATTAGAAGCCGCGGATTCTAGTTCTTCGAGCCAAGGGTCGATGTTGGTTTCAAGATCGAGATCACCTTTTGCTTCGATAGCGGTTTTGACCCAAGTCACATACTGATCGCCCAAGGCTTCGGGCTGAAGTTTCAGCTGTTTGTCCGCTGATTCAAAGAGGGACTCGTGGTTCTCAGGCTTTTCCTGTCTTTTGAGGTCGCGCGTGTAACCCAGTTTCAGCGCCTTATTATACCATTGCTCGGCTACATCGAGATCCTGCTCGACGCCCTGTCCCTTTTCATATTTATAAACCATAGATTTTACAGCATTTCCGTAGCCCTGTTCCGCCGCTTTGCGAATCCACTCGACCGCCAGTTTTTCATCCTTTTCGACCCCTTCGCCGCGCAGATAACGAAGGCCGAGGCTGTACTGTCCCCGCGGATAATCCTGTGCAGCGGAAAGATGAAACCATTTCACCGCTTCCTTAAGATCTTTTTCAACGCCCTTTGCCTTTAAGTAGCAGAGCCCTAGGTTCTGCTGCGCCTGTTTGTTGCCTTGTTCAGCGGAAAGCCGGTAGAGCCGGAAGGCCTCGGGCAGATTCCGGGGCAGCACCTTGCCGCTTTCATACTGAATCGCTAAATTGTTCTGGGCACCGTCATGATGCTGGGCAGCTGCCCGTTCATACCATTTCACGGCTTCATTCAGGTCCGCCTCTACACCGCGGCCGATCCGGTAACAGTTGCCTAGGCGGTACTGACCTTCTGCATCGTGCTGTGCCGCAGATTTTGAGTAGAGATCAACCGCCGCTGTATAGTTGGTCTTGACGCCATCGCCGGTTTCATAGAGCCGGCCCAGCTCATGTTGAGCCTGCGCATCGCCGCTCTCGGCCTGGATTTTGAGTGATTCAATATCGATGTCCGAAAATGCAGAAACAACGAGTAGCGAAAATAGTGCAACCAACTTGAACATGGTGTAACCCCCTTAAAATTAAACCCCGAGAACGCCGCGAGGCTAAAGGATTGGGATCTAAATCCCCAATAAATACGACTGAAAGAAGCACAACCTTTGTAAAACGTTTCCAACCCTTGGAACCTTCCAAGGGTTGGAAAAATTCCTTTTTAAATCCGGGGACCTTGGGTTTCCTGGAAAGTATAGGGTGGACCCAGACTTTACTTGCGGGCTGTGAGTTCGATACATTGTCCCAAAATTTAAATATAACCAGAGGGGTTAAACGGTATGTGGACAAAGTTGATTAAGGGAAATATCGCAATCGGATCATTGGGGGTGCTTTGCCTGATTGCGGGTCTCACGGGATGTGCACCGCAGGATAAGTCGCTTGCGATTGTGGAATGGCAGGCCGATGGTCGGGCCGATAAAATTATTAAACTGCTGATTGATCCTGTTCAGGCCATTCGTTTGGAGGCGATTGAAGCACTTGCTGAAATGAAGGCGGAGGAGGCGATTCAGCCGCTGGGCACGCTTTTTACTGATCCGGATCTGATTGTGGTGCATGCAGCGATTGATGCGGTGGCGGAAATCGGCGGATCGGACATTGAGCCGCTTATGCTTAAGGCCATTAAACTGGAAACTGTTCCGGCGCGCGTGACCGGGGCTGCCACACTGGGCCGCTTTAAATCGGACGAAGCCGTTGATGCGTTAATTATGGCGCTGGACGATGTTCAATATGAACAGATTGTTTTGGCGGCTATAAACTCGCTGGGCGAGATTGGCGACCCGCGGGCGGTTGAACCGCTGGGCGCGAAGGTTAAAGAGCGTTCTGATACGGTGCGGGAAGCCGCTATCCGTACCCTGAGTCAAGTTGGGAATGATGCGGCCTTGCAGATGATTGCAACGCGGCTGGGCGATGCCAAAGAGAGCATCCGCCAGTTGGCGGTCGACGCGTTGCTGGAGGGCGGTGAAGCCTCTGCTCAACCTGCACTGGAAGCGCTTCGTAGTGAAAATCGTCTGGCGCGCGTCAATGCCGTTGCGGTGCTCAACGGTCTTGAAGCCGCCGTGCCTGTTTCAGGCAGCGACGGGGTCTGGTTTCAGCTGGCGGTGTTGACGTCCGAGAAAAATGCGCCGATTGAACCGGCAAAAGCCGAGTCGATTTCTGCGATTACGAATGCGGTTCCGGCCCTGCTGGAAGGTCTGATGCATGAAGAACCTGCCATTCGTGCTTATGCATCGATTGCGCTGGAAAATGTAGGTGAATCTGCGACGGAAGAAGCGGTGGAACTCGTGAGTGAAAAAGCCAGCGAGGAGGCGAAAGCCTGGTTTGAACAGCGTTCCAAATGGTTGGGCGCACCGTCCTGGCGGCTGGATCTCTGGGGCTCGGTGACAGCCTTGAGTCCAAAATTTAAATTTAATCCGACCTATGTCAAGTTGTTGGGGAAAGGTGGGAAGTCGGCCGAAGATGTAATGACGGCTCAGCAGTTTATCCCTCATCGCGAAATCATCGAATCGCTGCTGTTGCAGTTGAAGGGAACGGATTCGACGGAACCAGCGGTTAAAGAATGGGCAGAAAAGAATCGGGCGCTGGCCGAAGGGCACCTCATGAAGCTCGGGCATAATGCCGTTTTTCCTTTAGTGGCTGCATTGGGTGGCGACGATGCTGAAATTGCGGTCCAGTCGGCCAGAATTCTCAACGCCATGGACGGTGCACGCGTTGAACAGATGGTGATCAATGAATATACCCTGCGTTTCGACGGCGATGAAGAGTCGGAGACGGAAGGAGAGACGGTTGCAGAAGAAGAGACCGTTGTAGCGGAGGCGATGTCCGGGGATGAAGAGGTCGCCACAGGGGAGGAGCTGGAGGTAAAACCAAATCCTTTGGATGAACTTTCCGGTACGCCGCTACACCTGGCCATTTTTGAATTCGATTATCCGGAGCTTAAAACCCTGAGCATGCAGATTCGTCCGGTCCCTGCGGTTGCGCTCCGCGCATTTAAGGAAAAACATCCGGATATGACCGTTATCAATCTTCCGCTGCAAGGCGAGACCGCCTCAGAAGATAGGGCACCGATTCGCCTCAGCTATTACAAAAACGGAAAAATGAACGACCTGATGGTGGTTTATCAGCGGAACAGCGAGGGCGCCTGGGCTCTGGATGCGCCGATTCCTGATGAACTTCCCTGATCGATTTATGATTTAGAACCCATCCCGGCTTGTTCGCCGGAATGGGTTCCCGCATGGTTTGCGGATGGATTTTTCGAGGGTCATGGATGTTTTGGTGATTTGCGTTCCGGTATTTGCCGTGCTGGGGCTGGGCAAACTGTTGGGCATTAAAGGCAGAATCACCGAGGCGCATTGCTCATTCATTAATTGGTTGGTCTATACTTTTTCCCTTCCGGCCCTGATTATCAACGAGGTTGCTCGCCAGCGATTTGATACTTTTCTGGATCCGGCCGTGGTTGTGATTCCGATTATTGGAGTTTTTCTGATTACCGGGATCTCCATGGTGATCGCTAAGGTAAACCGATATCGCGGTGGATTTGCCGCGGCCTTTGTTTACGGCACGTTTTGGGGCAATGCGACCTATGTCGGTTTTCCGCTCTGCCAAAATGCCTTCGGGTCTGAGGGGTTGGCAAAAGCCGCTATTTATAATGGATTTGTTGTCCCGGTTTTTATCCTGACCGGCTATGTGATCATCGGCTTATACGGAGCGGGTTCTGGTGAAACGCGTTTTATTACCCGCATTAAAACCGCCGTACTGAATCCTATCCTGCTTTCGGCCTTGTTCGGTATCGGCGTGGCGCTGGTCGGCGAGCAGGTGCGAACGCCGGAAGGCGAGCTGATGCTGCCTACGGCCATGACGTCATCCCTTAGTCTAATTAGTTCGTTTCTTAAAATGATCGGAACCATGGGGCTACCGCTGGCCCTGCTCTCCATTGGGGCATCGCTAAAGTGGGAACAGACGCGCTCTCATCTGGGGGCATTGACCTGGACGGTGGGAGCAAAACTCATCCTCTTTCCCTTGTTGGTCTTCCTTATGGTGCGATTTCTTTGCCCTGGATCAAGTCGAGAAGCGCTCGGTGTTTCGGTGATTCTTTCATCCGTACCCAGCGCCGTGGCCATGTATGTGATCAGTTGCCAACTGGGCGTGGAGCGGGGTTTTGTTTCTTCCATGCTGGTGCTCAGCACGGCCCTGAGTGTCATCACCATTCCGGTCTGGGTCTATGTGGTGACCGGGATTTAAACCATTCCGTGGTTCGTGATGATCGGGAGATCGAGACAGTAGAATTCGGGCGTTGAGGAGTTGCCCCAGGAGAACGCGAGGTGCCCGGAAAAAACGGTCACGTAGTGCCCATCGGCATGAATCAGGTCAAAAGTCCCCGGATCGGGCATTTTTCCAGAGCGTCCACCCAGCGCAATCATGTCGCGCGCAAATTTTTGCATGTCCGGAGGGATGATTAATTCAACCAAGTCTTTGTTAATGGCTTCCTCCATCCGATGGCCATAAAGCGTAACGGATGCATTGTTCCAGTAGAAAATTTTACCAAAGTAGTTGTATCCCTTCGCCGCGATGAGTGGATTGAGGGCCAACATATCAAAAAAAGAATCACGGGTCGGAAAACCGTTATTTTCCGCTGATTCACAAAGCTTGGTAATGACCGCTTTGGCTTCCTGGTGAGTAAATTTTTTCATTGCGCAATCTTTTATAGGTACCAAAGCTTATTACTCGATTCACGAAGAAAATCAAAAAAACTTTTCTACCCTTATCTATTGTAGAAAAATCTACTAAATTAGGGGTGACTGACTAGGCCTTATTTTGTCGAAACGTGCGCGGCGATTCGCCAAGGATGCGTCGGAATTGTCGGGTAAAGTAGTTGCTGTCATTAAACCCAACCTCCAGCGCAATTTCAGTGATACTCAGGTTGGTGTTTCGCAACATATCCATGGCCTTTTGAATCCGTAAACGCACCAGATATTCTATGGGCGTCTGGCCGGTTGCTTTACGGAAGACCCGCATCAGGTTGCTGCGCGACATATGCGCAATGCTCAGCAGCTCGTCGAGTTTCCAGTCTTTTGAAAAGTCATTTTCCAGGGCACCAATTACATTGCCGACACGAAGTAGGGCATGCGCCTCAGTCGTGTCTGTGCTGGAATAGGCGCGTGCGAGATAGACCATAAGCTCCATCAGCTTGGCTCGTAACGCCACCTCCTTGCCCGGTTCCTCATTCTCGCATTCCTTTTCCATTTCCTGAGCAAGGCGTTCAACACGGGCGAGGGGAACCCGTTTCAGATGGAGTCGGCTGGCAAAGCGATGCTGTCGTCGGTAGCTGGGTTCGAGCATAAACATGGCGCAATAGCCGGGCATGCGGCGTAGCTCATTTTCCGGAAGATCAATTTTTTCGGGATCATACATGATGTTAATCAGATCCAGATTGGCGCGGTCATAGAAATAATGTTTTTGATGACCCTGCAACAGAAAGACATCCCCGGCCGTGACCGGAAAGGCGGTTCCTTCGAGCATATGCATGGCGGACCCCTGCGTTACAATCACGAGCTCACAAAAATCGTGGCTATGTTCTATTTCGGTCAAATCGTGCGGGTGAGAGGGCGCATGTTCAGAAGTCGTCTGGACACGCCGAACCGCTAAAGGAAAGTCTGTGGGGCCAAAGTAGTTCCCTCTATCCGCAATTGTCGATTGAGCAACCATGAGATTATAGTGCTTAAATTTGGGATGATATTCAAGGCAAGAAGAGATGGATCTATGGATTATGTCAACCGTGGATATTTAGAAGGAGGCTGGGATACGCAGGTGCTGGGCTGAATCTAAAAAATCCGCGGATCCAACATATCAGGAGATTTTATGAGTTATTTATTAGGTATAGACGTCGGCAGTTCGTCCGTGAAGGCCTCGCTGCTGGATATTGAAACCGGAACATGCGCCGGCGATGCACACTATCCGAAAACCGAGCAAATCATCGAGTCCCCCGAACCGGGGTTTGCCGAGCAGGATCCGCAGTGCTGGTATGACACGATGAAACAGTCGATTGCGGATGCCATGGCCGAATCCGGCGCCAAGCCGGAAGATGTGAAAGCCATCGGAATTGCGTATCAGATGCACGGGCTCGTCTGTGTTGATAAAGGTCAGAACGTGCTGCGACCTTCCATTATCTGGTGTGATTCCCGCGCGGTTCCTTATGGCGAAGAAGCATTTGAAATCCTCGGTGCCGAGCAGTGCCTCAGCCACCTGATGAACTCCCCAGGCAACTTTACCGCTGCGAAACTGGCGTGGGTAAAAGAAAATCAGCCCGAAATTTACGCTAAAATTGATAAAATCATGCTGCCGGGCGACTGGCTCGCGATGAAACTGACGGGCGAAGCCTGCACCACGGCATCCGGACTTTCCGAAGGTATGCTCTGGGATTTTAAGGAAGAAGCACCGGCCAAATTCCTGATGGACCATTGGGGATTCGACGAAAACCTGCTGGCGAAAATTGTTCCAACCTTTGGAACGCAGGGTAGCGTGTCGGCCGCAGCTGCCGCCGACCTCGGCCTTGCTGAAGGAACGCCGGTGTCTTACCGCGGCGGCGACCAGCCGAACAATGCGCTTTCGCTAAACGTCCTGAATCCGGGTGAGATTGCCGCAACGGCCGGGACATCCGGTGTGGTGTATGGCGTAACGGAACAGAAAAAATATGACCCGCAATCCCGCGTCAATACGTTTGCCCATGTAAACCACAGTGCGGAAGATCCGCGTCTGGGTGTCCTGCTTTGCATTAATGGAACGTCCAGTTTCATTGCCTGGCTCAAACGAACGCTCGATAATATTTCCTATAAAGAGATGGATGAAATTATCGAAGATATTCCGATTGGTTCCGAAGGCCTGATTGCCCTGCCGTTTGGAAACGGGGCCGAGCGCGTACTCGGAAACAAAGAAATCGGGGCGCAGTTTGCGAATATTGACTTTAAACGCCACACGCGTGCGCATATGTGCCGGGCCCTGCAGGAAGGCGTCGTCTTCTCCTTTATCTATGGCATGGAAGTCATGGCCGAAGCAGGAATCGAACTGAAAACGATCCGCGCAGGGTTCGCCAATATGTTTATGAGCGATGTCTTCTGCGAAACGTTGGCGGGAACCAGCGGAGCAACGATTGAATTATATAAAACAGACGGCGCGCTCGGCGCGGCGCGCGGGGCGGGGTATGGGGCAGGTATTTTCCAATCCCTGGAAGAAGCCTTCGCCAACCTGGAACTGAAAAAGAAAATTGAGCCGGCGGAAGGCCCCTACAAGGAAGCCTACGCCGTATGGAAAGCACATTTAGAAACAGTATTAAACTAACGGAGGTATGAGAAATGAGCATTGTAACAGGTAATACCGAATATTTTCCAGGCATTGGAAAAATCGCCTACGAAGGCAAAGACAGCGACAATCCGCTGGCATTCAAATGGTACGACGAAAACGCTGTAGTCGGCGGAAAAACGATGAAAGAGACCCTGCGTTTCGCGGTTGCCTACTGGCACTCCTTCTGTGGCGGCAATGCCGACCCGTTTGGTGCAGCGACGCGTCCAATGCCGTGGAATGAAGGGGCTGATGCCGACATCCGCGCAAAGAATAAAATGGATGCTGCATTTGAGTTTTTCACAAAAATCGGCGCGCCATACTACTGCTTCCACGACATTGATCTGGTCGAAGAAGGCGACAACTTTGCTGAAACGACCCGTCGTGTTGAAATGATCACGAACTATGCCAAAGGAAAAATGGAGGCCTCCGGCGTTAAGTTGCTGTGGGGAACGGCCAACCTGTTCAGTAACCCGCGTTACATGAACGGTGCCGGCACCAATCCGGACTTCAGTACCGTGGCTTATGCCGGTGCGCAGCTGAAAAATGCGATCGATGCCACCATCAAACTCGGCGGCGAAAATTATGTTTTCTGGGGTGGCCGTGAAGGCTATATGAGCC
>JGI12210J13797_10771739_pt1 | contig 10930 bp, 8 predicted proteins | sample ElkSlonscriptome_3_FD_13797 | JGI IMG/M metagenome (IMG submission 13797) | reverse complement strand
GGTGTCGGGGTGCATCATGTGCGCCTCGTCGAGCAGCATGACGGGGTGCATCTGCTCGCGGCCGAGCTCCTCGACGTTGGTGGTGACGGCGTAGAAGAGCGCGGCGGCGGTTGCTGATGGTCGCAGCCCCAGCGCGAGGCAGAGCTGTCGATAGAAGTCGCGGCGGCCGAGGGTGGCGTTGTGGCAGTAGGTCAGGCGAAAGCACGCCAGCGCCGTACTCACCGGCGAGCCAGGTGTGGGAAAGACCTGCGTGCTGCGTGCGTTGCGCCAACGGCTCCCGCAGGCAGGCTGTCGGCCGGCTTGAAGTCCACGCTGCGTGGTGCGGAGGTCTCGGGCTCAGGCTCACGCCGAGCGCGCTTTCGCTTGGCGTTGCGCTTGAGGTCGACGGGGTGGCATCGAGAGTCGCTTGCCGTCGAGCTCCAGCCAGGGGGCCAGCGGCTCGTCGAGCACGCAGTAAGCGACCTCGACCATGCGACCGGCGAGATAGCCCTGATCGAGCTGGTAGGTCGCACCCTCGACGCTGATGGTGGTGTCACGTCGGACGCGACGGCGCGTGCGCACCGTGAGGGCCTCCCGGAGCTTGTGCTCGTCGAGCGTGTCTCGTCGGCGTACGTCAGAGGCGTCGTCCCACTCAGCCTGAGGGCTGCGACCCATCAGGCCGTCATGGGGAGCCACGTGGTAGTGCTGCCCCACGAAGGACCATAGGCGGACATTGATGTCGTGCAGGGATGTGGGCGCCTCGATGAAATCGACGCACCCCTGCCGCAGCGTCCGCCAGAAGCGATCCATCTTGCCCCGCGCCTCCGGGTCGTATGGTCGCGCGTGTACCAGGGTAATCCCCAACCGGGCACACGCGACGCGGAGGACCTCGCCGCGGTAGGTGGAGCCATTGTCGAGAAAGAGCGCCTCAGGACAGCCATGCGCTCGAAGCGCACGGACGAAGACGCGAAGCATGTCCCCCTCGCGCTCGGTGTGCAGCGTCTCGAGTCCGACGATGTAGCGCGATGCGTCGTCGAGCAAAGCATGCACACGTACCGTCTTGCGCTTGCCGTCGACGACGATGTCCCGGCCGTGCATGACGTCGCCGTGCCAGAGCGCGCCCGGGCGCTCGGCTTGCCAGCGCAGCCGTATGGCATGAGTACCGCACCGAGCTCGAGGAACTCGATGTCGAAGCCGCGTTGGCCTTCGCAGAGCCCCTTCATCGCCGAGGTCGCGGGGATCTGGCTGCGCTCTGACCTCCGCGGGCGTCGTCAGACCATGGTCTCTTCCCTGACGGCCTGCGCTTCGACGGCCGCGAGTTTTGAACCCCAAAAACCAGTCCGGTTTTCACGTACCTACCCTCGCTTGGCGCCGAAGAATCAAATATGGCGTCCCCAGCGGGATTCGACTCGTGCTGGACGGAGTCCACGAAGTGGACGGAGTCCAGTAGAGCGAAGAGCGCTGGCAGGGCGTAGGAGAGCGAGGGCTCTCCAAGCAGAGGCGTCCCCAGCGGGATTCGACTCGTGCTGGACGGAGTCCACGAAGTGGACGGAGTCCAGTAGAGCGAAGAGCGCTGGCAGGGCGTAGGAGAGCGAGGGCTCTCCAAGCAGAGGCGTCCCCAGCGGGATTCGAACCCGCGTTACCGGCGTGAAAGGCCGGGGTCCTGGGCCGGACTAGACGATAGGGACGTGAGGGGGTGGGCCCCTCGGGAATACTCGTTAGTGCCGAATCTCGGGAAGGGCAACCCCTTGTCATTGCACCGGGAGCTCCGCGTTCAGTGCCCCGCCGATCGCGACCTGCACCTCGTCGGTGAACCGTTGGCCCCACGCCCGGGTTCCACGGCCCCGGCCGGACCCCAGATCGAGGACCAAAAAGGCTCTGAACGACGTGGCGCTGATTGTCGATCTCATCTCCGACGACCCCAGGGTCAGAACCCCTGTCCTTCGGCTCGGCAGCGAGAACCGAGGGCGCGGGGCCCGAACCGAGGCGGGCACCGTCTGGTTGGCACGTCGCTCGGCCGCCGGTACGACTTCTCCCATGGCCGACCTTCGACTGACCGACAAGCAACTCGCCGCCGTGCGCGCTCTGGCCGAGAACCCCGTGTCGCGGCGCGCACTCTGGGCCGTGGTCAGCAAGGACTTCAACGTCGCCGAGCTCGAGTCGCTCCCGGCCTCGGAGCGGGGCCGCGTCGAAGAGGTCCCCCGGCCCCTCCAGGGCAAGGCTCCGCGAAGCTGGGGCGAAGGCGAGGATCTCGGGGTCCCCACCACCACGCGGTGCACCGCCGCCCGCATGCGCCAGGCCTACCTCGACGGTCAGACCAACCCCGTCGAGGTGCTCGAGACCGTCCTTCGCCGAGAAGACCAGCGCGACTTCGGGCCCAGTACCTACAGCCCCTTCGTGGCCCTCGACCACGACGGCGCGCGCACCGCGGCCGAGGCCAGCGCCACCCGGTACAAGGCGGGCAAGCCCCTCTCGCCCCTCGACGGGATCCCGGTCCCGATCAAGGACCAGATGCACATGGACGGCCTCCCGACCCGCGGGGGCAGCGTCTGGCGAACCCAGCGTGCGACCGAGGACGCGGCCGTCGTCGCCAAGCTCCGGGCGGCAGGCGCCGTCCTCCCCGGCAAGGCCCATGCGACCGAGAACGGGATGAACCCCCTCGGCTACAACCCCAACTTCGACTACCCCCGCAACGTCTACTCCAACGGCCACGGCGCCGGCGGCTCGTCGACCGGGAGCGCCGTGGCGGTCGGCCTCGGCCTCGCGCCCGTCGCCGTGAGCACCGACGGTGGCGGCTCGATCCGGATCCCGGCGGCCATGAACGGCCTCTTCGGCCTCAAACCCACGTTCAACCGACTCAGCCGCTACGGCGACATCTGGTACGGAACCGTCGGTCACACCGGCCCCATCGGTCAGTCCGCCTCCGATCTGGTCGACCTCATGGAGGTCTGTGCCGGCCGCGACGCCCGCGACCCGCTCACCCACTTCGCCCCCGACTGGGACGACGTCGTCCCGACCTGGCGCCCCGCCCTCGGCCGAGGGATCAAGGGCTGCCGGATCGGCGTGCTGCGTGAAGAGCTCCGCGACGCCACGCCCGCCATCGCCCGTGCCTGCGACGACGCGCTGATGGCGCTCGAGAAGGAGGGCGCCATCCTCGTCGACGTGCACATCCCCCTCCTTCGCGTGGCAAACGCCATCGGGCCCCTCGTCATCGCCGGCGAGTCGGCCGCCAACGCCAGCGACGACCTCGAGCAGAACCGAAGCGCCATCTCCGACGAGCTGCGCCTCATCTACGGGCTGTTGTCCTGCGTGACGGCCCAGCAGCACCTCCGCGGCCTGAGAACCCGAACGCGCCTGCGCGAGGTCATGGCGGCGGCCATCGCCGAGGTCGACCTCTTCGCCCTCCCCGCCCACGCGCGCCTCGCGGCCCCCTACCCCCTCCGCGAGGATCGGATGCAGGTGGCCGATACGGCTTGGACCGCCAGCATGACCCGCTTCAACTTCGTCGGAAATCTGACCGGCCTCCCTGCCGCTTCGGTCCCCGTGGGCATGGACGACGGCCTCCCCATCGGCCTGCAATTCCTCGGCGACGCCTGGGACGAAGCGAGCGTCATCGCCGCCGCGGCCCACCTCGAGCGGCTCGATGTCACCGCCCTCCCGAAGTCACCCGGATACCGTTCTTTCATCTGAAGCGACCCCGAGCCGGAGTAGGATGCACCCGTGGACAACGATCCCCTGCAGAGCCCCGTGAGCGCCATCATGGCCACCCGCATCGAGATGGTGGCCGAGACCATTCCGCTCAGCTTTGCCGCCAAGCTGATGTTCGACAAGCACATCACGGGGCTGCCCGTGACCACCGAGCTGGGCGAGCTCATCGGCGTCATCTCCTGGCGGGACGTGCTCGCCGCCCTCAATCAGCCCACGCACGAGGCGGGGTTCTTCGAGCAGCAAGGGCTCGTGACCACGGCGACCTCTCCCTCCGCGCTCGAAAAGCTCGAAGGCACCGTCGCCGACCGTATGAGCCGCGAGCTGGTCACCGTGCTCGACACCGCGACGGTGGGCGACGCGGCGCGCAAGATGGCCGGGGACAACGTCCACCGCGTGCTCATCGTCGACGACGCCGGCAACCTCGCCGGTCTCGTCTCCGCCATCGACGTCGTTCGCCACGTCGTGTCCTGAGAGGCCCTCCCACCTCTACCGACAAAAGTGGCGGCAACACTTCATCAATTGTTGAAGTGTGCATTCGATGAACCTATGGTGTGAGGGTGTCGAAGGACGACGATCACGAGGTCACCTGCACCCACGAGGTGGGTGAGGTGCCGGAGCTGGACGACCAAGTCGTCGAGCGCACGGCCGCGTTCTTTCGCGCCGCCGGCGACCCAGCGCGGTTGCGCCTTCTCCATCACCTCTCCATCCACGGCCCCTGCTGCGTCTCGGAGCTCTCGTCCTTCTTCGACGAGGGCATGAGCACCATCTCGCAGCGCCTCAAGACCCTCCGGGCCGAGCGCCTGGTGAGCCGCCGTCGCGACGGCAAACACATCTTCTACGCGCTCGAGGATGAGCACGTACGACACATCCTCGGCCAGGCCCTCGCCCACGCCGAGGAACAACACTGACCCCCCATCTTCGACCGGAGATCCGCCATGAGCTGCACCAAGCACGACCAGCACGACCACAAGCACGACGACAACTGCGGCCACACCCGCATCAAGCACGACGGCCACGTCGACTTCCTGCACGACGGGCACCTGCACCATCCCCACGAGGGTCACGTCGACGAGCATCAGCTCGCCGTCTCAGCCACCAATCCCGCGGACTGCACTCCCGACCACAGCTGCGGCGCACACGACGCAGACCACGCCCACGGTCCGGACTGCGGCCACGAGGCCGTGCCCCACGGAGACCACGTCGACTACCTCGTGGACGGACATCTGCACCACCCGCACGACGGCCACTGCGACGATCACGGACCCGTCGAAGTCGTCGGCTGAGCCCTTCGAGCCCACACCAACGCCTGTGTCGCGAGTCCGCGGCGCAGGCGCTATAGTCTCGGGCCATGGCTTCTTCATCCTCCTGGATGCGCCGTCGCCTGGCCGGCAGCGCCTTCATCCTCTTCGCCGTCACGGGCGCCTACGCCTGTAGCGAAGACGGCTCCACGCTCCCCGATCCTTCGACAGGCGGGTCGAGCTCGGCCAGCACCAGTCAGGGAACGGGCGGCATGGCCGCGAGCAGCAGCGCTACCACCACCAGCAGCAGCTCGAGCGGCGCCGGTGGCTGCGACGTCCAACCATGTAGCTTCTGCAGCACCAACCAGTGCTGTCAGGAAGACTGCGGTGAGAACTGTGCCTGCACCGGCGGCTGCAACTGCGAGTACACGTGCGACACGGGCCCGTGCAGCCCCACCTGCACGGGCTTCGGGACCGATTGCACCGCTCCGGTCAAGAACGGTACCGGCACCTGTGAGGGAACCGCCACGTGCACTTTCACCTGCGACGAAAGCGGTGGTGGCGGAGCCGGTGGCGCCGGTGGCGCCGGTGGCGCCGGTGGAGCCGGTGGAGCCGGTGGCGCCGGTGGAGCTGGTGGCGCCGGTGGAGCTGGTGGCGCCGGTGGCGCCGGTGGCGCCGCATCGACCAGTTGCAGCGCCATCTGTGATGGCCTGCAGACCACATGCAACGCCACGTGCGCCAACGGCACCTGCACCTGCGACAACCAGGCGATCTGCACCTTCGCGTGCTCGACCGGGCCGTGCACGGTCAGCTGCAGCAACGGAAGCACCTGCACCGGCGCCTATCGAAGCGGCACCGCGACTTGCGCCGCCGGCAGCACCTGCGACCTGCAGTGTGAGGAGGCCTCGTGCGCCATGGAGTGCGCGGCCGGCGCGGACTGCAAGCTGGACTGCGACGCTCTCACCCCAGAGAGCGCCGCGTGCGACATCACGGTCTGCGACGACAACAACAAGACGGTCTGCCCCGACGGAAAGACCATCGTCTGCGGGACGGGGTCGTGCTGACGCGCGTCCCCACGCTGACCCTGCTGCTCGCGCTCGTCGGCTGCAAAGACAAGATCTTCGACGCCAGCGCCCCCGGACAGAAGGGTCACAACAACCCCACCCACGAGTTGGGCGCCGACAGCTTCGAGCAGCGCCAGCGCGACTGCTGGGACATGCCCAACGCCGCCGCTTGCTACGAGGTCGGTCTCAACTACGAGCTGGGGATCTCGGTCACGCAAGACCGCAAGGAAGCCCTCAGCTACTACGAGAAGGCCTGCTCGATCAGCGACGATCCCGATCACTGCGACGCAGCCGACAAAATGCGCACGAAGCTCGCGCGCTGAGGGCGCGAGCTCCGGGGACGCTCGTCGATCGTCTCGCTAGCTCTCACTGCGCCAGCACGAGGCGGTCCTTGCAGGGCTTGGCGTTCTCATCCTGCCTCAGGCCCGCGATGCGCATCGGGTCTCCGTCGAGGGCCTCGACCGACCGCTTGATCTTGCTGGTCACCAGCTCGTGGAGGTTGCCGCTGCGGTAGTTCGTGTGGGTCCCGCCGCAGCTGCTGGTCGGGTCACCGCCTCCGGTCGACGCGGGACCGGCCCCGCCTCGCTTGACGAACATGTTCGTGGCTCCGGTGTACTGCGCAATCTGGCGCCACACCGCCTGGCCCGTCGCGTCCATGCCACTCGCCGCGATGGTGTAGAGCTGGATGGCGCGGTGGTTGGCCGACCGCATGCTCGTCACGTAGGAGGTCTCGTCCTGGTAGTCGAGGTGCGGCGGCGCGTCGCCGATGAGGAACGCCATACGGGCCACCGAGCGCTTGCTCCACTGCAGCTGCGAGAGGGCCACCTTCAGACCCCGGTTGGCATTCTCCGGGGTGTCGCCCCCCCCCGATGCGTTGAGGCCGTCGACCCGCTGGGCGAAACCCTGAAGGTCGGTGGAGAAACCGTAGACCTTGGTCACGAAGGCATCGCTGTTGTCTTTGTACTCCACGAGCGCGATGCGCACGCCGGCCCCGAGGCCGTTGAGCGTCTCGGTGGCGCGACGGATGGTCTGCTTCACCGCCTCGATCTCCTCGCTCATCGAGCCGGTGGTATCGAGGATGAAGGCGACGTCGACCACCTTGGGGCCGAGCTGGCGGGTGGTGGCGAGCTCGAGGTCGACCACGCCGTCCTGCCGCCCGAGGTCGAAGCGCTTGCTCGCCTGCCCCCCGGAGCAGCTGGTGCTCGCGGTGAGCTGATCGCCACCGAGGCCCTCAGCTCGCGGAAAGAGCAGCGCGCGGCCGTGAGAGCTGGTGGTGATGGCCACCTTCTTCTGACGGCCGTCCTGCACCTCGACGGTGCAGTTGGGTACCGGCTTGCCGTTCGCGTCCCGCACCACGATGAACCGACGCTGGCTCACGTTCACGCGCGTGATGGGCAGGTGGGACTGACTGCCGAGGTAGGCGTTGAACTCGCGCCAGTTGGCGTTGTCGTCCCACTCCCCCGCCTTGACCGAGCCGGTCGCACGGACCGGGGGGCGGCGGTGAGGCCGTGACGGCCGGGCGAGCGTGGCCCCCCGCGCGGCGCGCTCCGCGGGTTCGGCAGCCGGTGGCGCCGGGCTAGGCTGGGCCATGGGCGAGTCGACGTCCTCGGACACCGTGGGCGCCGGCGCGATGGTAGCCCCATCGGCCTCCATGTCGTAGCCCGCCCCCGGCTCCTCGGAGGCGACCGCCTCGGCCGGCGCCGATTGAGGGTAGCCCGCCACACCCGTCGAAGGTCTGGCCTCGTGAGCCATGCTGCCGCCGCAGGCCACCGCCCCGAGGGTCGTCGCCCCGAAGGCGAAGGTGCGGAGCCAACCGCGCATCTGCCGGTGGAGGGTCGAGTGTCGCAGGGGAGTGGGGGTGTTCGTCGCTGGCATCATCAGGCTCCTCGATGGGTCGTTCTCAAAGGCAACGATGGGCAGCAGGAGCTGCTTACACCCGGGCCGGATCACGTGTTATCTTTTCACCGTTTAGGGGTGGTCGAGGGCGTCAGGGCGACGTCGGGTGGCTGCCGTCGAGGCGATTTTGTCCCCCATCTCATCGGAGCCCAGCGGTCGATTCGCCATCGAGGCACGTGTCGGCGGTGGTGCGAGCGGCGACATCTTCCGCGCACTCGACAAGCAGACGGGCCACGTCGTCGCTCTGAAGGTGCTGCGCGGTACGGCTTCCGAGATGGAAAAAACGCGCTTCGAGCGCGAGATCTCCGTCCTCGCCGATCTTCGCCATCCGAACATCGTCAACTACATCGCCCATGGCACCTGGCCCGACGGTCGCAGCTTTCTCGCGATGGAGTGGCTCGACGGAGAAGACCTCGCCAAGCGGCAGCGACGCGCACCGCTCGGCATGCGCGACAGCGTCGAGGTGATCCGCCGCGCATCCCAGGCCCTGGCCGCCATCCACGCGCGCGGCATCGTCCACCGCGACCTCAAGCTGTCCAACATGTTCCTCGTCAAGGGACGGGGCACGGCGGTCAAGCTCATCGACTTCGGGGTCGTGAAGTCGCACGAGGACGGGGACTTCGACACCGAGACGGGAACCATCCTCGGCACGCCCCACTACATGGCCCCCGAGCAGGCCCGGGGCGAGGCGGTCGATCCGCGGGCTGACGTCTACGCGCTCGGGTCGGTGCTGTTTCGGCTCCTCACCGGCCGCAACGTCTTCGAGACCGAGCACGTCATCGCGCTCCTCGGTCGCCTCGTGCTCGAGGATCCGCCCCACCCCTCTCAGCTGCGCTTCGACATCCCCGACAAGCTCGACGCCGTGGTGCATCGGGCCATCTCGCGTAACCGCGACGAGCGTTACAGCCACGCCGGCGAGTTCGCGCGAGCCCTCGCGCGCGTGGGACCCGTCAACAACGCTCCGCCTCAGGCCGAGCGCTCGGCCTCACAGGTGCGCCCGGTCCCCCCGCGCGAAGACACCCAGACCGGCACCGGGGAGTCTCGCCCGACGCGGCCCGGACTGCGCACGCGCCGGGTCGTAGCCTGCATGGTCTACGACCTCGGCGAGACCTCCATCGACGTCAGCCTCGGCGATGCGCTGGTCGACCTCGCAGGCGAAGACGTCCGCATCGAACAGCTCGCCGGCGGCAAGACCGTGGCCGTTCTCGGCGTCGAGCACTCGCGCGGCGACGAGCCCATGCGGGCCGCGCGCGCCGCACTCCAGACCCTCTCCGCCTACCCGGAGGCGCGGGCCGTCGTGGCCGTGGGCCACGCCGTCATGGCCAAGTCCAACCTCGCCGGAGAGGCCCTCGACCGCGCGGCCGCGCAGCTCGACCTGTCTCGCCCCGGCACGGTACGCCTCGACGATCACGCCGCCGCGGCCTTGGAGATGCGCTTCGAGATCGAACGCGATCCCCAGGGCGCCCGCCTCATCCGCGAAGACCCGCGCGACCTCGGACCGCGCCGCGTCCTCGGCCGGATCACGCCGACCGTGGGCCGGGAGAAGGAGATCGCCGAGCTCCAGACTCTCTATCACCAGATGCTTCGCGACTCTTACCCCCGCGCGGCGCTGGTGACCGGGCCCGCTGGCGTCGGCAAGAGCCGCGTCCGCTCCGAACTGATCCAGCGCCTCGAGGTCGCGCCGGCCCCCCCTGAGGTCCTGGTCGTTCGCGGGAGCGCCGACCACAGCTCGGGAAGCATCTCGCTGTTCGGCAAAGCTCTCCGTACCCGCATGGGCGTGCAGGATGGCGCCGACGCCGCGCAGCAGGTCGAGCTGGTCAAGCACCACGTCCGCGAGCGTCTCCCCCGCAGCCTCCACTTCCTGGGCGCTTTCCTCGGCGAGCTGGTGGGCGTCCCCTTCCCCGACCACAGCGATGAGCCCCTGCGCGCGGCACGCGCCAACGACCAGCTCATGCAGTCGCGGATCCGCATGGCGCTCGAGGCCTACGTGCGCACGCAAGCGGGGCGCATTCCTCAGGTCGTGGTCCTAGAAGACGCCCACGATGCCGACGACACCACGATCGAGCTCATCGAGTGGCTTCTCCACTGCCCAGACATCCGTTTCGTCTGCTACGCCTTCGGCCAGCCGGACGTCATCGCGATGCGTCCCAAGCTCTGGTCGCGCGCGAGCCTGCTCCGTATGTCCCTCGGCCCGCTGCCTCCCAGCGCCGCCGAGCGCATGATCCTCAACGTGCTGCCCGAGTGCCATGCCGACAAGCGCCGCGAGATGGTCAAGCGCGCCGCGGGCAATCCCTTCGTGCTCGAGGAGCTGGTGCGGTGCCTGCAGGACGGTCAAGACGAGCTGCCGCTCACGGTTCAGGCGCTGGTTCAGCTCCGCCTCGACCGCCTCGACCCCGAGGTTCGCGAAGTCGTACGCGCCGCATCCATCTTCGGTCAGACCTTCTGGTCGGGCGGGGTTGAGCGACTCCTCGACCGACCGGTCCACGCCGAGCTCGAGGTCGCCGAACGAGCCGAGATCATCGTGGCCCAGCCCGAGACCCGTGTCGTCGGACAACGAGAGTACCTCTTTCGACAGACCCTGGTCCGAGACGCCGCGCACACCACCCTCCTCGAAGACGATCGGGAGCGGCTCCACCTCGCCGCCGGTGAGTGGCTCGAGGGTTCCGGCAGCATCGACCTCGGGCTCATGGCGCATCACTTCGAGCTCGGGGGGGATCGCGACCGCGCCGCCGGGCTCTACGCGCGCGCCACCCAGCAGGCCCTGGCCAACTTCGGCCAGATGGATACCGCCCTCCACTTCGCTCAGCGCGGACTGCACTGTGGGGCCCGCGGCGGGGAGCGCGCTCAGCTCCTGCTCACCCAGGCCCACGTCTACAGCCGCATGGGCCGCCTCGACGACGGTATCGCGTCGGCGCGCGAAGCCACCGAGCACGTGCCCGCCGGCTCCGACATGTGGGTCGACGGCAAGCGCCTCCTGGCGGGCTGCCTCATCGAGGCGGGCCACGCCATGGATGGCGAGACGATCCTCGCCGAGGTGCTCGGAGC
>JGI12210J13797_10292759_pt1 | contig 10930 bp, 10 predicted proteins | sample ElkSlonscriptome_3_FD_13797 | JGI IMG/M metagenome (IMG submission 13797) | reverse complement strand
GCCAGGCGGCCGACGACCCGGCTCGCGACGGGCACGAGCTGTCGTTCGGCTGGGACGGCAAGTGGAGCTACCCCGTGCGCGAGGGGTAGCATCGGCGGGTGCCCAGCCTGCTCGACGCCCTGAAGAAGGAGCGGATCATCGCCCCGCCCGGCTACTCGAGGTGGCGGGTGCCGCCGGCGTCGATCGCCATCCACCTGTGCATCGGCTCGGTCTACGCGTGGAGCATCTTCAACCTGCCGCTCACCCGCGTACGCGGCGTGGTGGCGGGGTCGGCCGGCGACTGGGACCTCGGATCGGTGGTGTGGATCTTCTCGGTGGCCATCGTGTTCCTGGGCCTCACCGCGGCGCTGGCCGGTCGCTGGCTGGAGACGGTGGGCCCGCGCATGGTCGGCGTGGCGGCGGCATGCTGCTGGGGGGGCGGGTTCGCGCTGGGGGGGCTCGGGATCATGACCCACCAGCTGTGGCTGCTCTACCTGGGCTACGGGGCGCTGGGCGGCGCGGGCCTGGGGCTGGGCTACGTGTCGCCGGTGAGCACGCTCATCCGATGGTTTCCCGATCGCCGGGGCATGGCCACCGGCATGGCCATCATGGGCTTCGGCGGCGGGGCGATGATCGCCGCGCCGCTCGAGGAGTGGCTGCTGCGGGTGTTCTACCGGGCGCCCGAGTACCTCGGCGGGGCGGGGGCGGTGGAGCTGGTCAACGACGGCGGGCGGCGGCTGGCCCGGGTGGCCGGCGAGCTGCGCGAGGTGGTGGTGGTGGGGCCCGGTGAGCTCGCCTCGATGATCCAGCCCGGTCCCGAGGGGATCTACGCGGTGGGCACGGGCAGCACCGGGGTGGCGGCCACGTTCTTCACCCTGGGCGCGGCCTACTTCGTGGTGATGCTGGTGGCCTCGTTCTCCTACCGCGTGCCGCCCGAGGGCTGGCTGCCCCCCGGCTACGTGCCGCCCGCCCCGGGCGAGGCGGGCCAGGAGAAGGAGAAGAAGACGATGATCTCCCGGTTCCACGTCGACATCGACGAGGCGCTGAAGACCCGCCAGTTCTACCTGCTGTGGCTGGTGCTGTGCCTCAACGTGACCGCGGGGATCGGCGTGCTGGGGGTGGCCAAGACGATGATGAGCGAGATCTTCGGCACCACCCTGCCCGGCGTGGTCGACGGCTCGTTCGCGGCCACGTACGTGCTGATGATCAGCGTGTTCAACATGCTGGGGCGGTTCGGCTGGGCCAGCCTCTCGGACGTGATCGGGCGCAAGACCACCTACACCCTGTTCTTCGTGCTGGGCACGGCGCTGTACCTCAGCATCCCCGTGACCGCGCAGCAGGTGAGCGCCTCGCCGGCCGTGGTGTGGCTGGTGGTGTTCTACGGCGCCACCATGCTCATCTTCACGATGTACGGCGGAGGGTTCGCCACGATCCCGGCTTACCTCGCCGACGTGTTCGGCACGCGCTTCGTAGGCGGCATCCACGGGCGGCTGCTCACCGCGTGGAGCACGGCCGGGGTGCTGGGCCCGCTGCTCATCACGTCGCTGCGGGCCGGCGCGCTGCGGGATGCGATCGATGAGCTGGCCGCGCGGGTGGACCCGGCCGCGTTCGAGGCCGCGTTCGGGGCGGGGCCGGAGCGCCTCGACGCGCTGGTGGAGGCCAAGACGGTCACCGTGGCCAAGCTGATGGAGCTTGCGCCCGCGGGCACGGTGGACCCGTCGGCCACGATCTACAACTCGACCATGGTGGTGATGGCGGGGCTCTTGGTGGTGGCGCTGGTGGCCAACCTGATGGTGGGGCCGGTGGATTCGAAGCACCACCTGCCCGACGACGGGTGAGGGGCAGGCCGCGTCGTCGGCCGGGAGGGGCTCAGGGCTTGGGGGCTCGATAGCCGTAGGTCCCCAGCCAGTCGCTGGACTGCGGGGGAGGCGTCGGGCACTCGGGGCCGGCGGGGATGGGCTCGCCGAGATCGCAGTCACTGGGGCAGAACCCATACTCGTCGCAGCTCGCGCCGGCCGGCACCTCCGAGGTCGTCGCCCACGACCCGTCGGGACAGCTGGCCTGGGTGTTGTGCATCATCCCGCGGTCTTCGTGGCCGAGGATGTGGCAGTGGTTGACGAAGGCACCGGTGAACTCCTTGGCCACATAGCGCACTACGGCGCGACCCCAAGGAGCGGTCTCGGAGCGAGGGTCGGAATTGGGGGTAGGGTCGGAGCTCCCCGTCGCCTTCGGGAGCGCGAGGGTGTCGCGCCACACCGGGTACGCGTAGTCCCCGCGGCTCGACTCGGACCGGAGCTGGAATGGGTTCTGGTGGATGTGGAACGGGTGCGAGATGGCCGTGCTGTTGTTCCAGAGGGTCCACTGCTCGGTCTGGTCGAGGGTGAGGGTCTCGTTCATGCAACTGGGGTCGTACTTGGTCTGGTTGATCCAGAACTGCGTCCCGTAGAGATCGCCCCGGTTGACCATCTCATAGAAGATCTCTCGCTCGTATGCCGGGTCGGTGACCTCGGGGAGGTCATCGAGGAAGGGGGCGGTGTCCTTGATCGTCGGGAACTGCTCCTTGCTGGGGAATTCCATGGGCTTGTCTCGGTCTTCGACCACCAGGGTGAACAGCGGCCCGAGCCTGGTCTTCGGGTCGATCCCACACCCGCCGGCGGCCACCCGGGCGCGCTGCTCCAGCGCGCCGCGGATCTTCTGCTGCGCCGCCTCGTGCAGATCGGTGGTGATGTCGAGCACCATGCAGTGTGTACCCGTCTCGCTCGGTGCCTTGACCAGTAGATCCACCCGGTTGCCCGGGGACAGGTCGAACGAGGTCAGCTCGTCGAACGAGGACTCCTTGGGGTCCTGACGTGTGCAGTCGGGGTTGTTGAGGAATGGCTGGCAGACATAGTTGTCGGGCGAGAATTGTACGCCGTCCATCGCGATCTGCCGGATCTTCGGGCTTTGGTTGGACTCGGGGAACCCGATCCGAATCGCCGCAGATGCCTGCATGGTGGCGCCGACGAACCTCCAGCGCTGGATCTCGTTCTTGGCCATCCGCACGATGGGGTTGGCCTGGCCGTTGACCAGCACCGCCGCCGTCTGATCGGCGCCGCCGAGGCCCGGCTGCCGCTCTTGAAGCTGCTGGACCACGAGCAGTCGGTCGACCAGCGGCCCTCCGCCCTCGTTCTCGAAGAATTCACCCAGCTCAGCATCGAATTTCCCGCGGACCTCGAAGGTCCCCACCTGACCGTTCAACACGTGGAGCGCCGTGGAGCCGTGCTTGTGGGCGTGGTACCAGTGCGTGCCCGGGGCCTGGGTGAAGCGCAGCGGGTCGAGGGCGAAGTCGAATCGACCGTAGGCGACCACGCCGTGCTCTCCGTGGGACCCGTGCCGGCCGAGATCCTCGGGGGCGACGCCGGGGGGCAGCGGCGGTCGCAGCTCGAGCCCGACGAAGTCCTGGTGCAGCTGCGGCGAGACGTGGAAGCCGTGGAAGTGGAAGTTCGTAGAATTGAGCCCATGGAAGCAATTGGGCGGCTCGACTCCTTGGCGATCGGGGAGCTGCTGCGAGGGCATGAACTCCGGGAACCCCTTGTGTTCTCCGTCGATCGGGGTCTTGCACTTGCCGGTCTCTGGGTCGGCGCCCGCGTTGGGCCCATCGGCGTTGCACTTGACGTTGACCTGACACTTGGTCGGATCTCCGTCGTGGGGCATGCGGTTGTACAAGGTCATGACGAACCGGGTCCCGTCGGAGGCCCCCGGCTTCGACGCGGGGTGCATGATGAACGTGGGACCGGGGGCGCTCCACGCGATGTGGGGACTGTCGGGATCGTCCGCGTCTGCTTCGGTGATGGGGTGATCGGTGTTCATGGGGAAGCCATAGGTGCGCAGCGCGAGCGTCTGCATCTCCCATGCGCCCGCGAAGGGGTTCCACACCGGCACGCAGCGCTCTCGGATGCGGACCACCAGCTCGGTCGCGAGCACCCCATCCGCCGGCTCGATCTTCGACGGATAGCGGAGATCCTCCTGGACGTAGGTCTGGCCCTCCTTGCACGGTCCGTCGTTGAGCTGCACGAGGGCGGTCTCGAAGCGAGGCCGGGCGAGAGTGGCGCTGGCCGAGGCGGTAGCAGGCGTCGGTGCGCCGCTGTTGGGCTCGACCGTGTCGCTAGGCCTGGTCTTGCATGCAGGCAGCCCGAGTCCGCCGAGCATGGCCAGGAAGGCTGTTCCCCAGATGGAATGTCGCCGTGGTAGTTCGAGGCCCGCTGCTATAGTAAGGATCACGATGGTATGATCGTGATCGAGATCTACATAGTCAAGCACGCCCTCGCGACGCGAGCCGAGAAACCTCAGCCTTCGGTCGATCCGCGCCGTTCCTTCGAGGGGGCCCGAGAAGGCACGTGGATCCCGTGAACTTCGTACCATTCCTCGTTGGCGTGCTCCGCCGAGGGATCGGGGAACTGCGCGCGCATCCAGTCGGCGAGTCGATCGAGGATCTCGGCCTGGCGCGCGGTCTCGAGCTCCACGCCGGCCAGGCCGGGCTTGCTGCGCCAGGCGCTCAGGGCCTCGATGGGGCGCCGGAGCACGGACCAGCGCGCGACCTCGACGACGAACGGAGCGTGGCCCCCCGACGCGCGCATGCCCTCGAGCATGCGCCGTGGCCCGCTCCCGCCGCGGTGCGGGATGCCGGCCTCCGCGAGCATCTCGTGCATGCGCCGGCGCATGCGGGCATGCACGCTCATCGGGTCTCGGGCGCGACGCCCGACGAGCAGCCGAGCGCCCGCGGGCCCGGCCGTGCGCTGCGCCTCGCTCCACAGCGTGCGCGGATCGAGCAGGTGGGCCACGCGCGACAGGAAGATCGCGTCGAGCTCTCCGTCACCCACGGGCCAGCGGCGATCGGCGTCGCCCGAGACCAGGCGCGGGTGATGGCGTGGATCGACGCGGCGGGCGAAGACCTCCAGCATCCGCGGTGAGCGATCGAGGGCGAGGTAGTCGACCCCGAGGGCCAGCAGGTGTGCGCCGATCTCCCCCGTGCCTGCGCCGATCTCCAGCATGCGTCCGCGGCCGCGAAGGGCCGCGATCTCGGCCACCGCGGCCGCGATCTCGGCCGCGCGCGCGGCGGGGATCCCCGCCCGGCGGTCGAAGTCTTCCGCTTGCGCGTCGAACGACGGGGGGGTGGTCATGGGCGCTCCAGGGTTCGCGACACGGCCCAGCTCGCGGTCGCGAAGCCGATCATCGCCAGCGTCACGGGGATCCACAGGGTGCTCGCGGCAGGGGCGGGGTCCCCCAGCCAAGCCGCGCGCCAGTACTCGGCCACCACGCTCAGCGGGTTGAGGGCCGCAATGCTGGCCAGCCACTGCGGCATGTGTCGCTGAGGCACCAGGGCGGTGCTGGTGAACAGCAGCGGCATGTTCACCAGGTGGACGTAGGTGCCCATCGACTCGGGCTCGCGGGCGAGCGCGGCCACGAGGCACGACAGCGACGACGAGGCCACCGCGAAGGCGAGCAGCGCGACCAGGGCGAGGGGCAGGGCCGTCGGGTGCAGCCCGAGGGTGGCGCCGAGCAGCGCACCGAGCAGCAGCACGACCAGCGACTGGAGCAGCAGGCGCGAGGCGTCGGCCAGCAGCTTGCCCCCCAGGATCAGGGCGGGAGAGCTGGCGCTGTAGAGCATGCGCTGGAGGTAGCCGGCCTGGTCGTCGCGCACGAGGGGCACGCCGGCCTGCGACGCGCCCAGCAGCACGGTCATCAGGCTCACGCCCGGCGCGACGAAGCTGAGGTAGTCCTGCCCGCCCAGCGCCCGCGGATCGGTGAAGCGCTGGAACAGGAACCCGAAGAAGGCCATCCAGACCAGCGGCTGGGCGAAGCTGAAGGTCAGCGTGACGGGGCGCCGCAAGACCTTGAGCCACGACCGGCGGAACAGCAGCCACAGCGCTACCGAGCGATCAGCCACGGGCCCGCCCTCGTCGTCGCCCTGCGCCGGCGTCGCGGGAGGGCTGGCGACCCAGCAGGTCCCGCGCGTCGCGACCGGTGAGCGCGGGGTAGGCCGCGAGCAGCTCACCGCCGTGCTCGGCGGCGAGCCGGGAGGGCGCGCCGGCCCCCGCGACCCGCCCCGCCTCCAGGAACACCACGTGGTCGGCGTGGGCCTGGGCGCGGGGCAGATCGTGGGTCACCACCAGCAGCCCGCAGCCTCCGGCGGCCCGCTCGGCCAAGAACCGCCACACGGCGGCCTGGCCGTCGGGGTCGAGCCCCGCGGTGGGCTCGTCGAGCAGCAGCAGCTCGGGGTCGTGCACCAGCCCGAGGGCGAGGTGCAGCCGCCGGCGCATGCCCCCCGAGTAGGTCGACACGAAGCGGTCCGCCGCGTCGGCCAGGCGCAGGCCGTCGGCGAGCGCGGCGATCCGGGCCGCGCTCGTGCGGCGGTCCAGCCCCATCAGGGCGGCCTGCAGCCGGAGGTGCTCGGTGCCCGTCATGGTCGGATCGAGCGCCGCCCGCTGCCCGATCCACGCCACCCGGGAGGCCACCGCGCGCGCCGAGCTCCACGTGCGGCCGAACAGCTGCACTTCGCCCGACGCGGGGCGCAGGGTCAGCGCCGCGAGGCGCAGCAGCGTGCTCTTGCCCGATCCGTTGGCGCCGACCAGCGCGCATAGCTGCCCTCCGCGAACCTCGAGCTCGACCCCGTCGAGCGCTCGCGACCCGCCCGGGTAGCGATAGCGAAGCTCGCGGAGGCCCAGCATCAGTCCTTGTAGACCATGGTGCCCACGTGCTCGCCACGCACGGCGGCGGCGATCCGCTCGGGGTGCAGGCCATTGATCACCTGGAAGCGATCGATGAGCCGGGCGTGGGTGAGCAGCTCTAGCAGCACCCGGTCGAAGGGCAGCTGGGGCAGCGCTCGTGCCTGCAGCTCGCGGGCGCCGATCTCCGAGATGAGGGGAGCGTCGGGGTGGTGGCGTGGGTCCTGCTCGTGGATCCCGTCGACGTCCTTGACGAAGGTGAGGGTCTTGCAGCCGAAGCACTCGGCCACCAGGAACGTGCCGGCGTCGGTGCGGTGGGGCGGGATCCGACCCACGCTGGGCGGGTGCTCCCACAGCGAGTAGGGAGGATCGCCGTTGAAGATCACGCCCGGCACGGCGCGGGCGAACAGGGGCAGCAGGTGGCCGAACATCTCGGGCGGGATCGCCACGACCCCCCACGGGGCCAGCAGCGAGCCGAGGATGTGGGCGTTGCCGAGCGCGTCGGCGATGGAGAGCTGCGCGAGCACCCCGGTGGGCAGGCCCAGGTCGATGCCGATCGAGAACACGTGGCGCGTGCGCGCTCCGCCGCCCGTGCTCAGCAGCAGCGTGTCATCGCCGTCGAGCAGCACGCCGAGGGCGTCGACCACGGGGAAGGTCGCCTCGCGGCCGCGATCGATGATGGACGACCCGCCGATCTTGATCACGTGCGCCTCGGGGAGCATGCGTCGCACGCGGAGGCCTCGCTCGGTGGAGCTCATCAGCTCCTTGTCCAGCAGGCTCTCCCGCATCAGCATCGAGTTCAGGTGGTGTCGTTGGTCCGAGGTGCTCATGACGCTCCTCCGGCGGTGATGAGGGTGCCCACGCGCTCGCCCTCGAGCGCGCGGGTGAGATTGCCGGGCACGAGCCCGTTGATGATGCGGATCGAGCGGCTGTGGACGGCGCTGCGCATCAGCTCGAGCACCGGGCGCTCCACGACCACGTCGTCGAGGTCCATCGCGATGAGCTCCTCCGCCGTGATCTCGGGGATGTGGGTGGCGTGCTTGTCCTTCTTGGGGTCGGCGGTGTACAGGCCGTCCTCGTCCTTCACGTAGATCATCGAGCGGGCGCCGAAGACCTCGCTGATGAGGTACGAGCCCGTGTCGGTGCGGTGCGGGGGGATCCGGCCGACCTTGGGGTTCTGCTGCCAGAACGTGTAGGGCGGCATGCCAAAGAACACCACCGCGTCCCGCTCGGCGAGGTAGTGGGGCAGCTGGGGGAACTGGATCGGCTCGATGAAGGGGATGCCGTGCTTGGCCAGCAAGAAGTGCAGCATGCGGGCGTTCTGCATGCTGACGAAGGTGCCCAGCACGCTCAGGACGCCGGTGGGCAGCTCGAGATCGATGCCCACGCTGTAGGCATGGCGCGCCCGCGTGCCCGCGCCCGTGCCGATGATCATCTTGTGGCGCCCGAGGTTCTGCACGATCTCGTCGATGATCGGGAACACGGCCGAGCGGCCCCGGTCGATCATGCTCTGCCCGCCGATCTTCACCACATTGGCGTCGGGGAGGATGCGAACATGCGGCCCCTCGGCGGTGGCGGCCATGAGCGCCTCGTCGGTCAGCGACTCGGAGATGAGCCGCTGGCCGAGGTCGGTGAGGATCTCGGACTTCATGGCACGGACCTCCCGTGCCACGAGCGTGGCGTTGGGAGAGGAGTTGGACGAGGAGTTGGGTCGGGCATGATCATCGGTAGGTCCGAGTCGAGAGGGTGATGGACACGAGGGCGAAGATACGCGCGTCATCCCGTGACCCGCCCCGATCCGGGGGGATTATGTCCGATCCGCGCCCAGATCGGGCCTCGGGCGAGCGGCTCGGCGGGGCAGCGGCTCACTTGGCCATCGGATCGCCGGGCGCGAGCTCTTGGAGGTTGCTCTGCAGCGGGCGGTCCGTGTCGAGGTAGGTCCGCACCGCGCCGGCCACCACCTTCGCGATGATGTGGGCGCGGCTGCGCATCTGCCGGTTGGCGGGCTGCGGGTACGGGCCGTCGGGGGTCGCGTCGCACAGGAGATCCTTGCGGACCTCCACCGCCAGCGAGTTGGGCCGGTCCAGCGCGCGGCGGTAGCGGTAGGGGATCCGCGCCTCGTCGATGAACGCGGCGATCTTCTCGTAGGCGCCGGCCGCCGCGTGGAACAGCTGCTCGTGCTCGGGCGCGGCCCGCCGGTAGCGGTGCAGGTAGCCGCGCAGGGACTCGGGCAGGGCCTGCCGCAGGTTGGTGTTGAGCAGCATGCTCCACACCAGGTCGAACGCGGGATCGAGGGCGGAGTCGGGGTGCACCTCCTCGTAGTGCCGCCGCAGGTACGAGAAGAAGAACCACACCTGCGAGCGCACCTCGATGCTGCCCTCGGGGAGCGCATAGGGATGGTTGCTCGACACCCGGAACCCGGTGCGCTCGAGGTTGAGCGAGATCCGATCGCGGAGGATCCGGCTGCACGTGGACTCGCCCAGCTCGTCGGGATAGATCGGGTCGAACACCCCGTAGGGCATCCGAGCCTCGCGCAGGTACCCGGCCGGCAGGTTGATGAGGCTCAGGTGCGGCCGCGACGTGGCGCTGGGGTTGTGCTCGTCGTAGGTGTGGATCCCGATGATGATGAGCTTGTCGCGAACGTGCGATTCCAGCTCGTCGCTGACGTCGTCGTAGAGGTCGAGCAGCTCCATCTTCTGCGTGTGGCTGAGCACGTCGCGGAACGGCTCGTTGATGGCCAGGCGCTCGAGGGGGTCGCGGGTGTTGGGGGGCGTGCTGCCGGGGAAGCGGTTCACGTCGAGCAGCACCCGCGCGATGCGGACCCGACCGTAGGCGGGCGCGCCCAGCTGGTGGGCGAGGCTGCGGGCCACCAGGTTCGCGCCCCAGTCCCGCTCGCGCACGTGCGCGCGCTCGAGCACGTCGGTCGGCACCAAGGGCTCGCCGTTGGGCCCGAACCGAAAGCGCGGCGGGATCACGTCGCCGTCGTGCACGGTGTGCACGAGGATCTTGGAGCGGAACGCCTCGGGGATGCCGCCTCCGTCCTCGGGAGGCTCGACCGGCACGAGCTCGAAGGGAGCGTCGTAGGGGCGGTCGAAGGTGAATCGAGCGGCCATCGGGCCCGGAGATTACCGCGGATCGGCGTTCGTGCCCCGAATTCGTTGTAATGGATCCCACGAACAAACCAGGGGACACGAGGTAGAGTCGAGCAACCAAGGGTTCCGTGATGAGGGGATGCATGCGGATCGAGGGACTGGGAATCTGGGCGTTGCTGACGCTTCCCGGGTGCTACGAGGGCGAGACGGGCATGGAGCCCGCGGCCGGGAGCACCGGCGAGGCCCCGACCACCGTCGCGTCGTCGGACGACGAAGGTGAGGACTCTCCGAGCACGACCGACGCGCCCGGCGACGAGGGCGAGACCGGCGAGGGAGCGACCACCGGCGGGCCGTCGGACGACGACGACGGCGACGAGACGGGCGGCGAGGAGACCGGCGAGGCGGAGACCACGGGCGGCGAGGCCCCGATGGGCGTGTACGGCGTGTACGAGGAGATCGACGGGATCGTGGCGGTCGAGGCCGAGCACGCGATCGAGATCGACGACAACGGCACCGAGCGCAGCTGGTACACGTTCTCGAGCGAAGACGAGCCCATGATCGAGCCCGACCCCGACCCGCCGCACTGGGACTCGGCCAGCGGCGGCGCGTGCCTCGAGGGCCTGCCCGACACCCGGGTGACCCACGACGACCAGCTGCAGGGCGGCGTGAACTTCTACGGCTCGCCGGGCGACGGACCGATCCTGCGGTACCGGGTGTGGTTCAACACGCCCGGTCGCTACTGGGTGCGGGTGCGGGCATACTCCACCGGCTCCGAGGACAACGGGGTGCACGTGGGGATCGACGGCGAGTGGCCGGCCAGCGGCGCGCGGGTGCAGTGGTGCAGCGGCAAGAACAAGTGGACGTGGTCGGGCGCGCAGCGGACCGACGCCAACCACTGCGGCGAGGCCAACATGATCTTCATCGACGTCGACGAGGCCGGGGAGCACGAGATCGCGTTCTCGATGCGGGAAGACGGCTTCGAGATGGACAAGTGGATGCTGACCAACGACCCGGAAGTCTTTCCGGACGGCACGGGGCCCGAAGAGGTTCCCTTCGAGGGCTGAGCCGATGCGCGCACACGAGCGAGGAACGCTGCTGCTGGCGCTGGGCCTGCTGGCCGGGGGCTGCTACCAGGGCATGAGCGAAGACCCGGCG
>JGI12210J13797_10219526_pt1 | contig 10930 bp, 5 predicted proteins | sample ElkSlonscriptome_3_FD_13797 | JGI IMG/M metagenome (IMG submission 13797) | reverse complement strand
GATACCAAGCACGAGGAGCTCCCCCTCCCAGCTGTCGTCGGGGACCGTGACTTTGGCCCATGACGGTTCAACGGAGCGGAACTTGGCGACCCCGGTGAGGAAGTAGGCGGCGCCGCCCAGGGCCCTCTTGAGCCGCGGGTCGGTCTGGGTGGTGATGTCGACGCCGAAGCCTCCGGTGGCAACGTTGAGGAAGTAACGCGCGCCTACCTTGCCCACGTCGACGGCGTGGCCCGCGCTGGTGAGGGCGAAACGCAAGGCCGGCGCCATCTCCAGTGCGATTCCGGCCGAGCGAGCGAAGTCGTTGGCCGTGCCCAGCGGGAGCAGCCCCAGCGTGCCGTCGAACCCCGCCGACATGAGTCCGGCGAGGACCTCGTTGACGGTGCCGTCCCCGCCACCGGCGATGACCCGCTCGAAGCCGAGGCGTACGGCCTCTTCGGCCAGCCGCAAGGCGTCGACCGCTTCCCAGGTCACGCGTACGTCGACCTCGAAGCCTTCGTCGCGCACGGCATCCACCGCTTGGCGTAGCGCTTCGTTTTCGGCCTGCTTGCCGTGCAATACGATCCGGGCGGTCATCCCTGCGTCCTCGTCCCAATGCCGTTCGCGAAGCGGCGTACCCAGAGGTCGTAAGGGCCGCCCTGGTAGTAGGCGGTCGTCGCGCCCTCGTGGGTCATGCCGATGCGCGCCGCCACCTTGGCCGAGCGCGCATTCGGCGGGTCGACGATGGCGATGACGCGGTCGAGCTTCATCACCTCCTCGGCGCGCTTCATCAAGAGGTGACCCATCTCGGTGGCGAAGCCTTGGCCCCACACGCGACGCGTGAGGTGCCAGCCTATCTCTACGTCGGCGGTGTCCTTTCCCTCGGTGTCGGGGGCGAGCTTGAGGAGCGCAGTGCCCACGACACGACCGTCCGGCTTGTGCACGACCGCATAGGCCCCGTAGCGACCTTCGAGGGCCACGTACTTCTCGCGGATGCGGTGCACCGCGGCGCGCTGCTCGTCGAGGCTCGTCACGGGCTGCATCGGCGCCAGGAACCGCATCACCTCCGGATCGCGATACATCTCGAGGACGTCCTCCGCGTCGTCGAGGCGAAAGCCGCGCAGGAGGAGCCGGTCGGTCTCGCCGGCGATGTCGTCGTAGCTGGTGGTGACCGCGACTTTCATGCACGCGGAGGTTATCAGCCCGAGGCCGAGAGCCGCGCATCAACCCGATCGGCGACCTGCTGGGCCTCGGCCTGGCGGGTCCGCTCGTCGAGCAGCGCGTCCCGCTCCAGCCGTCGCGTCTCGAACTGACCGAGCGCCCAGAGCGGGAAATACTGTCGGTAGAGCTCGTAGTGGAGCAACGCCGTGTGGAAGAACACACCCGACGGGTCCTCTTTGGGCCAGGAGCCATCCTCTCGCTGCTTCTGCGCCAGGAAGTGGGCTCCGCGCTCGATGGCCTCCCAGTCGGGATCCTTGGCCTCGAGCAGTGCGGAGAGCGCCCATGCGGTCTGAATGACTTGGCTCTCGGCGTGGGCCCGGTAGTCGTCCTCGAGACAGGCTCGATGGGACTCGCCCCAGCCGCCGTCGGCGTGCTGGCGGCTGCGCAGCCAACGACAGGCGCGGCGAATGGCCGTGTCCTGCGGGGGCACACCACCGGCGAGGAGACCGCGGATCCCGAAGAGCGTGCCGTAGATGAAGTGGATCCCCCAGTTGGCCGACCACGTGCCGTCGGGATGCTGACGGTCGCGAATGCTGGTCAGGGCGCGGCGGATGGCGGTGTCGACGCGGCCGCGCATCACCTCCGGGTAGTGCTCGCGGAAGGCATTCAGGGCGGCGACACAAGAGGCCGTGCACTCGATGTAGGGATGCTCGGTCATCGAGTCGCCGAACATCTCGGCCGGGTTCAGCCACTCGAGGTCGATGATCCCGCGCTTGGGCTCGTAGCTGCCGAAACCACCGTCGCGGCATTGCGTGCGCAGAATGAAGCGCGCCGCCGCCTCCATCTGCTGCTGGCTCGCGCGGCGCACGGGTCCCTCGAGCCGGGCGAGCATGGCCTCGGCCGTGCAATCGCTCACCGGCCAGCCGTGCCAACGCTCGGCGAAGGTGTAACCGCCGGTCGGATCGATACGATGGTTCTGCGCGTAGCCCGCCACCGGCGGATGCATGATCTGCTGGTTCTCGAGGAAGGTGTCGGCGCGCTCGAGCAGCGTGCTCACGTCGTAGTGCGGCGAGGCGGCGGTGAGGGCCTGGACCGCGAAGGCCGTGTCCCAGCTCGCGCTACGGGCGCCGGCGATGCGACAGCCGTCCACGTCGTCTTCCCACATCCAGCCGCTGAGGCGCTTCATCCCGCGCGCGAAGTCCTCGTCATTGGGATCGTGGTGCCACAGGGCGAGCAAGTTGAGCATGCCGTTGACCGGCGAGATGCAGGTGTCGTCGGTGGCATGGAGCTCGAAGCGCACGTGCGCCAGCAGCTCCTCGCGGAGCTTCTCGCGACGACTGCGGGAGAAGACCTTGTCGTCGAAGAGCCGCAAGGCGTCGTAGGCCAGCTTCAGCGGCCGACTCGGAGGCGTGAAGATCTCCGCCTCGCGGAGCTGATGGCGCGCGCGCTCGAAGTCGACCTCGTCGTAGCCGAGGGGGTAGAGCTCCTCGCGCAAGAGGTGGGTCATGTCTGCGCCGCCGTAGCTCTCGTCGATGGGCAGGGTCTCGCCGTAGAGGCTCGCCATCCCGAGGTAGATGAGGCGGGTGTGGCAGTAGTAGTTCGACGGGTGGAGCGGGAACCACTTGGGCAGCTGCCACACCTCGGGGAGCACCGGGTTGACCCCGCGCCATTCGTACAGCCCCACGAGCGCGAGCCAGAACTTGCCCCAGCTGGGAATGGCCGCGACCCCGCCCTCGTCGGCGATGAAGCGACGGGCGCCGCTCAACAGATCGCCGTCGGCCGGTACGCCGAGCAATCGGGCCGCCGCGTAGACCAACGCCGTGGCGAAGAGGTAGGGCTCGGACAGCTCGTGCATCCCCCAGCTGCCCGAAGGCAACCGGGTCGCCTCGAACTGCTTGATGAGACGTCGCTTGCGCTCGGGGTCGATGGGGGTGCCGGTGGCGGCGCAGGCGAGCACGTATTGCGCCGGAAGCATGGGGCACCAAACGCACTCCCCTTCCCAACCGCCGTCCTCACGCTGATCTTTTTTGAGCCAGCCGATCGCCCGCTCGAGCGCGATGTGGGGCTGGACCGGCTCGGCGTGACGGCGCTGGGCCTCCGCCCGCTTGGCCGGATGGTCCATCACCTCCGCCTGCGCGCGCGCCGCCTTGAGGGCCGGTCCCCAGGTGTCGTCCTCGGTGTAGTCGCGGGAGGGACGCGCGTCGGATAGGTGCATCGCCCCGCTGAGTAGCCAACGGCATCGCTCCGCGAGCTCGGCGGTCAGCTTGGCGCTGTGGGCCCACTTGCCGGAGCGCATGGTCTCGCGGAAGAGGTTGCCACCGGCGAGCCCGCAAGCCCGCACGAAGGAGCTCCCGAACCGGAGCGCTTTGGTATCCTGGCACGCGAGATACCGCATGGTGCGTCGGCGCTCGCCGGGGTAACGGCGCCACATCTCGTAGACGGCGTGTCGAATGGCGACGACCTCGTCGCTGGTGTCGGCGAAGACCTCGTAGAGGGCCACGGCGAGCATTTCGGCCACGCGGGACTCGCGAACGCGCCGGAAGCGGTAGCGCGCGAAGTTCTTCTCCTCCGCGAGGGCCACCCCGTCCTGAAAGCCCAGGGTCATGCCCAGGGCCGTGAGCGGATGATGATGACCCACCGCGTCGCCGACCAGGGTCATGCCCTCTCGGCCATAGGCCATGCGGGGGCGGTTTTGGTTGGAGGCCCACGCGAGGCCCCCGCGCTCCAGCGCCCGGAAGAAGGGGCGACGGAGGGCATGGGGAAGCACCGTGCTGTAGGCGTCCCAGAGCACCGCGTCGCGCTGCTGCTTGACCGGCAGCGACAGCGGCACGTCGATGGTCATGCGGACCTGGTCGTCGCTGACCCGATAGGCGAGCACCGGACCGGGCCCCCCGAGGAAGACGTGGCCACGGCCGGCGAAGGGGAGCTCACAATCCTCGAGCAGAATCCCGGCCATGCGCGAGTAGGTGGCCGGGTCCTGCTGCATGCCGAGCGCTTTGTGGACGACGCTGTTTCGTCCCGCTGCCCCGATGATGCGTCCCGCCGTCACGTTCTGGGCGCCTTTGCCCTTCACCTGATAGGTGAGGCTACCGTCCTCCACGTCGACGACGCGGGCCGGCTCCTTGTAAGTGACACCCTCCCAGTCCTTGAGTTTGCCTCGCAGCCGGTCGACGAGCTCGTGGTGGTGAATCGAGAAGCCCTTGCCCTGCGGGTAGGGCAGCTCGATCGGATCGGAGCCGTCGTCGGGGAAGACCGCGAAGCCGGTGCCGGACGTGTAGTTGGTGGCCCCCACGTCGCCGATGCCAAAGCGCTCGAGCACTTCGAGCGCCGGCGGATGAAGCCACTCGCCGGCCAGGCGCCGGCTCGCGGCGGGGTTGGCCTCGAGGACGAGGACGCGCGCCCCCCGGTTGGCGTGAGCCATGGCGGTGACGCAGCCAACCGGCCCCCCACCCACGATCGCGACGTCGTAGCTCTGACTCATCGACTCCCTTTCCTCGAGACTCTTGCTCGCCCCACTCGGCCTTTGGTCGGATTACTCCGCTGCGTCAGTGGCCCGGCGGCGGATCTTGATCCGCCTCTTGGCCTCTTGGCGCTCGAGGTAGGCTTCCCACTTACGGATGGTCAGGGCCTGAAAGGCGTGCACGGCCGGATTGATCTCCGCAATGGGCGCGTCGTAGTGCTCGTCGTAGCCCCGCTGCTCCGCCTCGCAGGCCATGATGTCCTCGGCCATCACGGGCTTGATCTGAACCTCGTTGGCCGCGCGGAGCACCGTCTTCATCAGCCGATGCGGGAAGCGGAGTGGCAAGAAGGGCACCTTGAAGGACTTGAAGTAGAAGATGAAGAAGGCCTTGGTGGTGCGCTCGTCGATGGGCAGCACGCTGAGCCAATGCTTGATCTGCCCGTCGGTGTTGGACCACTGATAGGGGTACTCGTATCCGAGCTTGATCGAGTTGGTGTCGACGTTGTTGCGGTCGACGAAGTACTTGGTCGCTCCGCCCCCGCCGATGATGGTGTCGTAGGAGACGAGGACCCGATTGCTCTCCTCCTTCATCTCCACCAGCTTGGCGTCCCAGAAGGGCTTGTACTTCCGGTGGAGGAACGCGTGGGTGAAGTCGCTCACGTTGTCGATGATCATCGAGTGGTGAGCCTCGATGGTGAAGTCGAGCGGGATGCAGGCCCAAGGCTTGTCCTGCTCGAGCTCCGGGATCTCGGGCATGGCGACGTCGAAGGCGATGGCCGGGTCGCCGAAGAAGAGCCAGATGAGGCCGTAGCGCTCGCGCACCGCGTAGCTCTCGACCTTGCACTTGGGGAGCTTCTTGCCGAAGAGCTCGTGCTCGACCGCCACCAGCCGCCCGCCGCCGTCGTACTTCCAGCCGTGGTAGGGGCAGACGAGGCGGTCCTTCTCGACCATACCGAGCGACAGCTTGAGCTGCCGGTGCGCGCATCGGTTCTCGACCGCGTGGAGCGTGCCCCACTCGTCGCGGTAGAGGGCGACGCTCTTGCGCCAGAAGGTCACCTCGGTGACCTCGCCCGGCTTCAGCGCACCGACGTGCTCGACGGCGTACCAATGGTTGGGGTCCATGCCGGCGGCACGCACCTTCTGGCGCTTGTTCCGGGCATGCTCGAAATCGGGCGGTCCAGGCTTCTTGCTCTCGGTGAAATCCATGACGTCCTCACTCAGGCCGCGGCGGTGGCGCGGGTCTTCTTCTGGGACACGGTGGCCTCGGGCTCGTCGATCACGGCCAGCCGCGGCGGTACGAGTCCGCGGCGGGCGAAGTCGTCGTAGGCGTCTTGCATCGCCTGGCGAATGCTTCCGGGCTCGTAGCCAAGCTCTTCCCGCGCCTTGGTGATGTCGGCGCGACGCGACAGCATCAGAATGCGTACGGCGTCGGGCGTGAAGCGCTGGGGCGCCTTGGGGAAAAAGTTGGTGAGCACGAAGCTCGTCACGTGACCAATGCCCAGCATGACCTTGGCCGGGAGGCGCATCTTGGGGCGCGGGACGCCGGTGATCTCTTCCCAGATCTCCATGATGTCGTCGAGCGAGAGGAACTGGGTGGAAATGGTGTACTTGTGGCCGGCGCGACCCTTCTCGAGAGCGAGTACGTGGCCCCGCGCGAGGTCCCGTGCGCTGACGAAGTCGATGCCGCCGGGGATGTAGGCGCGCAGCTTTCCGTGCGCGTAGTCGACGAGGGTACGCCCCATGCGCGAGGGCTTGTGGTCATGGGGTCCGAGGATGGCGGTCGAGGTGCACATCACGACATCGAGGCCGTCGACCACGGCCTTGAGCACCTCGTGCTCCATCTCGTGCTTGCTGCGGGCGTAGGGCGTGTGGATGGCGAAGGGGAAGAAGGGAACCTCTTCGCTCGCGGCGCGGGTGGTGTCGTCGCGGTGGTACCCGGTGGCGCCGAGGCTTCCCGTGACGACCGTCCGCTCCACGTCGCTGTCCCGGATGGCCGCGAGCAGATTGCGTGTGCCGGTGACGTTGCTTCCGTAGACGTCTTCCTTGTGGGCCTGATTGCCCTGCACGGTGGAGACCTTGGAGGCGCAGTGGAAGACCGTCTGGCAGCCCTCGACCGCGCGGCGGCAGGCCTCGGGGTCGCGCAGATCGCCGTAGACCTTCTCCACCGGGAGGCCATCCATGGCCTCGTTGTTGGAGCCGTGGCGCAGGAGCACCCGAACCTCGATGCCGTCTCCGAGGAGCGCGTGCACCATGTTGGCGCCCAAGTGCCCGGCGGCGCCGGTGACCAAGGCCTTGCCGCGGTACTTCTTCATGAGGCGTCCGTCGTCGTCTTCATTCGAGCGCGGGGTGATGGGGCTGCGGCCGCTCACGGGGGGAGCAGCCGCGGCGTCCTCACCCGTCATGCCGATGGCGGCGTCAACCGCGAGCACGGCGTGGTCCTCGCCGTAGCGATCGAAGAGCACCCGCAGGGCGTCGTCGTCGCTGGCCGCGTCTGAGGCGTTGGCGAAGACGTCGCCGACCACGGCTCGGGTGACCTTGGGCGTGCGCCCGGGACGCAGCGTGTCGTCGCCCTGCTCGACCTCGCGAATGGTCGCGAGGGCCAGAGTGAGGGGAACGGTGCAGAACAGGCGCACGTCGACGCCGCCGCCCTCGGTGGGCCACAGGAGGGTGTACTCCTGGGCGCGGCGGAGGTGCTCACGGGCACGGCTGCACACCGCTCCGATGATGCGGAGACCGGCCTCACGATGCTCGGGATCGAGGATCTGACCGAGCTCGATGCCTTCGCTTTCGGCCAGATCCGTGGGTAGGAAGCAGTCTCCCCGGGGAAGGTCCTCGGCCACGTCCTTGATGATGTTCACCATCTGGAGGGCGAGGCCGAAGCTCACGGCACGGCCACGAAGGGCCACGCGATCGGCCTCGGTGATCTCGGGGGCGTGAAGCTCGAAGAGCGCGGTGAGCAGCTTGCCCACGGTGCCGGCCACGAAATAGCAGTAGCGCTCCAGCTCATCGAGGTCGCGGAGGCGGAGCTTTCCCTCGACGTCTGCGCGTTGGGTGTACTCGCGCATGCCGCGCGACATCTCGAGCACGTGGGGACGGATGGCGCCGCGCTGCTCGAGAGGGATGCTGGCAAATGCGCGGAAGACGTCGCCACTGGCGAGGCAAAGGTCTTGGTAGGCGCTTCCCGAGGCGAGGTCGTAGTCCTCCACCATGCGTTCGAACCCGTCGGCACTGCGGCGGTCGTCGAGCATCAGGGCGTCGAACTCGGCGTAGAGCCGCTCGCGCGCTTGGCCCACCACCACCGGGTCGTCCTCGATGGTGTCGACGATGCGACACAGCAGATAAGACACGCCAATGGCCCGGCGCAGGCCCTCGGGTAGGGCCGAGATGGACAGCGCGAAGGTACGGGAGACGCGCGGCAGCGCCTCGTCGCAATAAGACCAATCGGCGGAGGTAGCGGGTCCGCGCTTTTTGGCCGTGCTCTTCTTGCGGGCGGCGACGGGGCTGAGGGTGGTCACAAGCAGTCTCCTTCAGGAAAGACGAATGGCGGCATCAGCCGCCCATCAACCCCGCGATGGGCTTGATGAAGAGGTCACTCATGCCTGCGACCAGGTGGTGCAGGCTGGGGTTGTCGGCCACAGCGGGCAGGCTGAGGGCGCGCTCGCGGCGGCGGCGGATCTCGTCGAGGGCGAAGTCCTTCGAGCCGATCTTGGTCATCATCTCGATGGCCTCGTCGATCTCGACCTGCTTGGTCTGCTCGCGATCCTCGTCGAGGATGTCGAGCAGCCGCATTCGCCCCTTGTCGTCGAGGTGGTTGAGGGCGTGAACCGCGAGCACGCTTCGCTTGCCCTCAGCCACATCGCTGCCCACCGTCTCGCGGCCCTTGTCGCCGTAGAGGTCGAGCACGTCGTCCTGGATCTGGAAGAGCACGCCCATGTGCCGCGACGCCTCCGACAAGTCGGCGACTTGCTGGTCGGCCGCCCCGCAGAACTGCGCGGCGCCCGCCATGGGCAGCGCGAAGAGGCCGGAGGTCTTGCCCTCGACCATCCGGAAGTAGTCCTCGAGGGGCGGAGCGCCGTCCTTCATCGCAAACTCGCGCTCCTGGCCGTCGACCACGTGAAGGGTGTCGAGCAGCAACCTGCGGCTGAGCTGCTCGCGCTGGGCGGCGGGCGCCTCGAGGCGCTGACAGAGCAGCACCGCGAAGTAGAACATCGCGTCGCCGAGGTTGATCGCCTGTGGCTGGCCGAAGCGGTTCCAGACCGTCATGCGACCTCGCCGCACGAGGTCACCGTCCTGCAGATCGTCGTGCACGAGGGTTGCGTTGTGCAGCATCTCGCAGGCGGCGCCGAAGGGAACCAGCCGCTCGATGTCGACCTCGAAGGCCTCGGCGACCAAGAGCGGAAGCAGGGCGCGGAGCCGCTTGCCGCCGGTCTCCATGTGGTATTTGCACATGCCGATGAGGGTGGAGCCGTCGGGCGTCGCGCCCGCGACCACCTCGTCGATGAGCCCGTCCATGCGCGGCCAGTAGGCCTCGCGGAGATCGGCGAAACGAGACAGGAGGTCGCCGTCTCCGTCTCGGTAGATGGGCGGGATGGTGCTCGCCTCGCGCTTGCGCTGAGCGATCTCGCCGAGCGCCTCCTTGGCTGCGTCGAGGCTCACGGTTCCGCGATCGGCAATGGTGCGAGCCACCTCGTCGACCACGTCGCCGGTGGCGCCGGCCTCGACCGCGAAGTTTCGGGCGTGGAGCCGCATGTGGCCCCGCTGAATGCCCTCGGCGGCCAGCGCGCGCAGAGCGCTGAGATTCTGGGCCAATCCCACCGAGGCCACGAGCTTGCCCAGGTCGGCCGCGTCCTTCACGCCGGCCACCGCGCGCGCCATCTTGACGCTGGGATGCACGTTGGCCACGCCGCCGACGGTGCCCACGGCGAGCGGAAGCTCGAGCACACCCACGAGGTGGTCGCCGTCGATCCGCCACTTCGCGAGGGCGGTGTAGCGGCCGTCGCGAGCGGCGTAGGCGTGGGCGCCGGCCTCCACCGCACGCCAGTCCTGGCCGAAGGCGATGAGGACCGAGTCGACCCCGTTCATGATCCCCTTGTTGTGGGTGGCGGCGCGGTAGGGGTCGCGCTCGGCGAAGACGCTCGCCTCGACGATGCCGCGAGCGAGCTGCGCCGGGCTCTCGTGGCCGCGCCCCGCGAGCGCGCTGAAGGGGACCTTGCCCCGCACGATGACGCGTCGCCGGTCGCTCAGGTTGGAGAGGATACGCAGGCCTACCCGTCCGCCGCTCAGCTCGGCGATCTGGGGCGCGAGGCGCTCGCACATGGAGTTGATGGCGTTGGCCCCCATCGCGTCGCGCACGTCGACCACGAGGTGAACCACGGTCATGGGACCGCAGGGGTCGTCGCCCACGTCGCTCTCACCCTCGAGCTGGTGCACCTCGACATCGACCGCCCCCCCGCCTGCCTTGACGAGGTTGGGGTGGCCGCCGTTGGCCAGCTCGATGAGCTGTGCCTTGTGGCCGAGGATCGCCTCGGTCGCGGCGTTGGCGTCGGGCACGTCGAGGATCTGGATCTGTCCGACCATGTGGGGCGGCGTGACCTCGGTGGTGATCCCGCCGCCCGCGCGCAGCAGCTTGCTCGCGAAGCTGGCCGCAGCCACCACACTCGGCTCCTCGACGCTCATGGGCACGAGGCGGTCCTCGCCGTCGACCACGAGGTTGCAGCACAGGCCGAGGGGCAAGCCCATCACGCCCAGCACGTTCTCGACCATGCGGTTGGCCTGCTCATCCGACAGGCCCCCATCACCCGAGAATGCGGTCTCGAGGTCCGAGGCTCCGACGCCGACCACCTCGGCGAGGCGGGCGCGCCGCGACGCAACCGACAGCTTGTAAAAGCCCGACAGCTCCGAGCTGCTCGTCATCGTCCTACTCCGAACTCGTCTTCTGCATGGCGCACCCAACCCCGACCGGGGGGGCGCACCATCACGCGACGTAGGGCTGCGAGGTCTACGCTGCCCGTACAGAAACAGATCACCCTGAGCTCGTAGATGAGCGTCTCGAGCACCGCGACCGCGCGGTCCTCGCTCTCGTCGGCCGCCTCGAGGAGGGGCCGGGCCAGCGCCCCGACGTCGGCCCCGAGGGCGATCGCCACGGCGATGTCCATCCCGGTCCGGATCCCGCCCGAGGCCACCACCACCCGCTCCGAGCCGAAGGCCCGGCGACAGAACCGCACCGAGGGGCCGGTGGGGATGCCGAAGCCCGCGAGGCGGCGGCCCACCACGCGCTGCGGGCTCTCGCCCGGAGCGCGGAAGCTCTCCACCTTGGCCCAGGAGGTACCGCCC